>Ga0209345_10005026_pt1 | contig 12494 bp, 8 predicted proteins | sample Cruoilmetagenom7_FD_187294 | JGI IMG/M metagenome (GOLD analysis project Ga0209345, IMG submission 187294) | Oil polluted marine microbial communities from Coal Oil Point, Santa Barbara, California, USA - Sample 7 (SPAdes) (version 2) | ecosystem: Environmental > Aquatic > Marine > Oil seeps ...
TCTTCAAGTCTATGATCAAAAGCAATAAGCTCTGAAGGGCATACAAATGTAAAATCTAATGGATAAAAGAAAACAACTTTTATCTTACCTTCTGTGGCTTTTTTGAAATTATAATCATCAACAATTTCTCCACTACCTAATACTGCTGCCCCTTTCATGTTTGGAGCTTTTCTGCCGACTAATACGCCCATAATATACCTCTATTTCAGTGATTAATTTAAAATGAGCATTTTACTCGAACTAACAATACATTTCATTAGTTATTATCAATCATGTTAATCTGAATTTACGATGAAACATCCCATTTTGATTTAGCATAACCATTTTGTATTAAATAGTTTAACCATTTGTTTAAGAAAACATTGAGTATACTGCGTGTTTCTTTGTGTATTTTAGGGCAAATCCTCGGCCCCATTAATCGGATAAACTGTTGTACATCAGTGCAGTAGACAATTTCTGCCACTTTTGCATCTTGGTATAATTTTATATGGATTTTCTCACTCTTTCCAAATTTAAACATATAACTGAATTCAAGCTCTATGGTGTATTTGAATTTATTGATAACATTGACATTTAACTGAGGCTTGTCAGTTAAACTACTTTGATAAATATTCGACTCGATCAACTGCGATGGCAATATCAATCCCAAAAGATAATAGTTATCTTCGTGTTGAATCGATACACAATCTTTATTGATAAATTTCGACTGTATAGAATTTATTTCATTTGTTGTTGTAAACATATCTCTAGTGTAGCCGATTATTTAGGTTTAATGCAACCAGAACTTTTCCTGAAATTTCTTCAATTGATGTATCCGTTGTACTTAAAAATTCAATGCCATTTCTCAGAAACATTGACTCAGCATCACTGACTTCACGTTGACATTGACGTGGATTTGAATATTGAGTCCCTGCCCTACGCTCTGCTCTTATTTGTGAAAGCCTAAAAGGGTCAATAGTTAAACCGTAGGTTTTATGTTTATTTTTCAGAATATTATCTGGAATTTTTAACTTAGTTAAATCTTCCTCTGTAAGTGGATAATTTGCTGCTTTGACACCATATTGAAGTGCTAAGTATAAACATGTTGGGGTTTTTCCCGAACGACTAACCCCTAATAAAATAATATCCGCTTCATCATAATTTGAACTAACACCATCGTCATTTAACAAGGCGTAATTTGTCGCTTCCATTCTTGCTGTGTAAGCTTCCGAATTAACATTTCCATGCGCTTTACCCACAACTGGCGAACGATCAATTGCTAAATTCTCTTCTATTTCCCTCAAGAGACGATTAAAAGGATCAAGTTTCAACCCTCCACCTGAATGAATAATTTTCCTTAACTCTAAATCCACAACAGTATTAATGACCAAAGGTTGAAAATCCTGACTAGATGTTTTTATTTTATCGGCCGCTATATGTGCTTTCTCAATTGAATCAATAAAAGGTATGCGAATTTGAGTGAATTTTACGTCACTAAATTGTGAAATTAAGGAGTGACCAACAGTTTCAGCGGTGATTGCTGTCCCATCGGAAACATAGAATATTGTACATTTTTTCATCTTTTAATATTTTTCTAACAATTATTGTGTTTGCGAATGATAGAATATAATTTTTTATTACTACGGTTTCAATACATGTCTGAATACATACTTCAACTTAATCAACTCGGAATGAAAGACTTAGCCAAAGTAGGAGGCAAAAATGCATCGCTTGGCGAAATGATAACACATTTAAGTGAACTAGGTGTAAGTGTTCCCGGAGGATTTGCGACAACATCTCAAGCTTTCATAGATTTTTTAGGCCAAACAGGACTTGATGATAAAATTAATGAAAAACTTAATTCACTAGATGTGGATGATGTCAATGCTCTTGCTAAAGCGGGTAGTCAAATCAGAGCATGGGTTATGGAAACACCATTCCAAACAAGACTTGATGAAGAAATAAGAACGGCTTTTGCTCAGATGGAAAATGAAATAGGAAGCAAAGCTTCTGTTGCCGTTAGATCATCCGCAACTGCTGAAGATTTACCCGATGCCTCTTTTGCAGGACAACAAGAAACTTTTCTTAATGTTTCAGGTGTAGAAAATGTACTTGCCAGAGTTCATGAGGTTTACGCCTCATTATATAACGACAGAGCCATCTCTTATCGTGTACATCAAGGGTTTGATCACCATGATGTACATTTATCAGCAGGTGTTCAATTAATGATTCGCAGCGACTTAGCCTCTAGTGGTGTTATGTTTTCAATAGATACCGAATCTGGATTCGAAGATGTTGTTTTTATCACTTCTTCTTATGGATTAGGTGAAATGGTTGTTCAAGGAGCTGTCAACCCTGATGAGTTTTATGTTTATAAACCCAATATTGAAAAACAGATACCTGCTGTACTTAAAAGAAATCTAGGCTCAAAACACATAGAAATGGTTTATTGTGACAGTAAAGATGTCGTCACACAGAATGTTGATTCACAACGATCTCAAGTATTTTCTATCAATGATGAAGAAGTTACTGAATTAGCAAAGCAAGCTGTAATCATCGAAAAACATTACAAACGTCCAATGGATATTGAATGGGCGAAAGATGGAAATACTGGTAAACTTTATATAGTTCAAGCGAGACCTGAGACAGTTAAGAGCCAAGATAAAAATTCCCAGACACTAGAAAGATATCAAATATCTAAAACCGGCAATGTTATTTGTGAAGGCCGAAGCATTGGCCAAAAAATAGGATCCGGTGTAGCAAAAGTCATCGATAGCATTTCACAAATGGATAAAGTACAAGCTGGCGATGTATTAGTCACAGATATGACAGACCCTGATTGGGAGCCAATCATGAAACGTGCGGCTGCTATTGTTACAAACCGCGGTGGTCGAACATGCCATGCTGCCATTATTGCTAGAGAATTAGGCATACCAGCTATCGTAGGTTGTGGAGATGCTACCAGTAAAATTACCAATGGAATAGATGTTACCATTTCATGTAGTGAAGGTGACACAGGATTTGTTTATGATGAAATAATAGATTTTGAAATAATCACCACAAACCTTAGTAATATGCCAGAAGCTCCACTCAAAATCATGATGAATGTTGGTAATCCAGATCGTGCTTTTGATTTTGCTAGTTTGCCACATAAAGGCATAGGACTTGCTCGTTTAGAATTCATTATTAATAGAATGATTGGTATTCATCCAAAAGTTCTTTTGAATTATGCTGAACAACCAGATGACATTAAAAAGATTGTTGATCCTATGATTGCTGCATATGGTGACCCAGTTGAATATTATATCAAAAGGCTTGCCGAAGGTATTGCTACATTAGGTGCAGCATTTGCTCCTGAAACTGTTATTGTTCGTTTGTCAGATTTTAAATCAAATGAATACGCCAATTTAATTGGCGGTAGACAGTACGAGCCGCATGAAGAAAATCCAATGATTGGCTTTCGTGGCGCTTCACGTTATATTGATGAATCTTTTCAACCGTGCTTTGAAATGGAATGTAAAGCTTTGAAATATATTAGAGATGAAATGGGTCTGACTAACATCTGGGCGATGGTACCTTTTGTCAGAACCTTAGAAGAAGGAAAAAAAGTTATCGAAATTATGAAAAAATTTGGATTAACTCAAGGTGAAAATGGATTGAAAATTATCATGATGTGTGAATTACCATCTAACGCCTTACTTGCTGACGAATTTTTAGATATATTTGATGGCTTTTCAATTGGCTCCAATGACTTAACCCAATTAACATTAGGTTTAGATCGCGACTCTGGATTAGTCGCAGATTTATTCGATGAAAGAAACCCAGCTGTCAAAAAATTACTAGCAATGGCAATTTATAATTGTAAGAAAAGAGGAAAATACATTGGCATATGCGGCCAGGGTCCTTCTGACCACCCTGATTTAGCCCAATGGCTTATGAGACAAGGAATAGAAAGTGTTTCTCTAAATCCTGACACAGTTGTAGAAACATGGTTAGCTTTAGCCAAAACAAAAGAACAAAATAACAAAGGTGGAGAGAAAAATGTTTAAGAAAGTTTTATTATCAAGCTTAATCGGAGCCACACTTCAAACGAATGCTACAAACCTTGAAAAAGAGTTAATTGCATCCGGAAACACTTCTATTCAAAATATCAAACAAGCAAATGCGAATCAACTTATTCTCTCTGCTGGCATCTTTGATCCTTTGACAGAAAAGTTGGACTTCAGCAAATCCTTGATTTCTAATGATCAACCCTCCTCATACACTATCATCCAGTTCTATGATGGTTTTGCTGACTCTAAGTGGCTAGAAGAAAACGGAATTAAAGTAGTATCATATCTTCCAAATAATGCCTTTATTGTTTCTACTAATAAACCGTTGGTTAAAACATTGACATTAAATAATAATATACGTTGGTTTGGTAAATATTTATCTTCATACAAATTTTCTCCAGATTTGTTATCAAAAAACAACCGATATGAAAGGACTTTTGATATTAGTATTGCGTTATTTAGTGATATTAAAGAAAAAAATATCAATAATATTTTTAGAAAGTATTTACCAAAAAGCTCTATAAAAGAAATATTAAAAGGAAATAATAATCAAGTCATAATAACTTTAGCTCGAACAGAGCTAATAGAAACTCTGAATACGCTGTCAAAGATTGATGCTGTACAGTACGTTGAAATTGTTAAACCATTAAAATATTTAAACACAGAAGCTGTTTCTGCCGTTCAAGCCAATGTTGATGCTGACTCTATTTCGAGCAATGATGATTATACGCCTAGTGTAACTCCTATTTGGGATAGAGGTTTGATTGGATCTGGTCAAATAATTGGTGTAGCTGATTCAGGTTTAGATTCAAATGAAGATTGGTTTGTACATTATGATAATGGCACTGAAATTACACACGCAATGACTGAAGCCGAAGATACAATACCACCAACAATTGGCACTCTTTATCCAAACAGAAAGGTAATTGGTCATTTTGTTATGCCTGGAGCTCTTCCCTATGAAGAAGAATCGCCAAGTTTTCATGGTACACATGTGACAGGATCTGTTGCTGGAGACAGACTAGAATTTATTGCAGGTGGACCTCCTGGCAACGTCTCATCTCCAAATAATCCTGGTTATGACAACGATGATGGAATGGCTCCGAATGCTCAGATTTTATTTCAAGATATAGGTGGAGTTGGAGAAGTAGATGGTGAAATAGAAGCTGTTTTAAGTGGGCAAGGGTCATCTCCGATGTGGGAACAAGCTTATAATGCTGGAGTAAGAATTCATTCAAATTCTTATGGGTCAGATGGTGATGGTGCTTATTCTTTTAGTGATATTAGAGCTGATGAAACCTTGCATAAATTCGAAGACATGCTGATTGTATTTGCTGCAGGGAATGATGGTCCTGATGATAACACAATTGGATCTCCAGGAAATGCAAAAAACGTCTTAACAGTTGGTATGTTAAATCACGGTAACAGCATAGCTAAACATGCGCTTTCAAGTAGAGGTCCAACTGATGATGGACGCATCAAACCAGATATAGCTGCTACAGGTGCTCAAATTGAATCTGCAATGGGCGATACAAATACAACAACTCAAAGAGAGCCTCCATTACGAGCAACTTCAACTGGAACATCGATGGCTACCCCAATTACTTCTGGTAGCACAGCCCTTGTCCGCCAATATTTTACAGATGGCTACTACCCAACAGGGAGTCCAAATGATGCAGACAAACATAACCCAACTGGAGCATTGTTAAAAGCCTTAATGATTAATGGAGCGGGAACAGACGCAGGTCATTTCGATATGGGTGTGGGCTGGGGACGAGTTAACGTTTCCAATTCAATATTTTTCGATGACAGTGATAAAAATCTAAGGGTATGGGAAGTGACCAACCCTAATGGACTAAAGGCTGGTGAAAGTATAGAATTTAAACTGGAAGTAAAATCTGGGCAAAAGTTAGCAGTAACACTAGTTTGGTACGATTTGCCAGGACCATTTGGAAGCAGTAAAACGTTAATTAACGATTTAGATTTAACAGTAAAAATTAATGGAGATAGCTATAAAGGTAATGTATTTACGACAAATGCCACATCTAAAGTTGGTGGAACATATGACAGTTTAAATTCTGTTGAACAAGTAAGAATTCCGACACCAGTTGAAGGTACTTACACTATAACTGTTAAAGGAGCAGACATTCCAGGTAACGGGACTTTAAACTCTATTAGACAAGGTTTTGCCTTAGTGGCTACTGGTGATCTAGACAATATTAGTTCAATGCCTCCTGCAATAACAAATGTTACAAATTTAACAGCTGCTAGTCAAGGAAATGACGGCATTCAATTAAACTGGGAAGGTGGTGAAAATGCTGACTATTTTGAGGTTTATAGAGTACTAGGAACTTGTTCTTCTGCAAATTATAAGCAATTGAGATTTATTGGGAGTTCTGAATCAGGATCTTTTACAGATTTTAGAACGTTATTAGGAAATAACTATGCTTATAAAATTAGGGCAGGACAATACGGAGGCCTAGGTCCATTGGCTGAGACTTGTACCGATATCGTTTCAACACAAGCCTGTGACTTCCTTCCTTCTTTTGAAGAACGCTCTATTAAAGTGACTGACAATGTTGGCGATTCATGCCACAATAGTTTAGAGTGGTCTGCCGCTACTAGTAACTGTTCGACAACTTCAGCAATTAACTATAATATTTATCGTTCAGAAGACAGCAGTTTTATACCTGATTCATCCAATTTACTTACTCAAGTCTCAGGGACAAGCTTTGATGATATATCGGCACCTAATGTACCTGTATATTACATAATTAGAGCAGAAGATGATACCGGTACAGAAACTACAGGTACATCAAGGTTAAGAAGCTTAGCTATTGGTACTGGCTCTACTTTTAGCCCAATAATAGAAGATGTAGATAATGTTTCTATAGCTACATTAAACTTTCCATGGCAAGTTGTTTCTAATAAAGCAGCTGATGGCAGCATATTAAGTTACAAAACTGGAGAAGCTACAGGAAACTACAGCCCAAATAGCTGCGGAAGCCTTGTAACCAATACTATTTCTCTTACTGATGGTGAGAGTAATCCTAAGATTGAATACAAAGCAAATTATAGCCTTGAGCAAAACTGGGATGGTGTTGTTGTAGAAATTTCAACAGATGATGGTGCAACTTGGATAGACTTACCACCTAATGGTGGATATCCAGGGAACTTCTCTGAAACAGTTATTGGAGATAATGGACAATTTATTAATGGTTGTCAATACCCTACTTCACAAGGTGCTTTTAGTGGAAACAATAATAATACCTTCGAAACTTTTTCACATGATTTGTCACAGTTTGTGGGTGAAGATGTAAAAATCAGATGGCAAATTTCAACAGATGGAGCAGCGGAAGAAGAAGGTTTCTATATTGATAGTATTCAATATCCAAATGTCGCAACTCCAAGTGCCTGTACAGTTAATCCATCAGGTCTAAATAAAATAGAATCTGGATTATATTATGATAAAAGTAGAGATGGCCATGGTTTTGCCATTGAGCAGTTTAGCGACGATTTATACTTTACAGCATTCTACACATATCAGGCAGATGGTACACCTGAATGGTATACATCCTTATCTAAACTTGTAGACAATGTTCTTATAGTTGATTTAGAGGACTTATCTAGATTTGGCGAGTTAAATCGCTTCAATTATAACTACAATATTGACCCAACTGGCGCTGGAAATCCAAATTCTATCGATCCAAACATAGCCAATGATACCAGGACATTGGAGATTGATTTCAACTCAACCGAGATATCTCAATCTTCTGCATGTAATGATGGAGTTAACAGAGGTGAAAATATCGCTCTTGCTTCATGGCAACTTGGTAGTCAATTAGGTCAATGGTGTATTGAACCGCTCTCTAATAATATTGGTCAGCCCCCTGCTCTTGATTTTGGAGGAACATGGTGGACGGGGATTGATGATGATGGTTGGGGCCTCTCAATATCCTTTACTGGAGATACAATAGTCTTAACTAGTTACTATTTTGATGCCGACGGAAATCCACGTTGGGCGCTTGGAACACAATCTGGATTTGAGCCTAGTAAAGAAATATCAGTTAATATGCTCGAATTTAATGGATTTGCCAGAGATGAAATACCGACAAACCTAACTAATGAAAGTGCTGGAACAGTAAGTATTACTATTAACAATAGTGGTATTGATGGCGATTTGAATATGAGTTTAACTTACAAAGGAAACGAAGGTGGTACATGGTCTAGATCAAACGTACCTTTATCTTTATTTACATCCCCTCATTAAGAATTAAACTTATTTTGTAAGGGGTCTATAAAAAAACCAGAACTAAGAGATTAGTTCTGGTTTTTTTATTTTCTTAAAGTAAAAAATCAATCTAAGCTAACTGCAGATTTAGTTTTGCGTCTTCTACTTTTTTCTTTAGCTCTATATTCTTTAACACAACTGTCTTGATCATACATAACACATGCTAAATAATCTGTCGCTTCGATTAATACTGCACGAATTGCCTTGCCAGTTGGTGTTTTCTTTTCACCACCTAATGCACCACCAAAACCACCACGATGTAAGCCAACTCTCATACCACCACTTTTAGCCGTAGCTTCGACAGTTCTAGCGTATTCAACTTCACCTGTTGTTGCATTAATTACACGAATATCAATTCCCATTGAAACCGTTGACTTTTTCCCTCCAAGTGAAATACCTTTGAAGCTTAACCCTCCACCTTTACTACCTGATGATTCAAAGTTTGAAACTGAACCTGTTATTAAATACTGAGCTCCAGTTAATCTACCCATTTTGGCTGCTGTGTTTTTAGAAACCCTTCCAGAAGCGCCAAGATCCTGCTCGCTTAATACATTATCTAATTTTTTTCTTTCAACAACTTTAAATACTCCAGTTCCTAATAGCTCATTAGAGAGCATGTCGCTTAACTCTCTACCGACCCCATGTTGCCACCAAGGTGCAGATGTTTCATTCTTAAATTCTATCACTGCTACAACTGGTCGATCATCTTTTGCCCATGCCATTGATGACAAAAGACTCAAGATTAAAATTAACATGCTTTTTTTCATAATATTACCCCAAACGTTTAATAATTAGTTATTCAATTGCTACAATCTTAACCTATTTTAATACGAATATAAACCCCAATTAATATGGATACATTAAAACTTGAAGCATTTCGCAATAATTTAGATTCAATTGATACACAAATTATAAAGCTATTGGCTGAACGACAAATGAATGTTGATGCCATTGGATCTGTGAAGTTAAGCACAAAATCACCTACAAGAGATTATCAAAGAGAGAAGCAAGTTATTGATAATATTATGAATTGTGCTATTCAAAATAAAATAGATCCCGAGATAGCAAAGGAAATATTTACTTTAATAATTAAGACATCTTTAGAAAAACAAGAAAATCAAAAAATTAATACATCAGGGTATGGATCGAAAAAATCTGCATTAGTGATTGGTGGTAATGGAAAAATGGGACAATGGTTTGTGCGTTTTTTAAGTAACCAAGGATTCAAAGTTGATATTTCTGATATTAACACTGAACAAGAAAACAATATTGACTACAAAACAGCAGAACTGGATTATGATTATATTATAGTCGCTGCACCTATCGCCGCTAGTGCAAATATTATTCAAGAACTATCTACACTTAAACCTCAAGGTATTGTATTAGATGTAGGCTCTATAAAAAGCCCATTAAAGCTACCTCTAATGCAGCTTGTTGATTCTGGTTGTAAAGTTGTTTCAATTCATCCAATGTTTGGACCTGATATAAAATTATTATCAAATAAACATGTTATTTTTATTGATTTAGGAGATTCTGAATCTGTTGCAAAAGTCAAAAAACTATTTCAACCAACAATGGTAGAACAAATAGACATGCAACTAGAAGACCATGATCGTCTTGTTGCTTATATTTTAGGATTATCACATGTTATCAATATTGCTTTTATGTCTGTTTTATCTGAATCAGGAGAAGCTGCTGAGACGCTTGCACAATTATCTAGTACAACATTTGACGCACAATTATCAATCGGTCAAAATGTAGTCGCTGAAAATCCACATTTATATTTTGAAATTCAAAAACTCAACAACTACTCTAAATCTACATTAAATGCTTTAGGTGATGCCGTACAAAGAATCATTACTGTAGTAGAAAATGACCAAGAAAAAGCTTTTGTTAATATCATGAGCAAAGCACAAAAATATGTCAACTTACAAAAATAACAGCCTGTTTAACTTGGTTTGAGTTTATATTTCCACCAACGAATAGTCAACGGCACAGATAAATTCAATAAAAAGGCAGTCAGCATTAAAGTATAAAAAGCTTCAACAGACATTATATTGTATTGAACAAAAGCAATATTCATAACAACAAAGGCTAATTCAGCCCTGCCTAACATACCAAAGCCAATCATAAGACTGGAAGGCCAATCAAAATTACCAGTGTATTTTGCAGCCAACGAAGCCGATGATATTTGCCCCACAAATAATCCGAAAAATAATATCAAAGCCTCAGGTAAGATAGATGTGAATATATCAATATCAAAAATTAGGTTTGTACCCAATGTAACAAAAAACACAGGGCCAATCCAAGTAAAAGCAACGTTATCAATAATTCTTCTAGAATTTTTAAAATAGTTCGTTTTCTTTTCTCTATTAAAATCAAAATAATCCTTGTGAATTACTAGCCCAGCCATATAAGCACCAATAGCAGGATGAAAACCAAAAGCATGGGCCAATAATCCAACACTAACAGCAATAAGTAATAGAGCTAAAACTGCATATTCACCATGACCCATTGATAAAATTTTACGCAGATTAAACCACCCTAACACAGGTATAAAACGAAGCAGGCCTTTGCTTGATGGAAACACCCATTTGCCAATTATTGCAACTACTAAAAAGAAACTGATGGCTTTTCCTAATATGAACAAAATCCCAGTTAAGCTAACTGTAGCTTCTCCAGCTGCTAAAGGCACTAATATAGCCACCAATGCCAAAGATGCTATGTCATCAAGAATGGCAGATGTCATTATACCTGTTGCTGCAGGAGTTTTACTTAGCCCTTCACTTTTCAAAGATACCATAGTTAATGATACAGCTGTCGCAGTCATGGCTAAACCACATAATAATGCCATATTAGCGTCATTCCAAAAATAATAGGTAGCTGAATAAGCAACAGCAAAGGGGACCAATGCACCAAATAAAGCAATACCCCAGCTTCTCTTGATGCCTTTGATAAAATTATCGGTTTCTTCTTCAAACCCTAAAGCAAACATGATGATAATAATCCCTAATTCTGAAAAATTATGTATAAACTCAGGCATGTGCTCAGGTACAGCACCAATATTGACTAATAAAGCACCACAAAACAAATACCATAGAACTGGTGTTAATCGAGTTAAATGAGCTAAGTAAGAGGCAATAAAAACAGAAAACCAAATAATGGCAAGTATTGCTATATCATGCATAAATAAATTCCTAGTTATTAAGGACTTAAAATCTTCTACTTCAAAATTAACAAAAGGTTTGTTGATTATCACTTACAATTATAGAGGTTTTTTCCTACAAGTGATTAAGTATTTTCTTGATATTTATCTAATTCTAATTATTTAAAATGAACCCATCTTAAAAACAAAGGAATGATAATGAAAAACACCAAAGGCTTTACATTAATTGAACTAATGATAACAATAACCATAGCAACAACTTTATTGGGTTATGCATTACCAAGTCTTAATCAATTAAAACTTAACAAGTACATGAATAGTGAAAGAGACAGGTTAACCGTTTCCTTAAATTTTGCTAGAATCACAGCCATAAATAGTCAAAGCTATGTCGTTATTTGCCCCAGTATTTCCGGTAAATATTGTGATAAAAATTTAAATTGGCACAATGGGTGGATTGTTTTTACTGATAGAAACAGGAATAGAACTGTTGATAATAATGATGAAATTCTAAGGCATGAAAACGCAATGAAAAGAGAAATAATAGCTACTTCATCAAAGTATAGAAAAATAATAAGATATAACAATATGGGATTTTCTCCAGGAACAAATTTATCAATTAATTTCTGTGATTCTCGAGGTTTAGCATCCGCAAAATCAATCATAATTAATAACACAGGAAGAGTTAAACAATCTAAACCAATTTCTGACAATGTATGTAACTAAATGGTAAATCAGGGTAAAATAAATTTTTTCTCATAAAATAACTCTATGCATTACTTAGTTAGTTTTGATCCAGTATTTCTAAACTTAGGCCCAATAAAAATACATTGGTATGCTATTACTTACTTAATTGGCTTTGCTTTTTTTATTCTTTTAGGAAACTGGCAAGTTAAAAACACAACAACTTCATGGACAAAAGATCATGTCTCTGATTTTCTATTTTATGGTGCATTAGGCGTAATTTTAGGTGGAAGAATTGGTTGGGTAATGTTTTACAGCGATACTT
>Ga0209345_10005027_pt1 | contig 12494 bp, 13 predicted proteins | sample Cruoilmetagenom7_FD_187294 | JGI IMG/M metagenome (GOLD analysis project Ga0209345, IMG submission 187294) | Oil polluted marine microbial communities from Coal Oil Point, Santa Barbara, California, USA - Sample 7 (SPAdes) (version 2) | ecosystem: Environmental > Aquatic > Marine > Oil seeps ...
CGCAGGGTCGCCCGCAGCGAGTAGGCTGCCGGGGTTGATTTCAAGCTGGCATCAAGTTCGGTGACTGCTTCGCGAAACGTGTCCATGAAAGCAAGAACAGCGAGAGCATCCGCCGATTCAAACTCGCGCATAACCCCGGAATAATGGTCAGTTTCGGTGCGCAGCTTCTCAACAACGCGTTGTCGGATGTTTTCGGGAACGATCGGATCGAAGGTGACTTTTTGAGCGACCAATGTCGCCCGGCGCACAGAGCCAGGGGCTGACAGCGCTTCAAAGCGTTCTCGAAGTGTTGGCCTGCGTCTGAAATATACCCGGCTCATTGCGATATGCTCCTCATCATTAGTGTGAGGAAGACTGCAATTTTGGGGCCAAATGCCCGCCAGACGACCTATCCGGCTCTTAAGAGGGGCGAATTTCGGCTAGTCTGTGGTGGCGGCAAAGCTAGCGGCCTTGCGGATGCGTTTTTCCAACTGGCCGTGCAGGTCTGGATTGGCGCTGATGATTGATCCGGTCGCCAACGGATCGCCGCCATCGATTTCTGTGGTTAAACCGCCTGCCTCACGCACGAGGATCATGCCAGCAGCAATATCCCAGGATTTCAGGCCGCGTTCCCAGAACCCGTCAAATCGGCCAGCGGCGACCCATGCGAGATCCAGCGCAGCGGAGCCATTGCGGCGAATGCCTGAGCAGACCGGTGTCATCGCCGCCATTTCATTGGCAAAACGTGCGTGCGCATCGGCGCCGTGACCGACCCATGGCGTGCCGGTCGCGAAAACGGAATCGTCCATTTGGGTGCGCCGTGAAACACGCAATTTGCGCTGTTCCAGCCAGGCTCCACGCCCGGTTTCGCCCCAGAAAATCTCGTTGCGGGAAACATCGTAAACACAGCCCGAATAGAGTTTGCCTTCGCGTTCCAGGGCAATTGAAACGGCGTAGTGTGGCTGCCCGTGCAAAAAGTTTAAAGTGCCGTCGAGCGGATCAACGATAAAACGGTTTGTCCGGTCACTGCCTTCAACGATGCCGCGTTCTTCCATGACGAAACCATAGCCGGGCCGGGCTTTCATCAGATAATCGTAGATAATCTCTTCAGCTTCATGGTCGGCCTTGGAGACAAAGTCACCGGGCCCCTTTTTGGACACTTGAAGATACTCAACCTCACCAAAGTCGCGCGCGAGCGAACGGCCAGCCCGGCGGGCGGCCTCGATAATGACATTGCCGAGGGCGGACGGTTTAGACATTGCAAAATTCCTTGGTCAAGCAGGCTCGGTTTGCGCGGCAAACACGAACCCGGCTCAGCGCGGCTTTAGTCGGCGCGGCGTAAATAGGTGCGGTCAGAGGTTTGAACGACGATCTTCTCACCGACGCCAACAAAGGGCGGGACGGTGACCCGCACGCCATTGTCACACGTGGCAGGTTTGAAACTATTGGCGGCGGTTTGGCCTTTGACGACAGGCTCGGTTTCGTCAACTGTCAGTGTTACCTGATCGGGCACGGCCACACCGATTGGCGTTTCTTCGTAAAACTCAATCACCACTGTCATGCCGTCTTGCAGGAAATCGCCATCATCACCGATGAAGTCTTTTTGAATTTCGATCTGCTCAAACGTCTCCTGATCCATGAAGGCATAGGCTTCGCCGGCATCGAACAGGAATTGATAGTCCTTCTGCTCAAGCCGAACGCGCTCAACCGACTCGTTGGCCCGGAAGCGCTCATTGGCCTTTGAACCATTGAACAGATTTCGCATTTCGACCTGGTTGAAGGCGCCGCCCTTGCCGGGTTTCACCGAGTTTGTCTTCATCGCGCGCCAGACGCTGCCATTATACTCAATGACCATATTAGGCTTGATTTCGTTACCGTTGATTTTGGCCATGAGAACATCCTGTATCTAGCCTGCGCGGGGTAACGGCGGGCGGCCTTGCGGTCAAGTTTTGTGGACAGATTGCCCTGTTTGGGCTCATATGTCGGCAGTTATCACGGAAGGGGCTTAATATGGGTTTTCTATCTAATTTTGTAAGTTTCGAGAAACCGTTGGCTGGCACACTGACGCGTCTCCTGTATTATTTGGGGATCGCCGCCATTTTTTGGCATGGGCTGAAGCAGATTTGGTTCTGGTTGACCTATTTCGATAATGATTGGGATACGGCCTTGTGGGGGCTGGTGAAAACCCCGTTCGCAATGCTCATCTCAATCATGATCCTGCGGCTGGTTTCGGAATATGTTCTCGCCCATTTCCGAATTGATAAATCCCTGCACGATCAAGTGACCGGCCGGGCCGTGCCACCAACAGACGGTTAGGCAAACGCCTCGTCGATAATTCGGTTGAACATGGCCACCGCTGCCGCTGGACCGTCCGCATGGTTCCAGACACCGCTGGATACCGCCAGAAAGTCAGCCCCTGCTTCAATCAGGGGCAGGGCGTTTGACGTGGTGATACCACCAATCGCAACACAGGGCAGCGTCAGGAACATCTGGCACCAACCGAGCACATCCGGGTCGGCGGGCGAGGTCTCCGCTTTCGTCTGCGTTGGATGAAACGCACCAAAAGCGACATAGTCAGCGCCCGCTTCACCCGCCATCATCGCCGTGTGGCGGCTGGTCTTGCAGGTCGCGCCAATAATGACGTCCGGCCCAACAAGATCGCGGGCGGCTTTGATGTCCATGTCATCCGCGCCGAGATGAACACCATCGGCCTGCAGCGCCCGGCACAGCTGCGGGCTGTCATTGATGATCAGCGCAATTTCATGTTGGCGGCAGAGCGGCTGCACAGCCTGCGCCAGCTCGCGGGTCGCATGCGTATCGATCTCGTCATCGGTTTTGAGCCGGATCTGCAGACTGGCAATGTCGCCGCCTTCGATCGCCGCTTCGAACTGCCCGACAAAGCTTGCAATGTCATCGATGCGCGGCGGCGTGATCAAATATAGCAGGGTGCGTTCGCGCTGGGGTTCTTTAGACATGTTGGCAGCTTTGGGCTGAGATGGCCCCTCACGTCAAGACTGGGGACCGTTTGCAACGATCAGATTTGTGAGTTTCCGCGCCGCCGGCCCCCAGAAGAGGGCGGCAAACCAGGCGGCGGGAAAGGCGAGGGACCAGGCCATGAACCAGCGCGCCGCGAGGGCCGCATCAATTCCGGTATTTACGATGGTCACGATGAGGGCAACAAGCGCACTCATCCCGGCAGACAATAGCGCGGTATGAACCAATTTCCAGAGCATGGGCGGGTCTTTCGAATGAATGCAATCAAGGCTTCAGTTTAGGTTTGATGGCTGCGCCCGTCGAGCGGGTTGTCAAACATGTGATGAAGCTGCACCGCGATGACTGGACGAAGCTGACCGCTTGCTAGAGAAACAATCTGCCAATGTGGGAGGTGACACGATGATCAAACGCTTTGCTATTGGGCTTGCCGCGGCCAGTCTGCTCGTATCCTGCTCGCCGCCCGAGGATGCACCTGCCGCGAGCATACCGCACGTCGTCGCGAGTGATACGGTGGAGAGCCGTTTTGCGCGCTTGGCGCTTGATTGTGTTCATCGCGAATTTCCCAACAAGATTAGCCACGTTATGCAATCAGCCAGCGATGTGGGCGCGCCGAGCGAGCTGACGCCGGCTTTCTATGGCTGTTTTGATTGGCATTCCTCTGTGCACGGCCATTGGTTGCTCGTGCGTATTCTGAAAACTGATCCGGCAACGCCGCTTCGGGCCGAGATTGAGGCAGCGCTCGCGCAGAGCTTTACCCAAACCAATATTGAAGGCGAGCTGGCCTATTATAACGCGCCGGGCCGCGGGTCTTTTGAGCGTCCTTATGGGATCGCGTGGTTCCTGCAATTGGTGGCCGAGCTGGACGAGAGCGATGATCCAGCCTTGCAGGCCTATCGTGAGACGCTGCGCCCGCTGGAAGACGCAATTGTTGAACGTGTATCGACCTGGTTGCCAAAACTGTCCTACCCGATCCGGCTTGGCACACATAATCAGTCCGCCTTCGCCTTCGGTTTGATGCTGGACTATGCCCGCACGGTTGAGAACACCGCGTTTGAGGCGGCGCTAGCCGATAAAACGAGGGTCTTTCACATCAATGATGTGAACTGTCCGATCGCCTATGAACCGTCGGGTGAGGACTTTCTGTCCCCGTGCCTGATGGAGGCTGATCTTATGCGCCGGGTGCTGGATCAGGACGCGTTCTCAAGCTGGCTTGCCCGCTTCCTGCCAGGTATTCCAACCGATGGCACGGCCGATTGGCTGGCACCGGGCATCGTTTTGGATGCGAGCGACGGGAAGCTGGTGCATCTGGACGGGGTTAACCTGTCCCGGGCATGGGCTTTGGAAGGGGTTGCCGCTGCGCTTAGCCCGGATGATCCGCGCCGGGCGGCCTTGCTTGCGGCCGCTGAGCTGCATTCAAGAACCGGTATCGCCGCCGTGTCTGATACCCATTATTCCGGCAGTCATTGGCTGGCGAGTTTCGCGACCTATCTGACAACGCAGCGTGGTATCTCGGGCGCCGGGGCGCCTTCGTGAGGCTCTCTATTGGCCCCGGGGCGCTGGTCGCGGCGGCCTTTATCGGTCCGGGGACCGTCACCGCCTGTACACTGGCGGGCGCGAATTTCGGCTACGCCCTGATTTGGGCTCTGGTCTTTGCGACCATTGCCACAGTGATCTTGCAAGATATGGCGGCGCGGCTTGGCGTTGGGGCGCGATTGGGTCTGGGTGAAGCGCTGATGCAGTCGGTCGGTACGGGGCCGCTGAAATGGGCGGCTGGCGGCCTGGTCTTTGCCGCACTGGCGATTGGCAATGGCGCTTATGAAGCGGGCAATTTGGCCGGCGGGGCATTGGGCGCGGAAGCGATTTTCGGGGCGGGCAGCCCGGACCGGCGGATTATCGTTTTACTATTGTCTTTGCTGGCCGCTGCGATGCTGCTCTATGGCAAGTATAAGCCGCTGGAACGTCTATTGATCGGTCTGGTCATGGTGATGAGTGCGGCTTTCATCCTGAGCGCTATTCTCGTGCGCCCGGACCTGTCGGCCTTTGCGGCGGGATTGGTACCGCGCATTCCCGAGGGCGGGCTGCTAACCACGATTGCCCTGATCGGCACAACCATCGTGCCGTATAATCTATTCCTGCACGCGGCGGCTGCGCGCCATCGCTGGGAGGCCGCGGACGGCGTCAAAGCGGCGCGCGCCGACACGGTGGTGTCGATTGGCTTTGGCGGCTTGGTTTCGATCCTGATCGTGGCGACGGCGGCCGCAGCTTTGTTTCAAAAAGGTATCGTGGTGGAGAGTGCCACCGATATGGCGCGGTCCATTGAACCAGCCTTCGGGGCGGCGGCTCGTTATCTTGTTGGCATAGGGTTGCTCGCGGCGGGGCTGACCTCGGCGATAACCGCGCCGATGGCGACCGCCTATGCCTTGAGTGAGATTGTTGGCGGCGATGCAGACAAGCGCAAAACCCTGTTTCGCTACACCGCGCTGGCGGTGGTCGTGGCGGGGGCCAGTATTAGCATGCTGGGTCTTAAGCCGGTGTCGCTGATCCTGATTGCCCAATATGCCAATGGGCTTTTGCTGCCAATTATCGCAATCTTCTTGCTGGTGGTGATGAACCGTAAGGCCCTGCTCGGCACCCATGCGAACGGGCTCGCCTCCAACCTGGCTGGCGGCGCGGTCGTGTTGATCACGCTGGGTCTTGGCTTACGCATGATTTTGCGGGCTGCCGGGCTTTGGCCGACTTAAGTTTAGCTTTTGGGCTTGAACACCCGCACAGTTGAGGCGGGAAAATTATCCAGCGCCGCGCCGGTTCGGGTGGGGCGCGGGATCAAGGCCCCGCCGCAATTGGGGCAGGTGCCTTGAAACTTGGTCTCATTACAGGGCACGCAAAACGTGCATTCAAATGAGCAAATCAGGGCGCCCGGCTGATCGGCAGGTAGATCGCGATCACAATGCTCGCAACCGGGACGCATTTCGAGCATGCTAGGCGAGCTCGGCAATCTTCTGATCAAGCGTGCCAGCGGCATAGCGTTGGGCCATATCGGACACCGCAATCGGCGTGATTTTGCTGGCTTGTCCGGCAGCATTGAATTGCTCAAACCGCTCCTTGCAAAGCTTGCTCATCGCCGCCCGGGCGGGCTTGAGATAGCCGCGTGGATCAAAATTGCCGGGGTCATCGTGGAACGCCTTACGGATCGCGCCGGTGATCGCCATGCGATTGTCGGTATCGATGTTCACCTTGCGCACACCATGCTTGATTCCGCGCTGAATTTCTTCAACTGGAACACCCCAAGTTTGCGGCATCTCGCCGCCATACTTGTTGATGATTTCCTGCAAGTCTTCCGGCACGGATGATGACCCATGCATGACCAAATGGGTGTTTGGCAGGCGTTGGTGGATTTGTTCAATCACGTCCATAGCCAGAATATCGCCGGTTGGTTTGCGTGAGAATTTATACGCGCCGTGGCTGGTACCCATCGCAATCGCCAAGGCATCAACATTGGTCTTCTGAACGAAGTCAACCGCTTGGTCCGGATCGGTCAGCAGGTCGTCGCGTGTGAGTTTGCCTTCGAAGCCGTGACCGTCTTCTTTTTCGCCTTCGCCGGTTTCCAGATTGCCAAGCACACCAAGCTCACCTTCGACCGAAGCGCCGACCCAGTGAGCCATATCGGTCACCGCTTTGGTAACGCCGACATTATAGTCATAAGACGCCGGGGTTTTGCCGTCCGCCTCCAGCGACCCGTCCATCATCACCGAGGTGAAGCCATTCTGGATGGCCGTCGCACAGGTTGATTCATGGTTGCCGTGATCAAGGTGCATACAGATCGGAATATGCGGATAAAGCTCGGCCATCGCATCGATCAGGTGTTTCAGAACAATGTCATTGGCGTATGACCGGGCGCCGCGCGACGCCTGCATGATCACCGGAGAATTGGTCGCGTCAGCCGCTTCCATAATCGCCAGCGCTTGTTCCATATTGTTGATGTTGAACGCGGGCAGGCCGTAATCGTTCTCTGCGGCATGATCGAGCAATTGTCGTAGTGTAATCCTGGCCATATTGTTCTCCGTTGTCCCTCTATTATCCTATGATTTCGTGTGCGATGCCATCGCTGTTTTTCGCTTTGCCGTTCCGCCGGTCTGATCGTATGTCAAAGCTGGAAGAAAGATCTGCATCATTTATTTGCCTTTGAGCGCCTCAACGCCGGGAAGAGGTTTGCCTTCCATCCATTCAAGAAATGCGCCACCCGCGGTGGAGATGAATGTGAAGTCCTGTGCGATCCCGGCATGGTTCATGGCCGCGACCGTATCGCCGCCGCCTGCCACGGCAATCAGCTTGCCTGATTTGCAAAGCTTGGCCGCCGCCCGCGCCGCCTGAACGGTGGCTGTATCAAACGGGGTCAGCTCAAACGCGCCCAGCGGTCCATTCCAGACCAGCGTCTTGGATTGACCGAGCGCAGCATTAAGTGCCGCAACTGTTTGCGGGCCGGCATCAAGGATCATTTCGTCGGCGGCGACGTCATCCAAGCCGCACGTGCGGTGCGCAGCATTGGCGGCAAAATCTTTCGCGACGACGAGATCCTGCGGAAGCAGGATTTGGCAGCCGGAGGCTTTGGCATTGGCTTCGATCTGGCGCGCCGTATCGGCCAGATCATGCTCGCATAGCGATTTGCCAACATCGTGGCCACGTGCCGCGAGGAAGGTGTTGGCCATACCGCCACCAATTGCCAGCGCATCAACCTTGCCGACCAGGTTTTTCAAGAGATCAATCTTTGAAGACACTTTCGCGCCGCCAACAACGGCCAGCACCGGGCGTTGCGGTGTGCCAAGTGCGGCTTCCAAGGCGTCCAGCTCACGCTCCATCGACTTACCGGCATAGGCAGGTAGATGGTCCGCCAGACCAACCGTCGATACGTGTGCGCGGTGGGCAGCGGAGAAGGCATCATTGACGAAAATATCGCCCAGCTTGGCCATGTCCGCAGACATGTCAGCGGCATTTTTCTCTTCGCCTGGATGGAAGCGGACATTCTCTAGCAGGATCACGTCGCCGTCGAGGCGGCTATCAATGAACGCACGGGTTTTCGGGCCGTAGCCGCAATCCTCCGCAAAAAAGACCGGTTCACCGAGCACGTCTGAAAAGGCGTGCGCGACGGGTTTTAGTGTCAATTCAGGAACAATCTCTCCCTTTGGTCGCCCGAAATGGGCGATCAGGGCGATTTTTGCATTCTGGGCCTGTAGAGCACGAACCGTGTCTAGCGCCGCGCGTAGGCGGGTATCGTCGGTGACGCGGTCGCCATCCATCGGCACGTTAAAGTCAACGCGAACCAGAGCGATCTTGCCGCTCAGGTCCCCAGCGTCTTCGATGCGGCGGAAGTCAGTCATCGCGCCCTCCTTCCAAACCGTATCTACTTAAAGAAACTTCGACATGTGCAGGGCGGTGTCGCTCATACGTGTCGCGAAGCCCCACTCATTATCATACCATGACAGAACCCGAACCAGAGTGCCGTCGGTAACATTGGTACCGTCGGCGGCAAAGGAAGAGCTGTGTGGGTCATGGTTGAAGTCGGATGAAACCAGTGGCGCGGTTGAATAGGCGAGCACGCCCTTCATCGGGCCTTCAGCGGCGGCTTTCATCGCTCCGTTGATTTCTTCAACGGTTGTCTCACGGCCCGCATCAAATACGAGGTCGATCATTGAGACGTTTGGCGTTGGAACGCGCACGGCTGAACCATCCAGCTTGCCGAGTAGTTCTGGCAGAACCAGGCCAACGGCTTTCGCGGCACCAGTTGAGGTTGGGATCATGCTCACAGCGGCGGCGCGGCCCCGGTAAAGGTCCTTGTGCATCCGGTCGAGGGTTGGCTGGTCGCCGGTATAGGCGTGAACGGTGGTCATGTAGCCACGCTCAATGCCAACCAGATCGTTCAACACTTTCGCGACCGGTGACAGGCAGTTGGTTGTGCAAGACGCGTTGGACACAACCAGATCGTCGGCTGTCAGGGTTTCGTGGTTCACGCCAAACACGATGGTCTTGTCGGCGCCGCCCGCCGGGGCAGAGACGAGCACGCGTTTCGCGCCTGCGGTCAGGTGCGCAGAGGCTTTTTCCTTGTCAGCGAAGATGCCGGTACATTCAAACGCAATGTCGACGCCCATCTCTTTGTGCGGAAGTTCGGCAGGGTTGCGAACCGCGGTGCATTTGAAGCTGCGCTTGCCGACCCGGATGATATCGCCATCGACGGAAACCTCTTGGTTCAGCTTGCCATGAACAGAGTCGTACTGAAGCAGATGCGCGTTGGTTTCCACCGGGCCGAGATCGTTAATCGCAACGACTTCGATGTCGGTGCGGTCATGCTCGATGATCGACCGGAGGACAAGACGACCGATACGGCCAAATCCATTAATTGCGACCTTAACTGTCATAGTGAACCTCTTTGATAAAATTATGAAATCTGCCGTGCTTTAGACGCAAGACTTGGGCCAGTCTAGTTCAGCCGTCAGAAGGTGCGACGTGATAGCGATGTCAAATGCCATCGGAAGGGTTTCCAGCAGCTTGTCGAGGGCGTTCAGGCCTCTTCAAGGCCCAGGCCCTTCCCGGTGGCAAGGCGGGTCAGAAGATATAGGACCAGGCCAACCGGGCCGAACAACCAGCTCAAGACGATACTTGGTACCGCAAGCAGGTGCGGCACACCTCGGCGCTGCGAATCGCGGCCGATCCAGGCCCCGACGAAAAGGTCGAACGCCAAATAATGAGTCCACCCCGTCAGTGCGCCGTTCGGATGATCAGACAGTGCCATAATGCCGGCGAGGTTAGAGAAGCCCATGTCTGGCGACGACTGGCCAAAAAATAGCGCAGCGGCGAGGAAGCAGATATAGATGCCTCCCATCACAAGCGGCCAGAGCGCAGAGTGGACGAGCTTGCGGGTCAGTGATGCTTTTGGCGCAAAGACCAGCATGGCCCAGGCCGGTAAAACCAGCAGGTTGATTGTGCTATAGGCTGTTTCCCAGGTCATTCCCGATCCTTTGTGTTTTGCTTACTGGTCCATTCGGTCAACTGATCCCAATCGATCCAGGTTTTCTTTTTGCGGCGCAATGTCTGCCAGAAGCGGCGGCGCTCTGGCGTTGGCATTGGCTGCAGGTTGGTCAAAAAGGAGTTGGCGACCTTGTTCCAGCTATAGGTTTCGGCATAGGCGCGGCATGTCTTGCTATCCAGCTCCAGACAAGCCATCGCCCCGGCGGCGAGATCCCCGCCAATTGGCGTGATCGTCCCGGCATCCGATCCCGGAATAACATCTTTCGGGCCAGTTGCATCATACGCGGCAACGGGCGTCCCGCTCGCCATGGCCTCCAAAACCACAAGGCCGAACGTATCGGTCAGGCTGGGGAAGACGAAGACATCCGCGCTGGCATAACATTTGGCGAGGTCGTCGCCGAATTTCGATCCCAGGAAATGTACGTCCTGATACTTTTTTTGCAGGTCCGCCATGGCAGGACCGTCGCCGACCACAACTTTTGTGCCCGGCAGGTCAAGTTCAACAAAGGCTTCAATATTCTTTTCAACCGCGACCCGGCCGACATTCAGGAAGATCGGGCGGGGCAAGCCTTTGAACGGATCATTGTCGGCATTCGGTTGGGCGCCTTTTTCGGGATGAAATTGCCCCGTGTCGACGCCGCGCGTCCAGGCAACCGTGTTGATGAATTTCTTTTCGTTCAATTCCTCCACCATGCTTGGCGTCGGTACCATGACCCGGCCGGAATATTTGTGGAACCAGCGCACGAAAGCATAGCCCCAGCTGACCGGGATCGGCAGGCGCGCGGCAATATATTCAGGAAAGCGGGTGTGATAGGCGGTTGAGAATGGATGTTTGATTTTCAGGCACATGGCACGCCCGGCCATGCCCAGCGTGCCTTCGGTGACGATATGGATGGCATCGGGCTCAAACTTGTCGAAGCGTTTTTCAACCTTGCCTCGGGCGAACAAAGCCAGCTTGATTTCCGGATAGGTTGGCAGTGGAACCGTGAAGAAACCTTCACCGGGATGCACGACCTCAAACACGTGGCCGTCCGCTTCCAACTCTCCGATCACGCGCTGCATTGTTCTGACGACGCCGTTGACTTGCGGCTCCCACGCGTCGGTTACAATCATGATCCGCATAAAATGTCCTCGAACAGGCGTGTTTTTGGAGTTTTAAGCTGTCGAATGCTGGCGTAAAGGATGTAGACGGTTGCAGCCGCAACTAATTCTTCGGGGAATGAAAAATGGTGACACCGAACTGGGACGAATTGGACGATACCAAGTTCACCGATGAAGAAGCTTTTCTGGCTGATGTTCTGGACCAACGGCCGCTTGATGCGTCGATGCGCGCCGCTGCGGTACGGCGGGGGCGGGAACTGGTCGAGATTGCCCGCGCCAAGGGCCGCAAGAAAGGCATGATGGAAAGTTTCCTGGAGGAGTTTGGACTGTCCAACTCCGAAGGCCTGGCCCTGATGTGTTTGGCCGAGGCTTTGCTGCGCGTGCCCGATGCCGAAACCCGCGACGATTTGATTGCCGAGAAAATTCGTTCGGGCGATTGGGGCGCTCATAAGGGGCAAAGTGATTCGTGGCTGGTAAACGCGTCCACCTGGGGGCTGATGCTGACCGGGAAGGTTATTGGTCCACCGAAAGCCGCCTTGGCCGGCACCGGAAAATTCGTTCAAGGGCTGGTACGCGGCAGCGGCGAACCGGTGATCCGGGCGGCGATGATGCAGGCGATGCGGATTATGGGCGAACAATTCGTTCTGGGCCGATCCGTCGGTGAAGCGTTAAAACGCGGCAAGCGGATGGTGAAAGCCGGAGAGGCGGCGCATTTCAGTTTCGATATGTTGGGCGAGGGCGCGCGCACGGATGCCGATGCGGTTCGCTATTTCGAAGCCTATTGCAGCGCGATCGCGGCGGCGGCAAAGGCCGAGAATGCGGATGTTGCGCCGGAACATAAAAGCGGCATTTCGGTTAAGCTGTCGGCGCTTCACCCGCGCTATGAAGCGGTTAACGAAGCCCGCGTCATGGCGCAGCTTTATCCGAAACTTCTCACGCTTTGTGAGATGGCGGCGAAGGCAAATATCAATCTCTGCCTTGATGCCGAAGAGGCTGACCGTTTGGTGATCTCACTGAAGCTGTTGGAACGGTTGATGCGCGAGCCGTCTTTGACCGAATGGACAGGGCTGGGTCTTGCAGTTCAGGCCTATCAAAAACGGGCCCCGCAAGTGATTGAACGGCTCGGCGCGCTGGCCGGGGAAACCGGCATGCGGCTGATGGTGCGTCTGGTCAAAGGCGCATATTGGGACAGTGAGATAAAGCATGCTCAGGTTGAGGGCTTTGCCAATTTTCCAGTCTTCACCACCAAACAGGGCACCGACCTCAACTATCTCAATTGCGCGCGCCTGATGTTGCGGGCTTCGCCGCGCCTCTATTCGCAATTTGCCACCCATAATGCGCACTCGCTGGCGGGCGTGCAGTTGATCGCCGCCGATGAGGGCGTCGATACGTACGAGTTC
>Ga0209345_10005028_pt1 | contig 12493 bp, 10 predicted proteins | sample Cruoilmetagenom7_FD_187294 | JGI IMG/M metagenome (GOLD analysis project Ga0209345, IMG submission 187294) | Oil polluted marine microbial communities from Coal Oil Point, Santa Barbara, California, USA - Sample 7 (SPAdes) (version 2) | ecosystem: Environmental > Aquatic > Marine > Oil seeps ...
CGCCTCACCCGCTGCCTTTGACCCCGCATAGGCTGATATCTCTGGCCGCGTCGCCGCAAGCGATGAAATCAAAATGAAGTGCTTTACGCCACATGCATGCGCCTGCGCAGCCGCTGTGAATGCCCCGATGGCGTTCACACGCATGAATGCATTTCGTGAAAGTGCCTTTGTTGCCCCCGCAACATGAACAACCGTGTCAGCACCTGAGAAAAGTTGTTTCAAGGCAACAGAACTTGCCAGATCACCTTGAACCCAATTCTCATCCTCTCCAATGTTTAGCGTCTGTTTGAAGGGACTACGCGTCAATGCCCGCCATCGAAGACCAACATCTTGCAAGGCCAGTATAGTTGCCTTCCCAACAAATCCTGTGGCGCCTGTAACAGCAACGCATTCATTATCGAAGGTACGCTCACCGCCGATCAGTTTAGGCAAATGTCTCAACCGTATCCCGCGGCGCAGCCGCTTGCTGTGAAAGCGAGCCTGAAAGATAACGCCCCCGCGAACGCATGCGGCTTAGCTTTCCTGAAGATGTCATGACAAGGCTGTTGGTTGGCACGAGGATAACAGAGACAGGCGCGCCTACAATTTGTCTGACAGTCACGGTAATATCAGATGTCACTTTCGCCTTAACGCCCTCATCACGACTCTTACACTCAGCGAGCAAGTAGATGCCGCTATCACCAACATTATCAGTCAGTTCAAAAGCGGCCGCCCTTTTAACATGACGTCCCCCTGCTTTCTCAGCAGCCCATTCGATATCTTGCGGCCAAATATTCCGGCCATTCCACAAAATCAAATCTTTATGCCGGCCAGTGATGATCAACTCACCATTTAACCAATACCCAAGATCCCCGGTATCCAACCAACCGTTTTCATCAACTAAAGGAACAACACCCTTTTCCATATCAAGTATGCCAGGTGAAACACTTGCGCCCCGGAACATCACCCGCCCAACTTGGCGATCCTTGAGGCGGTTACCGTCGCGATCACAAATCATGATTTCATGATCATCAAAGGTCCGGCCGCACCCGACAAGGCAGCGGCGTTCATTTTCGCTCATGTTCTCCGGCGCAGGAACAGCAATATTCGTTGCGCGCATTTCGTGCGCATCGACAATATCGGTCATTAAACCTTGATCCAACTTCGCAAACGAAACGGCGACAGTCGCTTCTGCCAAACCATAACATGGCAGGAAGGCCTTCTCAGAAAATCCTGATTCCGCGAAAACTTCAGCAAAACGCATCAGCGCATCATTGCGGATCATATCACCGCCGATTGCAGCAACTCGCCAACACGACAAATCCAAATCTCCGCCACGCCAACGCTTCGCCGTGATTTCATATCCAAAGCTAGGGCTACAAGACAAAGTAACGCGGTTATCGCTGATGATCTGAAGCCAACTAGAGGGGCGCCGCGCAAACGACATGGGCGACAGGCAATCGACAGAAACCTGCGCCATCATTGGTGAAAGGAAAAATCCAATCAGGCCCATATCATGATACCAAGGCAACCATGACGCCGTGCGGTCGCCTTCACGCACTTCCATGCCAAATTGAATCAGCGCGCGGCAATTCGTCGTGACGCTTTTCTGACTACCAAGAATGCCTTTAGGATCACTCGTGCTGCCTGATGAAAACTGGACGTAACACATTTCGTCTTTGGTAAACGGGCGAAGGCTCTCCGCTTTCTCAATCAGATTATCACCTGATAATGGCCCAACGATAACATCTGTATCATCAAGCGCCTCGTGAACGAGATTCTCAACGGAATCAGGCGCCAGCAAACTATGCAGTCCCGCAGTCGCCGCGATGCGTTGGATCTGGTCTTCGTACATGTCTTTGCCGCCCATGGAGGTCGGCATAGAAATCGGCACGGCGAGTACACCTGCATACTGGCAGGCGTAAAATGCGATCGCAAAATCACGCCCCGTTTCGGCAACTAAGCCAATCCGGTCGCCTTTGTCGGTCACTGCGCACAGTCGATAGGCAAGATCCAGAGCCTGTTCACGCATCTCAGCATAGCTAAGTACGTCAACTAACTCAGCGCGCGCGGAATAAAAGCTAAGGCCAGACTCGCCTTTAGCCGCGTAATCCAAAGCATCACACAGCGTATCGAAGTCACCCAGAATCGCAGGAATACCGCTCACCGTAAGGCTAGGTTCTTTTATTTTCACTATACTTACCCTGCCCTCAAATTCATTTCAGGTTCCACCCAGACCCGAGATAAGCCGCCCATTCGGTCTAGGTTCACATTTCTGTCGCCATACTTCAAGAGTTTCATACTTCGAACACGTATACTTGTTCCGTTGATCCTCTGCTGATATTGCAGTTACAGTGCCAACTGCACCACTAGTCACAGTTTATTACGATTTGTGCGCGGTCCTAGAGAGATATTTGGCAGCAATTTTACGCAAGATGACACGAATGATCGCGACACCCCCACAGAAGCCAGCGACGCTTAAAAAGCCGTTCCGTGCATTTGTGAAACGCAACGGCAAAAAGCTAATGCGCCAAATTGCAGGCATCCAATCCAAACAATCAAAAGTTCCTGACACGCCAGTTATCAGTAACGAACACTTCCATTTTCTCAAAGTTTTTGAAGATAATTGGGAAACTATCCGCCACGAAGCAGAAGCTGTTTTGCAGTATCGCGAAGCGATTCCCGGCTTTCAGGACATCTCACCAGACCAGTACCGTCTAGCAACTGAGCAGAACTGGAAAACTTTCGTTCTATTCGGCTTCGGCAAACAGCTAATGAAGAATACCCAACTCACGCCTGAAACGGCCCGACTTTTAAAGCAAGTCCCTCGGCTGCAAACGGCAATGTTGTCTATACTCGCTCCTGGATATCATATTCCGGCTCATAAAGGCGTCACCAAAGGTATACTTCGTTGTCATGTGGGTCTGATCATCCCCAAGCAGGAAGATAAGTGTCGCATACGAGTGCACGAAGACATAATCGCCTGGTCACCCGGCAAAGTCTTTGTTTTTGATGACACTTTCGAGCACGAAGTTTGGAACGAGACAGACGAAGAGCGCGTCATACTTCTCTTCGATTTTGATCGCCCCATGAGTCTTTTGGGCCGAACGCTAAACAATCTTCTTTTATCTGCAATGAAGCTCACGGCTTTCTACCAAGACCCCAAGAAAAACTTAAAAACGGCTGAGGCCCGCCTTGAAGATGCGATTAAAGCCAATGACGCACTACTTGAGCGTGCTGGCAACGACTAGATCCTCACAACCGCCGCAAACGCACCAATTCCCCCGTAAAGGGAATTACATTGTTGCCCCGCTAAACGAACAGTTAAAGAACAGGCGCTATCCTGTAGTTGCAACAACAGTATTCAGAATTTTCTACAGATGCGTATATAAATTTTATCGCTGAAAAGGATTGCCGATGAATTTAGTCCTCCGCCTCCTGCTCGTTATTGCATCTGCGTTCCGAAATCAGTCAAAAGAAAATGTGACCATGACCAGCAGTTTAGAACTCAAGGTCAAAGGCGGCGATGCTAACACCAACGGGATAATCCAACACGCCCGATACTTTTCATTCGCAGACCTTGGCACAATCGATTTTTTGATGCGATCTGGTATCTTAGCCGCGCTACGCCGTAACGGATGGTCACCTATCATTGTCGGTAAAAGCTTTGAGCACTTCAAGCCGATAACAAAGGGACAAAAGGTAGACTTCACGACGCGCTTGATGGGTTGGGAAGGTCAGTATAGCTGCCTGTACCATCAAATCTTGGCCGATGGTGAAGTCGTGTCTATAGGCCACTCAGTCGGTCGATTTGTAGGCAAAGCAGGTACCAAACACCCAGATGTCGGCGATGTTGCTATCAAAATGGGTCTTGAGGCTTATCCATTTGAGCCAATGCCAGAGCATGTCCTCACAACTTTCCATGAAATCGAGAGCGCGCGTGTAGCCCCCCAAATCGAGGCCTCTAAATGAAAATAGCGATCATCGGAGGGGGGGCGAGTGGACTGATCACAGCTTACTTTCTGCAACATGCCCACGAGGTCGTTGTGTTTGAAAAGCGCGCGGTACTCGGCGGCAACATTCAGACGCTAAACAGGAATGCCAATGCGCCAAATTTGCCTACAGGCACTTATATCGAAAATGGCGTGCTAGGCTTTCACAAACAATCCTACCCCTTAATGCACCGTCTGCTAGCACATTTAGAAGTAGATATTTCTGAATCTCGGCCAACGTCAGCCCTTTACGCAAATGGCGAGTTTTACCCCTCAAACCCAAAATATCTTCTCACCCCCTCAATTTTGGCGAAACTTGCTGCCAAAAAGGGATACTTTGCGCGCCTGAATCAGATGCGTAAATCATATGCGCACACGTTCCGAAAAATCGGACGACATGACAACGAAGAACAAATACCGTTGGATGCATTCCTAGGCGTTGACGAAACACTAAATACGTTCGTCCGCTCATTAGCATCTCTGGCCTTTTCAACCCCTTATCCTCAAACGCCAGAACTTTCGTCGCACATGGCCGCACCATACCTAAAGGCGACCCGGCATCCGGAGTGGACGGCCATAAAGGGCGGCGTCTATGCTTATGTCGAAGCCCTTCTAGATCGCAAACAATTCCGCGTTGAAACAAACGCTGGGGACGTAAAAATCCGTCGTGCTGCGACAGGCGTTAATGTTTTGGCTAAAGCCGAAGAGGTGCCCTTTGATATTGCCATTTTAGCGACAACACCGGGTCAAACCTTAAACATTTTAGATGACGCAACAGAGCAAGAGAGACGCATTTTCTCGAATTGGACCGATCGAACTTTTAGGACGATCGCCCATATGGATATGTCGATCTACAAAGACCTTGGTCGCACACAAAAAACTCCGATGGATCTCTTCGCTGAACATCCTTCACCTGAAAGCTTCGGCTACAACACCTACATGAATGATTTCTACGAGCTGCCTAGTAAAACGCCCTATGCATTTGCGTACAACCTCGAGCACCTCATTCAGAAAAACAAAATTCTTCATGCAGCATCGCATACGGTCCCATCTTACACGGTACCAGCCACAAGAACACTTGAGGCGATCCATGCACGCAATGGTCAGAACCACACATATTTTGCAGGTGCCTACCTTGGAAATGGTCTCCATGAGGGGGCCGCCACAAGCGCACTGACTCTCTCAAAGATGCTAGGCGGACTTACGCTTTAGGCCACAGCTCCAATTTTTAGTTTTGTGCTTTGGCCATCGACTTCACGAGAAAGTCAGATTGCATCACAACTGAGGAAACGAGCTCGTGGGAGAATGTTGATCCCCCATGCCAAGTCCTCTGCTGCCCCTGCATCTTGGACATCAGATTGAAGACGCCATTCTTCACAGCTTCTTGCCGAATCTGCGGGAAAAATTCCCATGTCTCTTGATGAACAATGGAATGAACATCAAAGCCATGACGTTTTGCATCGCTGCGAAGAATTTCAGCCAATTCAGGTTGGCTCAGACCCTTTGAAAACTGCCCCGAAACATAAAGATGCCCACCTAGATCTGAATCTTCACACTCATAACGCGCACCAATCAAAGCACCGACACGGCTACTGTCGACGAGGCCGTATGAAAAGCCGCAAATTTTGTATCCTGAAAACCAGTTCTTTGAACTAAATAGTGATGTTGTATAATTTTGCCACTCGACAGCGTCACGAATGAATACCTCTTCTGGTGTCGCATCTGCGATCTCACAAAACACTTGCATAGGCGCAGTGTTTATAACGGCATCAAACAATTGCTCTGTGCCATGCGTGTGAATAACGACATCATCTACACGTCGTTCAATACCCACGACCTCTTCACCAAGCCTCACGTCTAAGTCAGCTGCGAAACGTCGCCAAAACTCTGACCAACTCTCATCCGGCATATGAACCTGATTGAGCGCGCCGCTAAGTATCAGGTCAAGACTACACCACCGCAATGTTTGGCCAATACTGGTTTTATCAAGGTAACCGTACCCATTTGTTGTTTGGACCCTGTGCAAAGCTTTCTCGATCTTAGGAAGCTTAGCTTTACGAACCCAATCAAGCGTACTGATGGAGAGTTCGTCTAAAACGTCTTGTCGATCATCCCCTGTTTTAAGCGCTCGCCTCAAGGGTCGAGACTTCAAAACAAAAGCAGCCAGTTGAGCTGTCAAGCTACCGCCTCCACCAGATTTAACGTAATCCACGATGTTGGCCCCATCGAAGCGGGCCTCTCCCAAACGCGTTAGTGATATATCCGTCTCTTTCATCCACGCTTTGACCTGCCGGTCTGCGCGCGTTGCGTAGCATGTGCCCATCTCAAAAAACGCATCTCCATCGATCATGGAATACGATTTGCCCCCGACACGGCTGCGGCGCTCAAAAACAGTCGCTTTCCACCCCTTATCCTGACAGAATCGCGCGGCTGATAAACCACCAGGACCGCCACCTATAATCGCAACCTTCAGAGGGCGTTTAACTATACTCATAACTGCAATACCCAATGGTTACCGAAGACTAAACTCAACGCGTGAAACTAAACTTGTCATATACGCGTGAAGTTAAGTAACACTTGCTACATAACTGCACATGCATACGAACAAGTTCAACTTCAGGAACTATATATTAAGCTCTAAGGCCCCTAGCCTTGGACGCATCGACGATTCCAAAAAAATTGAACAACACTTCGAAATGTCGAACCATTGCTTGGGACTTGCAATGATAATGTCGTTTAACGCCATTGGCACGACATTTCTAATATCGATTACTGTTGAGAACACAAATATTTTGTACTGGCTGAGCATTCAGCTCATTTTCGCAACGCTGTTATTATCTCACACAATACGTAATCAGTTTCGCGAACCACCCGTACATGTATCTGGTCGTTTCTTGAAAAAGTCCGAAACGATGGGGCTTGTTTTTGGAGTCGCTTGGGGGTCAGCCCCCTTCTTTTTGACAAATGACCCAATCATGGCTGCAATTGTTTGCGGGCTAATCACGCCGCCCATGCTTGCTGGTCTAGCAGCGCTACTTCCAAGCAACCCGCGTGTGGTGATGCGCTATGTTCTCGGTGCAAGTTTGGGAATCGTGGGGTTCGGCCTTAAAGAGTTAAGTCCTTATCCTAGCGTCGTAGCAGTAATGGAAATCCTATTTGTCACCGCATTATACATTGGTGTGCGCCGCACTTTTAGCACACAGATGTCACACGCTGAAGCAGCTGCGAATGCCGAGGATGCCCGCGCGATGCTGGTCAACTCGCTTGAAGCCAGCGGCCAAGGCTTTGCGGTTATCTCAGATGATGGGAAGATCATCTATCAAAATGAAGTCTATAAGAAAATTGTATCGATCGAGTCTCACAATACCAATGCACATCATTCTGATATTGTAAGACAAAATAATTTTGTCTGGCGCCGTAGAATCAAAACCTTACCGAACCTTGGTCGAGTTGTAATTTATGAAGACCAGACACAAAGTGAAACGCACAAGCGCACGCTAGAGCGCGCACTTGATGAAGCTGAAGCTGCAAACAAATCCAAAACACAATTCTTGGAATCTATGGCGCGAGACATACTGTCACCGCTCAGCACAATCATCGCCTGTTCATCTGTCATGGACGCCTCCTCTGATATTGAGGTCGATGAAAACATGATTGCAAACTATTCGAACATCATACTTACGTCTGCAAGAAACCTCAAAGAAGACCTCAACGCGATCTTTGAATACACCGCAATGGATCTTGATGTTGAACTAGAAGACTCTGTCTCCTTGTCAGTCGCTGACGTTGTCGAAACTACGTTGAAACAGCTCAACCCATCACAAAACAAAGATGCACCAAACGTAAGCTTGCGGCTTGATCCCGAGATTCGCTGCGTCTTTGAATCGGAAACTGGCGCCATGCGCATGGTTCGCATTTTGCTCTCACAAGCTCTACGCGCGCCTAACGCAACCGAAGTGACCGTCAAACTCAGTCGCGTCGATGACGCTAATTTTGCACTTATCGTAAGAGATAATGGCGCCCCATATGATGAAAACTTCATCGCCAATGGCAGTGACATTTCTGCAGAAACCGATCGTGTCTACAAAACAAACGTACGAACACCATCTACCCTAAGCTTCCCAATCGCAAAGAAAGTCGCAGCCGCCTGTGGTGGACGCATCATCTTTGCCAGCAGCACACCAAAGAACACATCTGTTGTTTTCACGGCGCCTATGGCCGTTCAGATCAAAGATGATGTGGAAGCAAATGATCAGCAAGTCGCTTAACTTGCAATCACTGTCTCATTTAGACAGCATCAGTTTCCCACATTTTCATACTTGCCGGTGGTGGTGACGGATTAAAATCTGTCTCGGAAAGCGCTGCTAATGCTCGCTCACGATCTTGCTCGCTGAACGTCCCCGTTGTGAGGCAAAACTCAACGCCATTTCCACTTGGGTCAGTCGTGTAAATTGAATGACACCAATTGTGGTCAATCTCAAAAACGTTGAGCCCAGCAGCGTTCCATTTTTTACGCCATGCATCCAGCTCATCTTTCGTCGAGACTGCAAAAGAATAATGATTGGTCAAAGTCGGCAAATTGGCTGCGGCGTTCAGATCATAGATATGCTCATCTTGATTGGGCGTATCGTGTATCTCCCAAAAGGCGATGAACTTACTATCGTCACCATCCATTCGATAGAAGAAATGCTTGCCCCAACCACCACCGGAAACAGGCCCAACCTCTACCTTTACGAGTTCGAACCCCATGATGCCTTCATAAAATTCATGCGTGGCCTTCATGTCTTTCGCGGCCAAAGCCAAATGGTGATATCCCATTACGTTTCCCCTTCATTATCAACAACAGACATAACATCTTGATTTGCGTCATTCGGCGCAGCAACTTCGAAGATCCGCTCTCCGACGTCATCATATTCCAATTGCAATGCACGGCTCATAATCGCATGCATCATATAAGTGCAGGTCGTGTATGTCAGTTCAAGTATCTCTTCGTCCGACAAATGTGCTTTCAACTGAGCAAATACGCCATCAGGCACGCGCCCCCGTTGCAGAACGAGCGCATCGGTGTAGGCCAACACAGCGCGCTCAATATTAGAAAAACAATCAGCAACAGACCAATGTGGGATCGCCTCTATCTGCTTTTCACTTAAGCCAACATCGCGACTAGCTTTACAATGCTGCGAGAAAACGAACTGCGAACCGACCGTAAAGCCAGCGCGTGTCTGACCCAACTCCCGTAGCTTCGGATCAATCTTACGTTTCTCACTCCGATAAAAGCGAAAGCCATCGGTAGTATGCGCAAAAGCGTCAGGTACAATATTGAAAACAGTCCACCAATTACCCGGTGTCCCCGTCGCTGTTCCTGGTTCTTTAATTGGGTCACGGTCCCCAAAAAGCATATCAAAAATCTGATTTGCGTACGGGTTATTTGCTTCGCGACCAGCTTGCTTAAGTCTTGGCATAAACACCTCCCTATTTAAGAGAACTGTATGCGCTATCCCCCTGCGTCACCAAAGCGCGGAACGAATAATATGATGTGGCGGTCTCAACCCGCGCTAAAAAGCGTCGCGAAATGCCTGAACAAATCGATCTAAATCACATTCTGGCAGATGATTGACCCCAGCAGCAGCAGACCGCCCGCCCCCGGTTTCAAACTGCAGCGCGAGCGTATCCGCACCGCCCCGCCGCAATACCGGTGCGCGGATACTAACAAGATATCCACCCTCTTGTGCCGTCAAAACAGCGTGCGCGCGCGAGGGATTATCCTGCGCCAGTTGGTTTCCATAGACCCCAGATATACGGCGGCTGGCCGCACTATCCTCTAAAACCAAAGCCAGCCCAGACTCAGACTCATTCAGAACATATGCATTCGCTGCCATTACCAAATCATCTTCATAGCCTGAGTTCAGCTTAGCGAAGATGTCTTGCTGCTCCGCCAGAAACGCCATCGGCGTCTTATAACATGCTAATTGCTCATACAGATCTGCTGGATGAAAACGTAGATCTTCAATTGATCCACCATAACCATTATAATTGATCAACATACCTAGTCGCGCCAATGATTCGAGTGGCAAATCCCGGCCAAGTGCTTTGGATGTGGCAAGTTCTGGAAAATTGTCGCCAAAAGCCGCTGTCACCGCCCACGCACGAAATTTTCCGCTCAAATACTCATCAACAAGCATGGCCGTACACATCACCGGAGATGTATCAATAATAGCCGTCAGGTGCGGGTGATCAGGAATATCTCCTGCATTATGGTGGTCAACATAAAACACCTCTGCCCCAGCACTTAATATACGGCGCAGGTCTTCAGCATTGGATCGCATAGAAACATCCAGAACAGTGACACGATCACCCTTCTTGGCATCAACGCGATTAAGCAAAGCGACGTCACGCTTGCGGCCCGACACCAAAGTAGACTCTATCGGGTCCACCAAACGCAACTGAACAAGAGAGAGTATCCCATCTGCATCACCGTTGAAGACATCATAATTCATGCTTACGAGGTCGCTCCATCCAAAAACCCACGTGTTTCAAGATATGTCACAATTAGCTCAGCGGCCTCATCTGCAGACATCTTCGTTGTATCAATTTCAATCTCTGGCTTCTTAGGCGCTTGATACTCACTATCGATACCCGTAAAATTTTTGATCTCGCCTGCGCGCGCTTTCGCATAGAGACCTTTAACATCTCTCTGCTCAGCCACATCCAATGGCGTATTTACGAACACTTCGATGAACTCACCCTCTTGCAGCAATTCTCGCGCCATCTGACGCTCAGAACGATATGGTGAAATGAATGATGCCATCGTAATAAGTCCTGCATCAACCATCAACTTCGCAACTTCCCCAATACGGCGTATATTCTCGATACGGTCCTCTTTAGTGAAACCCAAGTCGCGATTCAAACCGTGACGAACATTGTCCCCATCAAGCGTGTATGTGTGTCGCCCTAAATCAAGCAATCGCTTCTCGACCATATTTGCGATCGTAGACTTCCCAGATCCAGACAACCCCGTAAACCAAATGAGCGCTGGCTTCTGGTTTTTCTGTATCGCGCGAGCTTCCTTGCTAACGTCTAGGTCTTGCCAAACGATGTTGCTTGCGCGCCGTAACGCAAAATCAAGCATCCCCACACCAACAGTTTCATTGGATTGACGATCAATAAGCACAAAGCTGCCCGTTGCTGAGTTTTGAGTGTAGGGGTCAAACGCAATGGGCGATGACAAACTCAAAGTCACGACACCGACCTCATTCAATGCGAGGGTTTTAACGGCATCTTCTGCGAAATCATTAATATCCACGCGGTGTTTGAGATTCGTAACACTCGCAGGAACCGTCTTGTTTGTTGTCTTCAGCAGATACTGCCGCCCTGGATAAAGCGCCTTCTCATTCATCCATAGCAGATGCGATTGGAATTGATCTGCCTGCGCAATCGGATTGTCTGCCATGCAGATAACATCGCCCCGCGAGACATCAATCTCATCAGTGAGTGTTATTGTGACAGCCATATTTTCACGCGCTATATCCAAATTGCCATCCATAGTGACAATCTCTTTTACGCGAGAACGTTTGGCTGATGGCAGCACCATTACCTCGTCGCCAACGCGCACAGTTCCTGAGGCAATCGTTCCAGAGAACCCGCGAAAATCTAGGTTAGGCCGATTAACCCACTGCACGGGCAATCGAAATGGAGCATCAAGCGTCTCAGATTCAACATCAGCTGTCTCAAGATATTCGAGTAGGGACGGCCCTTTATACCAGCGCGATGCCTCTGATTTTGTGGTCACATTATCCCCATTCAGCGCAGACATGGGAATGCATGTAATTTCGCTAAAGCCGAGGTCTTTCGCAAACGCTCTAAAATCAACTTCAATGGCATTGAAGACACTTTGGTCGAAGCCATTCAAATCCATTTTGTTAATCGCAACGACAACGTGCTTCACACCTAAAAGCGACACGATATAAGCATGACGACGTGTTTGCTCCTGAACACCATACCGCGCATCAATCAGCAATACGGCAACGTCCGCTGTAGATGCGCCTGTGGCCATATTGCGGGTGTACTGAACATGCCCCGGCGTATCAGCCACAATGAATTTTCGCTTATCGGTCGAGAAGAAACGATAAGCGACATCAATCGTGATGCCCTGCTCCCGTTCTGCGGCCAAGCCATCCACAAGCAGAGCCAAATCTATTTTATCGCCTTGTGTACCAGACTTTTTGCTATCCTTCTCAATCGCTGACAGTTGGTCTTCATAAATCAATTTTGAGTCATACAGCAGGCGGCCAATCAGCGTTGATTTACCATCGTCCACTGATCCACACGTTATAAACCGCAGAAAGCTCTTATTCTCCTGTGCCTGAAGATAGCCAAGAATATCTGTCGCAATCAAATCATCCAGATGCGCCATTAGAAGTATCCTTCTTCTTTTTTCTGCTCCATCGAAGCTCCAGCATCAGAGTCGATTACACGTCCCTGACGTTCTGACGTGGTTGTCAGCAACATTTCTTGAATGACAT
>Ga0209345_10005029_pt1 | contig 12491 bp, 9 predicted proteins | sample Cruoilmetagenom7_FD_187294 | JGI IMG/M metagenome (GOLD analysis project Ga0209345, IMG submission 187294) | Oil polluted marine microbial communities from Coal Oil Point, Santa Barbara, California, USA - Sample 7 (SPAdes) (version 2) | ecosystem: Environmental > Aquatic > Marine > Oil seeps ...
GGCCCGCAAGATCGCCGTTCTGTTCTACAATACCTTGCGATACGGCATGACATACAAAGACCCCGGTGCGTCACATTATGAAGAGAGATACCGCAGCCGAGTTCTTGGGAATCTGCAGCGTCGCGCAAAGGCATCCGGCTTCGTTTTGACGGAAGTGCCAAATCAAGAAGAACTGCCTGTTTCTTAGGAAACCACCCAGTTCTTCGCGGGGTATTGCCAAGTTGTTGACGGTCGATTTTGAAGGGTGGGCAAAGGCTATTTGGGGTCGAGTCCGGTAAGGGGCGAAATCGTATCATAAGGGGTTTTGGTTAGAATTTCAGGCATCCTAAGCGGTTTGTAAGTAAGCGTCCGGTGCCAGCCACCTAACGGCGCTGATGTTGATGAAACAGCAGTGATCACAGCCCGACAAAAAACTTGATTATGAATGCGTTGGCTAGGTCGACAAAGAAAGCCGAGACCAGTGGCAATACAATGAAGGCCAGTGGTGCTGCGCCATATCGTTTGGTGACGGAGGACATGTTGGCAATGGCCGTTGGCGTCGCCCCAAGCGCGAACCCGGCAAACCCCGCACTCAAGACCGCAGCCGGATAGTTCCGACCCAAGGCCCGGAAGGCCACGAGCAAAATAAAAGCTACTGTCATCAGGACTTGCAGGGCTAGGACAGCCATTAGCGGTAAACCGAGTTCTGCCAACGCCCAAAGTTTCATGCTCATCAGCGACATCGCCAGAAAGACAGACAGACAATAGTCCGAGATCACCGCCAATGCGCGGCTTCGGGCAGGCCATGTTATGTTTGGGAAAATATCTGGGATGGTGTTTGACATAATGATCCCGACCAAAAGGCAGGGGACAAACAATGGGAGATCAAGGCCCGCCTCGCCGATAAAGTGATGCGCGATGGCACCGAACATGATTGCGATATGGATTGTTAGCATACTCCGCATCAGGTTGACTTGGTCGACGATCCCATCAGGCGTGCCTTCGTCCTTGAACTCGATACCGACAATCGGATCGGCATCCTTGTCGGCATGCAGACTATTGCGATCGATCAAATACTTGGCAATTGGACCACCGATCAAGGCGGCAAAGACAAGACCAAGTGTTGCCGATGCAATCCCGATCTCAGCCGCCGCTGCGAAATTGGTTGCCTCTTGAATTTTTGGCCCCCAGGCAATCGCGGTCCCGTGGCCGCCGATCAATGAAGCCGAGCCAAGCAGGACGGAGACAGGCGCAGGCAGATCAAAGAGCGTGGCGCCGACAAGCCCAACGATGTTTTGAAGCAGCATGAAACCAACGGTCATAACCAGAAGGACCGTCAGAAGTTTTCCACCTCTGAACAAATCGGATATCCGTGCGTTCAGGCCAATTGTTGCAAAGAATACAACAAGAAAATAATCCCGAACTGCGAGATCAAAGACAATCTGCTTTCCGGTAAGCACAAAATATAACCACGTGCCCATAGCGACGGCCAAGCCACCCGAGACCGGCTCTGGGATGTTGTAATTCCGCAGGAACGCCACTTTGCGGGTCAGGAACGCGCCAAGGAAATAGACGATAAAACCGACCGTGACTGCAACAAACGCATCTATTTTTACCTCGTTCATTTCAAGCCTTTCTTGAATGCGCTATGTGTGACGGTCTGGTGATATTAATGCGGTCGTTGTAACGTTCCGGCGCAATCGAAAATTAACTCGAGTATCTTGCCGAAGATTTCCTTCCTTTGAACGCAGCTCTTTTCAGAAGTGATTATTTTCCCCGCTCCTAGTTCAAAACGGTGCCTGTCACTCTGAATTTATGCATCAGGTTTCTTCGCTCTGCTTCACGCCGAAGAAAATTGCATAAAGTGTGGGGACGACGATGAGAGTCAGTATTGTTGCGAAGCTTAGACCGCAAATGATCACCACCGCCAAAGATTTGAAGAATGGGTCCCATAACAACGGGATCACGCCCAAGACAGTCGTCAACACACCCAGCGAGACGGGTCGGAGGCGACTGACGGCAGCGTCAATGACCGCCTGCATACGGTCCTTGCCATCCGATATTTGGGTGTCGGTTTCGTCGATTAGAACAATGGCGTTTTTGATCAACATTCCGGTTAGGGACAAGATGCCAAGGATCGCCATGAATTCCAGCGCGGTTTGGGTGATCACCAGCCCCCAAACAACACCGATCAGGGCGAGCGGCACTGTTAACCAGATGATCAGTGGCTGGCGCACGGCGTTGAACAGCAGGATCACTACGATAATCATCGCTCCAATCCCGATTGGCATGGTCGCGGCAAGACCTGCATTGGCCTCGGCACTGTTGCCAAATTCGCCCTTCCATTCCATTTTATAACCGGGCGGTAGGGTGATCGCTTCTATCGGATTGCGCACAGCAGCGAATAGATCGCCAGACAAAACACCAGGTGCATTGTCGGCCTGCGCCGTAATCGCCAACTGGCGATCTATGCGCCGAAGGTTGCCGGATTCAAACACCAGCTCGAATTTGTCCACCACTTGCGCGATCGGGATATACCCGCCTGCAACCTGACTGAACACTTGGATATCACGCAAACCCGCGATGTCCTTGCGATCCTCCTCAAATGGGCGCATCACAATATTTCGCAGCTCTTCACCTTCCCGGTAAACACCTATATTGGCACCGTTAAGATGGGCGTACATCGCATTCGATATTTCGCCCTGCGTCAAACCCAGCCGTCGGGCGTTTTGTGTATTGATGACGGGTCGCATCACTTTGACTTGCTCACGCCAATCATCCTTGATCGCAACCGCGCCTGCGTCAGACAAAATATCCTTTGCCTGATTGGACAGGCCACGCAACACGCTTGGATCCGGGCCAAAGAAGCGCGCCTCGATCTTTGACCCGCCGCCCGGTCCAAGAACAAATTTCCAGACTTTTGTGTTGGCGGCGACATAGTTTTCGCTGATCCAGTTTTGGATTTCTGGGCGAAGGCGCTCAATATTTCTGTAGTCATCCACATCAACCAGAACCTGACCATAAGCGGAATTGCCGTCTTCTGCCGCATAGATCAGCATAAATCGCAGATGCCCCCCGCCAACGACTGTGTTGGTTCCGGTGACACCATCAAGCGTGCGGATGCGTTCGGCAATTTCAACCATGTCACTTTGGGTTTGTGTAATATCCGTGCCTTCGGGCAAGAAATAATCAACCACAAATTGCGGACGGGTTGATGACGGGAAAAACCCAGCGGGAACCATACTAAACCCAAGGATTGCCGAGCCAAACAGCGCAACAATAACGATCATCGTCAGCATTCGAACACGAATTGCCCCGCTCAATAGCCAGCGATACCCCCGAAGGAAAAAATGCTCTTCGGTGGCCTTGGCTTTACCGGGCTTCAGCAGCAATGTGCAGAAATATGGGGTCAGCCATATTGCGACCAGCCAGGAAAACAATAACGCAATTGTAATTGTATAGAACAGGCTGCCAGCATATTCACCCGTGGAATCCGGTGAAAACCCGATGGGTGAAAAGGCGAGAAACCCAACCACCGTTCCGCCCAACAATGGCCACTTGGTTTTGTTCACGATCGACATTGCAGCTGTGGCCGTGTCTTCGCCGTTTTGGACACGCACCAAAGTGCCTTCAACAACGACAATCGCATTGTCCACCAACATCCCAAGCGCAATGATCAATGCCCCAAGCGAGATGCGTTGCATATCCAGCCCATAAAGATACATGCCAAACAACGTGCCAGCGACAGTGATCAACAGGATGCCACCCATCAAAAGCCCCGAACGCAGGCCCATGAATACCAAGAGCGTGCCCACAACGATCACCAGTGCCAGTGCGACGTTCATCACAAAGTCGGCGACCGAGGCTTTGACGCTTGAGGATTGATCGGAAACAGCGGCGATGTCGATGCCGATCGGCCGATCAACTGTCAGGGCGTCTATGCGGGCTTTTACGGCCTCGCCCATTTCGACGACATTTCCACCCAGAACATTCGAGACACCGATCCCGATGGCTGGCCGACCATCCCGATACAACAGACGGGATGCTGGTTCTTTCAGACCACGCGAAACAGTTGCAATATCAGACAGCCGAAAGGACGCACCGGTTTGCGGATTGGTGATAACCAGGTTTTCAATTGCTGCGACCGATTCAACTGCTCCTTGGGCACGCACCGATATTCTGGTCGCCCCAGCAACGATTGACCCGCCCGGCGTTACCAAATTCTGCCCTTTCAGAACATCGCTGATTTGGTTGGGTGTCAGCCCCAACTCGATCAACCGTGCGGGGGCGTATTCAACGTAAATAACTTCATCCTGCACGCCGTTCAGGACAACTTTTGAAACGCCTTTAACCCCAACCAGTTCGCGTTGGAGATCCTTTGCATATTCATTAAGTTCCGAGACTGAATACCCTTCACCCGTCACCGCAAAATACAAGGCAAAGACATCGCCAAAATCGTCATAAACCTGACTGGGCAGTGCATTCGGGGGCAAGCGGCCTTGAACGTCCCCGACTTTTGCACGCATCTGCGCAAAAAGCTGGTTTAGCTCCGGATACCCCTTCGCGGATTTGATCGTGAACTCTACTGAAATCTGGCTCAGTCCCGGAGAAGACACAGAACGCACTTCTTTTACACCGCGCAATTGCTGCAATGCATTTTCAAGAACCTCTGAAACCTCAAGCGCGACTTCATCGGCGCTCGCACCGGGGTATGGCGTTACGATCTGGGCTTGCCGGATAATAAATTCGGGGTCCTCAAATCTGGGAAGGGCGGAATAGGCAAAAATACCTGCCGCAAGGATGAGCAAGGTTGCCAGCGCGGAAATTACACGCTTCTCAATCGCAAATCGCGCCAGATCCATGGTTTATCCCCCAACCTTTGCGATGGGCCGAATAGCCATGCCATCCAAAAGTCGGCTTACACCAGCTGAAACCACAATATCCCCTTCAGACAATCCATCAGTGACCACAACCTTATCGCCTTGGCTGTCACCAAGTGATACCGGCCTCTTTGTGACGGTATTCGCCGCTTTATCGACCAACCAAACAAATGTCGCGCCATCTGCGCTGGCCCCGACAGCAGTGATCGGGATATTGATTTCGGTGTTGTTACCACTGTTGTAAGACGCAATCACCTTGCCAATCATACCGGGCAGAACACTTGACCCTTCGGGTATAGTAACGGCGACCCGTGCACGGTAGGTTTGAGTGGCTGCATCTGCCTGCGTAGAGAATTCGACCAGTTCGGCAGGGAACTCTTTGTCTGGCAAAGCGCTCAACGTCACAACGGTTGTAATATCTTGCACATTGGAAAAACTAATGACATCCGGCCCCGGGACATCGAACACGAGTGCAACAGTCGATAGCTTTTGCAGCAAAACGACTTCTTGACCGGCTTGAATATTATTGAAATTCTCGATGTTTCTTCGCGCAATGATGCCATCGAAAGGTGCACGCAAAGTGGCGTCTGCCAAGTTATCGCGGGCGGTCTGGATTTGCGATTCAATCCCGCGAATGACCGCCTCGGCAACCTCAATGTCTTCTTGGCGCGCACCAGACTTAGCTACAGCAAGTTCTTCGCTTTTTGCCCGTAGCTCGGCCTCGGCGACCTTCAGCGCTGCTTCGTCCTGCTCCAGTTTTGCTGCGGCAACCACGCCACGCTCTGCAAGTTCACGTGTACGTACGACTTGTTCCGCGGCCTGATCAACATTGGCCTGCACCGCTGAAATCCCTGCCTCAAGCGCCGCCACCTCGCCCTCGCGCGCGCCGGTGCGCATGGCCTGCAATTGTGCGACAGCCTGATCCAATTGGCTCTGTAACTGTGCAATGTTTTTTTCAAAATCGCGCGGATCAACACGCGCAATAACGTCGCCCTCCTTGACACGCATAGAGGCCCGGATCGGCAATTCGACAACCCGGCCAGACACACGAAAAGACAGAACAGTTTCCTGCGAAGGTTGGACAATGGCTGGATATTGGCGCACAAAATTACTATCGGACGCTTTGACTACCCATACTTTGGCTGGCCTGACGCTGGTATCTTCTTGTTGCGCGTGTAGCGGCGCAACGCACAAAACCACTGCCGCACAAACGAAACCTAAGTTCCTGAAGTTCAGCATAATAACAGCCCCCGATAATGATTGTTGTACAGATTGTTTCTGAGTAACCTCTGCAAGTAAAGTATCAAAGGTAAAACATATGAGTCTTATTGGTCAATTCCTTTGGGGGACTACGGTTTTAGGAATTTGCGCGATCATCCATGTCGGCATGGTAGCTGGCAGTATTCCGGTACTGATAAAAGCAGCAAACACCGCAGATGACCGGTTCCCAAAACTCAAAGTGGCCTTTCTGGTTGGCTTGGCCTTTGCTATGATTGTAGCAGCACATACGGTTCAAATCTGGGTTTGGGCATTTTCGTTTGTCGCTCTGAGCGCCCTGCCGGATATTGAGACCGCAGTATATTTCTCGCTCGTGACTTACACAACGCTTGGGTATGGAGATCTCGTTCTAGCCGAGAACCTGCGCATTTTCGGTGCTTTTTCAGCAATGACAGGTTTGTTAACGTTTGGTGTCAGCACCGCGTTTCTCGTAGGATTGGTCGCACGGGTTCTGCCTAAGTCATTGGATTGACAAATGGCAAAGCTTGAGCTCGCTGACCACCTTCTGAATGTCAGATAATAGTCTTTCACAGCCTTCTATTTTCCATACCGACGACCGTTTTCTGTGTGCGTTCGAAGTTCGATTTCTTCGCACAGTGTCAATTCACGCATCATCTTATGATTGGTCGTTTTTGGATCGTTTCAGCGTTCGATATACAGTTGGGCGAGATACGGAAAAGACCTCAGCCAAATCACTGATTGAATATTCGCCGGTTGCATGCATGCGACCGAGTTCTTTTTGTTGTTTTTCAGATAGTTTTGGCTGTTTTCCTCGCAATTTTCCTTTGGCGCGGGCGATGGCCATGCCTTCGCGGGTGCGCATGCGGATCAGGTCAGATTCAAACTCTGCGAATGTCGCGAGAATGTTGAAAAACATCTTTCCCATTGGATCGGTTGGATCATAGACGGATGCCCCGAGCGCCAGCTTGACGCCTTTAGCTGCGAGTTGGTCAGCAATGGCGCGGGCGTCTGGAACAGATCGAGCCAAACGATCCAGTTTAGGTACGACCAATGTGTCTCCCTCGCGCACGGCGGCGATAGCCTGATCCAGCCCAGGGCGATCACGGTTGGTACCGGTCAGACCGTGGTCTGTGTAGATATGATCCTCCGCGACACCCAATTCCAAAAGCGCCTGTTGTTGGGCAGACAGGTCCTGTTTGTTGGTGGAGCAGCGAGCGTAGCCGATGAGTGTGGTTTTCATGCGGGTATTGTACGTATAGGGGGCCTCTTTTGCAAATTTTTCCGTACCACTTATATGAGACATATTTAGGGCTTGTTTTACGGGCAGGAATTTAAATTCGAAGCCGTCCGGTGAGCGATCCTCTTACGGTCGTGATTTTATTTCCAAATCACCCCACCAACAGGAGTTTCTGCATGCCAAGACGCCATATTCTGACCGAACGCCAACGCAAAGCATTATTTGATCTGCCCACAGATGAAGGCACTTTATTACAGCACTACATATTGGATGATGACGATATTGAACACATCCGTACGCGACGCCATGCGCACAATAAACTCGGTTTTGCACTTCAGCTTTGCGCATTTAGGTATCCAGGCCGGTTGTTAACCGCAGGTGAAGTCATTCCTTTACCCGTGACTGAATTCCTCGCCGCTCAAATTGGGGTAAACCCTCACGAGCTTGCTGGATATGCCGAAACAGACGTGACACGTAGAAGGCACCTCATCGATCTGCGCTCAATCTACGGCTACAAGATGTTTTCCGGACGAGGGGCTCGCGATCTAAAAACATGGCTGGAGGGTGAGGCTGAAACTGCCCACTCCAATGAAGGCTTGGTGAAGCTATTCATAGGGGAGTGCCGCTGCACCCACACTATTCTTCCAGGGATATCGATCATAGAACGCCTGTGTGCTGACGCCCTTGTTGCCGCCGAACGGCGGATTGAAACGCGCACCGTTGATCGCCTGAATGATGTGATTAAAGATCGACTTGATGCCATGCTGACCGAACAAGTGAACGGTCGGGTCAGCCGGTTTATCTGGCTACGCCAATTTGAGGTTGGCAGGAACACAGCCGATATTAGCCGATTGCTGGGGCGACTGGAATTATTGCAGAGCCTTGAGGTTCCAATCGATGTGTTGGACGGCATCCCACCTCACCGAGTCACGCGTCTGCGTCGTCAGGGTGAGCGCTATTTCACAGATGGTTTGCGGGATATTTCCAGCGACCGGCGATTGGCCATTCTTGCGGTTTGTACCGTGGAATGGCGTGCCACCATTGCCGATGCCGTGGTGGAAACTCACGACCGAATTGTCGGAAAAGTTTGGCGGGATGCGAAGAAGATTTGCGACACACAAATTAACGACGCAAAAGCATCTCTGCGAGATACTCTGCGGTCCTTCAAAAACCTGGGCGCGGCCTTGCTGGGAGCAAAAGAAGATGATGCGCCGCTCAATCCAGCCGTTGCAATCTCTTGTGGGTGGCGCAACCTCGAAACTCTTGTCGCAACAGCAGCGCAACTTGGTGATACAATGTCCGCCGAACCTTTGGCTCATGTTGTGCAGGGGTATCATCGATTTCGCCGCTATGCACCGCGAATGTTGCGTGCGTTGGACATCAAGCCAGCATCGGTTGCAGAACCGCTGCTGGCTGCGGCGAAAATCATTCAGGAAAACAGTGATGTAGCAGAGCGTCCCATAACTTTCCTGCGACGCAATTCCAAGTGGCTTCGTCATCTCAAAGCACAGGAGGCAGATGGCCATCGGCTATGGGAAGTCGCGGTTATGTCCCATCTGCGTGATGCTTTCCGGTCTGGTGACATCTGGCTGGCCCATTCCCGGCGTTACGGCGACCTGAAGCAAGCTTTGGTGCCGATTGAAGCGGCTAAGGCCACGCCTCGTCTGACCGTTCCGTTCGATCCTGATGAATGGTTGTATGTGCGCAAAGCGCGCATGGCCGATGGGCTAAAGCGCTTGGCCATTGCCACCAAAGCCGGTGCCATCCCGAGTGGGTCCATTGAGAATGGTATTCTGAAACTTGATCGTTTAACTGCCGACGTTCCGGCTGAAGCGGATGAACTTGTCCTCGCTCTCTATCGCCGACTGCCGGATGTGCGAATTACCAATATGCTGCTGGACGTGGAGAGGGCCACAGGGTTTACGGATGCCTTCACTCATCTACGCACAGGTGCACCGTGCAAAGACAAGATAGGGCTTCTAAACGTCTTGCTTGCGGAAGGCCTAAATCTGGGTCTCAGCAAAATGGCCGAAGCCACCAACACGCATGATTATTTCCAGCTCTCGCGTCTGTCCCGTTGGCATATTGAAAGTGACGCCATCAATCGGGCGCTGGCCATGGTAATAAAAGCGCAATCGGCCTTGCCCATGGCCTGTTTCTGGGGCGCGGGTGTCACTGCTTCCAGTGATGGGCAATTCTTTCCGGCAGCGCGGCATGGCGAGGCGATGAACCTGATCAACGCAAAATACGGCAACAAGCCAGGGCTCAAATCTTACACCCATGTGTCAGATCAGTTTGCCTCCTTCGCCACCCAAAACATCCCGGCGACTGTAAGCGAGGCCCCATATATCCTTGATGGGCTGTTGATGAATGAGACCGGCAGAAATATCCGAAAACAATACGCTGATACCGGAGGCTTCACTGATCACGTTTTTGCTGTTACTTCCCTGTTGAATTACCGCTTTATTCCTCGCATCAGGGATTTGCCTTCAAAGCGTCTGTATGTCTTTGATCCAGGCAGCGTTACGGGGGACCTGAAAGGGCTGATTGGCGGCAAAGTCAGGGAAGGCACGATCGTGGCCAACTGGCCAGATATCCTGCGCAGTGCTGCCACCATGGTGGCGGGCATCATGCCGCCCAGCCAGTTACTGAAGAAGTTTGCTTCTCATCCACGCCAGCATGATCTTGCTATCGCGCTTCGGGAAATCGGACGGGTCGAACGGACACTTTTTATCATCGATTGGTTGCTCGATGCCGACATGCAACACCGCGCCCAGATCGGCCTCAATAAAGGTGAATCCCATCACGCCTTAAAGAATGCGCTGAGGATCGGACGGCAGGGCGAAATACGAGATCGCACAGCCGAGGGGCAACATTATCGCATGGCGGGTCTCAATCTTCTGACTGCCATCATTATCTATTGGAATACAGACCAACTTGGTAAAGCTGTTGCAGAGCGAAAACGCGCAGGGCTAGATTGCTCACCCAACCTTCTGGCGCACATCTCGCCCCTTGGATGGGCCCATATCCTCATAACAGGCGAATATAGGTGGTCAAAATAGCGAGGCAGAAAACCTTATGATACGATCCCGCCCCCTACCGGACTCGACCCCTATTTCATGCTGCCATTTCAGTCGTGTAGTCGGCTCACAAGCTGAAAGCATCGTTGCGGGTGTGACGGTATGAAGTTGCTGAAAGCTGATAGCGGCGGGGACGAAAGATCAGATTGATTTGGTCATGTGCGGATAGAAACCTCTGAGCCTGTCGGCATAATTTGAACCGACCAAAGATCTTCTCCCGCTTTCGTGTTGGCCTGTGTGAAACTTCAATCGCATTATTTAAACCTTTATGGGCGCGGTGATCCGCCCAAGGCGCTAGTGTGCTGACGGGCTTTATGTAGCTGCGTAATTTGTCGGTGATGACCACACGTGGTTCGCCAAACTGGGAGACCAGGCGTTGAAAGAACCGCTTTGCGGCTTTTGCGTTTCGGCGAGTTTGCACTTGAATATCAAGCACATCCCCATTCGCTTCAATCGCCCGCCACAGCCACTGCTTCTTGCCTCGGATCGTAATCACGACTTCGTCTAAATGCCACTTATCATTCGGGCGTGGACGGTCCCGACGAACGCATTGAGCAAAATGTCGACCAAATAGATTGACCCACAGACGAACCGCTTCGCGGGTAACGACCACACCCCGCTCCGCGAGCAGGTCTTCAACATCTGCGGTGCTCAAGGCGAAACGATGGAACGCCCAAACCGCATAGGCTATGATGTCGCGAGGGTAGCGAAAGCCCTTGAGGCGCAATTTATTGGACGAAATATTCATCACAGCTTCATATCAGTGTCACGCAGCGCAAACAACTTGGCAATACCGTCAGGGACAACACCACTCACTGCAATCTCATATCGCCATGCCGTAACGACGCCTTCAGCCTCCGGGTAATTTATACCGCCAAAATGGCAGCCTGATAGAGGCAAGTGAGCCAAATTGCGACTAGCCTAAAACAAGTTGGCAATACCCAACGGGAATGTAAGTTTAGTCACGCTCGTGCAAACTTTGCGACAGAACCCAATTATGAGGGTTTTTAAAAAACTGCCCTGGCGTTTTTCCCAATGATCTTTTGAACATTGCAATAAATGCGCTTTGTGATTGATAACCCAGATCGAAAGCTAGGGACGTGACGCTTTCACCTTTTGCGAGCCCCTCGAGCGCTGCAAGTAGTCGAACTTTCTCTCGCCACTGGCCAAAGGTGTGTCCCGTCTGGGACAGAAACAAGCGCGCCAGTGTGCGGGGGCTGCTTGCGGCATAACTCGCCCAATCATTAAGTGATCGAGAATCTGCGGGGTCGGCCTGTAAGGCGCTCATGATTTTCATCAGGCGCGGATCCTCGGCGACAGGCAGAAAAAGCGGTGCACTGGGCAATACTTTGACCTGATCAAAAATAACTTCGATTAGCCGTGTCTCTGCGTCCGTATCATCAAGGCCGCCTTCTTGCGAAGCATAGAGGATAAGTTCGCGCAAGAGAGGAGAGATCGTCACCACAGAACAAGTGCAAAGTATTTGGTCACTTTGGGACTGTTTGAAAAACAGGCTGTGGGTGGAGACAGCTCCTTGGGTCATGACCTCATGAGAGACACCTGCCGGCAACCAGACGGCCTGATTGGCAGGCACGATCCAAATCCCTATTTCTGTCGTGACCTGTAAAATACCGTTGCTGGCGTATAGCAACTGCGCCCGACTGTGACTGTGCATTGGCACGTAACTCGACTCATCGCATTTGCGGACGCTAACAGACACCTGCTGAGTGTTAACGCTCGTTCCGGCACGGCTTGGGGACAAAACATGCATTTTTTACAACTTTCCATTTGGCCGTTTCACGGCATTAATTGGCAGAATGGGTGGTATCAGTCAAATCGAATCTTTCTTATGGTTATCAAATTCGGCAAGAGGGCGGTTCAGTACCTTCCGAATAAAGTTTCGTTTGGGCATTCCGGTATTGAAGCTGTTCTGTTCAATGAAACCAATGAAATTGAATTCACATGGCGCCATCAGCGACCATCACAACCGGGGAAATATGAATGACAAACGAATCTAAGTGCCGTTTCACTGTCGAAGAAATGACAGGTATCTGGGGTATTATCCCGACGACCAGC
>Ga0209345_10005030_pt1 | contig 12490 bp, 16 predicted proteins | sample Cruoilmetagenom7_FD_187294 | JGI IMG/M metagenome (GOLD analysis project Ga0209345, IMG submission 187294) | Oil polluted marine microbial communities from Coal Oil Point, Santa Barbara, California, USA - Sample 7 (SPAdes) (version 2) | ecosystem: Environmental > Aquatic > Marine > Oil seeps ...
GCCCGAGATTGTTGCGCGTGTGCCCGAAATTATGGCCGAGCTTGAGCAGCGGGGATACTTTAGCACCTCACTACGCGGGCCTGACAAGGTGGCGCTGCTAACCCGAGTGGCCAGCGATGCGGGCATGCTGCCTGACCATATGCCGGGCGTTACTGACAGGCGAATGGATTTTGAAACAGGGCGTCACTTGTCCGCTTTGACAGGTGCGGACGGGCGGAAGACAGCGGAAGACAGCGGCGGACAGGCGGCGGACAGCCCGCGCCGGGGTCAGTATGGCCGTTAGCTGTCACGACAAGGCAGGTAAGGTTAGGAAGAATTCCCCTTAAACCCCTACGACAACAAACGGGCGCTGTGCCTGTGGATAACTTTGTAAGGCTTAGAATAAGAGAAAGGCAAAGGCAGTGGAAAAATTAACACGGCACATGCGTAAAAAGCGAGTAGATGAATGCCTGATAGAGCCGCTAAAGGCGATGGGGATGCGCAAGCAACACCGCTTTAGGGTGGAAGACCAAGAGGCGTTTTATGCGCAGTTGCGGGGTCGCTTAGCTTATATGAGTGCGGAAGGGTTGGAGGTGTTGCGGGCAATGGTTGAGGGTAACGCCACGGGCCAGCGCAAAAATGTGTGGCCTGATTTTATATCAATTGTGAATTGGGCAAAGGCTATTGAGGCCGTGCCCGATGGTGAAAATGAAATGATAACTTCCTACATGGCCAGCGCGGCAGGGCGGGAAGCATGGGCGCGCGGGCCAGAATATGCAATGGCGCTGCATGGTTGGATGCGCCGGTGCGGACGCCCGCCAAATAGTTATGCTTGGAAGCATGAATTGGAAGGCCGCGCCGCCAAGGCGCACCGTGAAAGCGCGCGGGTGATTGCGTTGGTAGATGCGGGTAAGGCACGCGCAGATGAACGCGATTGGCTGGACGGTTTCAGCAGTCACAAACGCCACGTTGAAAAATTGGTTTACCCGCAGGCAAATGAAAGTGGTGCAAATGAAAACTAGAGCCAAAGACGCTGTGGCCGCAGATCGCCGTAAAAGTTTAAGCGCGGCAGCGGCAGCGCGCCCGCGCAGTTCTGTGGGGGCGCGCCCGCGCGGGCAGTATGTTGAATGTGTGCTGGAAGCAAACGGCGAGCGGCTTACCTATGTTGGGCAAACCACTCATGCAATTCCACTATACGGCATGGCGGGCATTAGCGCGGCGCAACGTGCGGTTGGGGTTCTTTATGGCGCAATGTTTGAAGAGTTGCACGGCGGCGGCGTGCGCTGTGTATCGCTGGAAGCCACGGCGCGCGGTGGTTCGGGGGCGGGGCCGGAAGGGGCAATTGATCGGCGGTTGATGATGCGGGGCAAGGTTGGCCTTGCGCATAAGGGTTTTGATGTATTGCAGCCCATGCGCCCGATTAGAGCGGCGCGGGTGGCCAAGGGCGCGGCAGACCTAGGGCCAACGCGGGCAGGGCAACCGGCGCAGGGTCAGGTGATTGCCGCACCGCAGCCGATAAGTGCGCGCGCAATGATGGATGCCGTTTGTGTTGATGGTATGGATTTGTCGGCAGTGCTGCGGGCATATGGCTATAACTACAACACCAGCAACCGTAAGCGCGCGGCGGCTTTCTTGGAAAAAGCTTTGGGCGCGGTGCTGTATCTGTGGGGCGGTGAGGCACGCGGCACGGGCCGCAAGATTGAAGGATGCGCCGCACCTGCAAATTTTAGCAAGTGCAGTGAAAACGTGGGTGATTGACCCTTAAGTCTTTCATGGGTATCTATCTATTTAACGTCAATGAATTGCGTCTAGCGGCTAACAAGCCGGTGGGCGCTTTTTTATGGGCAGTGCAATAGTTGCGGGGCCGTGGTGATGGATATGCGGTTGTGCGGTTATGCGGGTTGCCAAGAGATTGCAACCGATGGCACGCGGTGTGAGGAACACGCCGAAGAAATGAAGGCTAAGGAAGCTGCACGCAAGGCCCGTATTGATTTGGAGCGCCAAGGCGGCGCATTCAGAAAGCTTTACAACACGGCACGTTGGCGCAAATTGCAGCGGGCATTTCTTAAAGCAAATCAGGTCTGTATTGAATGTGATTCAGTTGGCTTGGTCAAGGCTTCGGAAGTCGTTGACCATATCGAAGGCCACGGGCACCGCAGTTTGAAACTGTTTTGGGATAAGAACAACTGGCAAGCGCTGTGCAGGCGATGCCACAACCGCAAAACCGCACGGGAAGTTGGATTTGCGGGGCGTCATACGGGGGGTGCCTGATTTATCAGCACTCAAAGGGATACGCCGCCGCATATACAATTCCTTTTGTGGGCGGGGAATTGGGGAAAAAAGCCCACTTTGTAAAGGATATTGAATATGAAGGGAGCTAAGCCAAATAATGTAACCAAGCTTCCAATGAAGGGAGACTTTGACCCGGCCAATGTGCCAGAGCCACCCGCAACAATGTCGGAAGAGGGCGCGGCAGTATGGCGGGAAATCGCGCCGGTGCTAGTGATGAAGCAGCGGTTTGATTTGCAGTTTCGCCCGATGTTTCGGGTGTGGTGTGAGGCATTTTCTGACTACCTAAAATTTACGGATGACCTGCAATGCTATGGGGATTATTTTGAAACCAAAACCCGAAACGGCAAGCAAGAAAAGAAGAGGGCGGCGTGGGGGCAGCGGCAAGAGGTTATCAGCACGCTAACGCGGTTGGCCGCGCTTTATGGGCTTTCACCGATTGACGAACAACGATTTGAGAATGACGGGCAGGGCGATTTGTTGGCCTCGCTTATGGCTAAGTTAAATGAATCCAATTGATCACGCGGTATCGCAATACGCGATAGACGTTGTGAATGGTGATGTGATTGCGGGTGAGCTGGTCACGCTGGCCTGCCAGCGGCATTTGATGGATTTGGAAACGGCGGCAGATCGCGGGTTTTACTTTGACTGCACAGCGGCCAACCGTGAAATCAATTTTGCAAAGATGCTAAACCATACAACGGGCGATATGGCGGGCAAACCAATGGCGCTAGAGCCTTGGCAGATGTTCAGGCATGGCGCGGTTTTAGGCTGGAAGCATATTGAAACGGATAAGCGGCGCTTTAGGTCAACTTATCACCAAGTTGCAAAAAAGAATGGCAAAACCACGGATACTGCCGTGCCCATGATTTATACGCAACTATTTGATGGCGAGTCCTCGCCGCAGGGTTTTGCGGCTGCGACAACAAGAGATCAAGCGGGCCTTTTGTTCAAAGAGGTTTCTAAGATGCTCAAAAAGTCGGCGGTTGCGCCGCTTTTTGAGATTGGGCAGCATTTGATCAAATGCCCCGGCAGCGATGGGGAAATGAAAAGCCTTTCACGCGATGGCGATTCAGCGGACGGAATCAACCCGCATTTTGCGGCCATGGATGAATTGCACCGCTGGCAAGATCGGGAATTATATGAGGTTGTGCGCAATTCAATGATTGCGCGCTCACAGCCACTTGAATGGATGATCACCACGGCGGGCGCTTCGCGCCAAAGTATCTGCGGCGAGGTGCGCAAATACGCCGAAGACGTTTTAACGGGTCGCGCGGTGAATGATGAATTCTTTGCCTATGTTGCGGAGCCGCCCGAGCTTGCGGACCCTGCGGACCCGAGAACATGGGCGATGGCAAACCCGAATATGAATATTTCTGTGCCGCAGGCGCGCCTAAAGCAGCTTTACCAAGAGGCAACGGCGATTAGCGGCAAGATGCCAAATTTCCGGCGGTTGCATTTGAACCTGTGGACCGAAGGGCAAACGCACTGGATTGCGGGCGATGTTTGGGCGGGTGGCGAAGACCCGTTTGACGAAAAGGATTTATACGGCAAGCCCGCATGGGCAGGGTTGGACCTTTCCAGCACAACAGACCTTTCGTCGTTGGTGGTTGCGGTGCCGCAGGGTGATGAAATATTTATGCTTTGCTATACCTTTTTCCCCGTTGGGCCAAAGGGGTTCATTCATCGGGCACAGACAGAGAAAAAGGAATTCATCCAATGGCGGGATGAAGGATGGTTGGAATTGCATGACGATGCGGGCGCGATTGATGAAGACAAGATAATTGAAAAAATCCTTTGGGTTATGGAAATGTTTGATTTGCAAGAATTGGCGTTTGACCCGCACGGCATGGCCAGCATGAAAAAGGCTTTGAAGAAAAAGCGGGTGCCCTTGTTGATGCACCGCCAAGGCGCGCTTTCAATGTCGCCGCCTATGAAGGAATTTGAAAAGAAGGCCGCGCAGCGGCGCTTGCGCCACAATGGCAACCCGGTGCTTGCTTGGGCGGTTAGCAACGTGGTGCGTGATGAAGACAAGGCGGAAAACATATCGCCAAACAAACGCAAATCAACCGGGCGAATTGACCCGGCGGTTGCGGGCATTATGGCCGTAGGTCGGGCTGCGCATGGCAGCGGTAAGAAAAAAGCAGGGGTCAAAATATTGTGAGCATATTTAGCAGAATGTTAGGTGGCAGCACTGTGGCGGCACCAGCGCGGGTGGAGCCTGTCTTAAGCGCGGCTGCGGAAGTGAGCGGCATTGCGCAGCCTGCGGGATGGCTTGGCAATTTTGGGGGGGCGGGCACGCGTGTGGCGACTTTGCCAACCGTTAGCCCTGAAATAGCATTACGGCATGGCACGGTTTATTCGTGTGTTGATATTATCGCGGGGGATTTGGCCAAGGTTAATTTGCAGCTATTCCAAAAGGGCGACACGGGCGAAGATGTGCGGGTGAAAGATCACCCTGTTGATTGGCTGTTGAACAATGAAAGTTCGCCGGGCGTGCCCGCGATTGTAACGCGCTATGCGATGGCACACGGCTTTGCGCTTCGGGGAAATGGCTATGGATATGCGCCGCGCGATGGTGGCGGCGAGGTTATGCTCATTGATCATATCCACAATGACGGGGTGCAAATGTATCGCGCCGGGCGTGAGCGGTTCTATGAATTTGTTGACGCTGAAGGTGTGCGGCGCAAAGTGCCTTCGCGGATGGTGGCCCACTTGCGGTATGCTAGCCGTGACGGGTGGCTTGGGCGTTCGCCCATTATGGAAAGCGCGGAATCTGTTGGCATTGCTTTGGCCGGACAGGAAGCGGCGGGGCGTGATGTTTCGGGTGTTCATATCAAAGCCTATATCACAAGCGGGGAAAATTGGGAGGATGACGAAAAAGGGGAGCGCGATGCGCGGAAAGTTCGCGACCTTTTGAATGACCCTAAAAGCAATGGTGTGCCGATGTTGCCCGAAGGTGCGGATATTAAAACGCTTGGCATTTCTGCGGTAGACCGTGAGCTTTTGGCAAACCGCCGCTTTGATCGGCAGCAAATTCTAGCGCTTTATCGGATGCCGCCAAGTAAGGTTGCTATTGATGATGCTGGTGTGAAAGCGGGCGTTGAGCAACAGGCGATTGATTACCTAACAGATTGCCTTTTGCATTGGGCAACCCAACTTGAAAAGCAAGCTGCAATTAGCCTTTTGACGGAAAAAGAGCGCCGCAGCGGCATGTTTTTGCGCCATAATCTTGATTCAATACTGCGCGCCACAACTAAAGATCGCGTTGAAGCGCATGTGAAGGCGGCGGGCGGGCCATATGCGACGATTAACGAAATACGCAAGATTGAAGGCAAGCCGCCTATTGCCGGTGGTGATGAATTGCTGCCGCCGCCCAACATGACCAAAGAATTCAAAACTGAGCCAAAACCCAAGGGGAAAGAATAATGAAAAAATCTGAATTACGCGCCGGTGCTGCGGCTTTGTTTTCGATTGGTGATCGGATGATTTCCCCAGATTTTGACCCCACCGCATTCGCCCATTCTGCGGAAAAAGGGCAGGGGGTAACTTTGGCGCATAGCGGCGGGGCAATCCGAATTGAACCCGGTGAGCGCTTCGCGATTGTGGGCAGTGTGGCCGTTGTGCCTATTCGCGGGATGCTTTCAAACAACACTTTGTGGATGGAAAAGTATTTTGGTTGGACAACCTACCAAGGGTTAATTGAAACCTGCACAACGCTTGGCTTTGATGATCAAGTTACGGCGGTGGTGTTTGATACGGATTCGCCCGGTGGCTTGGTTCTGGGGATGGAGGGGGCAGGGCTGGCGATTGCGGCACTATCAGCGGCAAAGCCGGTGCATGTGATTGCAGCGCCGCTTGCGGCGAGTGCGGCTTATTGGCTGGCCAGCCAAGGCGGGGAAATTAGCGTTGCACCGGGTGGTGAGGTCGGTTCTATCGGCATTATGACGGGTTCCAATGTTCAGGTAGGCGCTGGGAAAGATGGCTGGCGCACCCGCGTTATTACGTCAAGCCACGCCGAGGCGAAAAACCCAAATGCTGAAACGGAAGAGGGCATGGTTGAAATCATGCGGCGGCTGGATGAATTGGAGGCCCGCTTTCATAGCGCGGTGGCTAGCGGGCGCGGTGTAACCGTTGAAGCGTTGTTGGCAAATGTTGGTATTGATGGCGACCCCAAGCGCGGCGGGGCGATGTTTTCAGCCGAGCGCGCGGTTGAAGTTGGCTTGGCGGACCATGTGGAAACCCGCGCGGCGTTTTATGGCCGTATTCTTGAAAAATATAAGCCGGAGCGGCCAGCGCCGCGCGGCATTGGCGCATTGCGCCAAGCGCAAGTTGCCGTGGCAATGGCGCAAACCTAATTTCCGAATGATCGGAATGAAACCGCCCGGCCTTTTGGCTGGGTTTTTTTATGGCGGCATTGCCGTTTAGCAACCCAAAAGGGGAATATGAATTATGGCATTTGATGTAAATGACCTGCGCCGCCAGCGCACAGCAGCGGCAACAAATATGCAATCTTGTGCAGCGGCGCTTGACACTGCCGAGACTGCGGAAGCGCCTGACACGGCAGCAATTGAGGCGGCAACAGCTGCGTTTTCAACCGCGCAAGCTGAATTTGATGCACTGAATGTGCGCGTGCAGCGCGCTGAAACAGTGGAAGCGGCCACGGCGGCAGCGGCGGTGCCTGTTGATATGCCAAGCGGCCTAGCCGGTGGCAGTGCACTTTCACCAGCCACGCCCAAAAACCCCATGGAAAAGGGCGTTGGTGCGGGCTTGTTTATCATGGCGCTTGCGGCAGGTTCGGGTGATGCGGCCCGCGCGGCCACTTATGCTGAAAATCATGGGCATTCGACGATTTCTGCGGCACTTTCAGGGGCTACTGATGCGGCGGGCGGCGTGACCGTGCCGCAAGAATTGAGCGGTGAAATTATCGAAATGCTCAAGCCGCGTGTTACGGTTCGCAACGCTGGGGCGCGGGTTATTGATATGCCTGCGGGCCAAGTTACCGATGCGCGCCAAACCGGCGGGGCAACGGCGGGCTATGGTGCGGAAAATGCGCCAGCGGTTGAAAGTGAACCGGGCTTTGATAGGGTTGACAAATCGTTCAAAACTCTGCGTTCTTTGGTGCCTGTTGGTAACGCACTTTTGCGCCATGCTTCGGTTGCCGTTGCCATGATGGTGCGGGATGATATGCTTGATGTAATGGCGCTGCGTGAAGACTTGGCGTTTTTGCGGGCCGATGGCACAGGCGACCAGCCAACCGGCCTTAAAACGTGGTGCCCCGGTGCAAACGTGATTGTTGCCGCCGATGCGGTTTTTGCAAATGTTGATTTGTATTTGCGGCAGTGCGAGGCCAAGCTAACAGATGCCAACATTCCAATGGCCAAGCCGGGTTGGATTATGCGCGGCGGTGTTAAATCTTTCTTGGCTGGCCTGCGGGATGCTAACGGCAACCTTGCCTACCCAAGCATTGATGCGAGCAACACCTTGCGCGGGTATCCGATTTATACCACTTCGCAAATCCCTAACAATCTCGGGGTTGGTTCGGATGAATCGGAAATTACTTTGGCTGATTTCAATGAAATCCTGATTGGTGATTCAATGAAACTGACTTTGGCGTCAAGTGGCGAGGCCACTTACGTTGATACTAATGGCGATACCATTTCGGCTTTCCAGCGCGATTTGACGCTGATGCGGGCGATTGCGGAGCATGACCTTGCGCCGCGCCATGTGGAAGCAATTGCCATGATCACTACAAAGGGCTGGGGCTAAACCGGCGCTATAGCTGGCGCGCTATTCTGGCGCGCTGGCAACCTTAATCAGAAAAAACAGGAAATAAGAAAATGAAACTGAAATCGGTAGAATTTGTGAAGCAATGGGGCAGTTACAACAAGGGCGATGTTGCCGGGTTTGACCCTGAAAAGGCTGATAATCTTATTAAAGCCAAAGTGGCCAAAGCCTATAAGGCACCGGCCAAAACCAAGCAAGACGCTTAAAATCGCAATTGTGAGGTGAGAAAATGAAGTTGATCAGTTTAGACGAGGCAGAATCGCCGGTGACGGTTGCAGAATTCAAGACTGCAAGCGGGCACGATTTTGCGGTTGATGATGCCTTTTTAGCTGATCAACTTTCTGCGGCCACTGAAATGGTGGAGGCAGGCACGCGGCGCGCGGCGGTGAGCCGTGATATGGAATTTTTGGTTGATGGCGCAGACTTTGGCGCGTGGTGGTTTCCGCTTGCCCCGGTCAGCGAAATTCTGTCGGTGGAATATTTGGACGCGGCGGAAACTTGGCGGACAATTGATGCGGGTAGTTATGCGCTGCGAACCGGCCATGATGAACCGCGCCTAAAAATGGCAAGCGGCTTTGCATGGCCGGAGCGGGCCGAAGATTCGGCAGTGCGGGTTAGGGCAGCGGTTGGTTATGCCACCAGCACAAAAACACCGCGCAGGATGCGGCAGGCTATAATTTTGCTGGTGCAAGAATGGTATCAAACCATGCGCAACACTGGTGAAGACAGCGAGCAATCACGGCGTTACTCAAGTTTTAGCGTCAAAAATCTAATGCGGGCGGTGAAATATTCACGCCCAAAAATCAGCGAATAGGGGTAGGGCATGACTTACAAGGTATTGCAAGGATTTCGGCAGTGGGGGAAACAATTCAACCCCGGTGATAAATATGAAGCGAGTGAGCATGACGCCCGCCCGTTGCTTATGCAAAAGCTGATTGGCGAGGTCGAGGCCAAGCCAAAAAGTGCAAAGGGCAACCGCCGTGGGGCTTAATGCGCGCTTTGCATTTGACGCGCCCTCAAGCGTGGAAACGCCCGAGGGTGGCACTAAAAATGATTGGCCCGAGCAATTAGAGTGCTGGGGTGATTTCAGGTTAAAGGGCGCAGGTGATAATGAAAGCGCGGGCGGGGTTCATCCTTCCATGCAATCGCGCCTTGGCGTGAGGGTGGCCGCACAGACTTTGGCCATTGCGACTAACTGGCGGGCGCGTGATGTTAGCAAGGGCGCGCCCGGCGTGGTTTGGAATATCACGGCGATTGAGCCGCCGGTGCCGGGGGCGGCTTTGATGTGGCTGCGCTTGACCACAAAGACTGCGGCGTGAGCCGCATGCGCGGCACGCGCCGGGCGGCGCAGCGGATTAGGCGCATGCCTGACGCGCTAGAGGATGCGGCGCTTGAGGGAATTAGGGAAACGGTAAATGCGGTTCACCGTGAGGGGCGCGGCAATATTGACGCGATGGTCAACAAGCGCACCGGGAAACTGCGGCGGTATTATTCAAAGCTTACTTCCAGAGCCAAGATGGCAGGCACGGTGGGATACCGCACAGCAAAAGCAAAGAACGAGGCGTTCTATGCGCGATTTGTGCATGATGGCACGGCCAACACAACGGCAAAGCCATTTCACGATTCAGCGGTAGAAGCAGAGTATGCAAGGCACAGCCAGAGAATGAGGCGCGCTTTGCAGAAAGTTGCTAATAGCGCTTCGCCAAGCACGCTTGGCAGGACGGGCGGCAGGCGCGTTTAGCACCCGATGGGCGCGAAATGGGGCCGCATGAATTCTGGGGCAATCTGAGCCGCCCTAGTGACTAGGGCAAGAATAGGTGAATTAGATGGGATTAGAGACAAAGCCAGCCTTTCAGGCGGCATTGATTGCGCGCTTGCGCGCGGGCGTTGCATTGGGCGCGGCAGCAGATGGTGGAGATATTCCAGTGCGTGACCGCCCGATGGAAAACGCGCCGCTGCTTTATATCCGGGTGGATGGTTTCAACTATGTAGATGCGCAAGTAAAAAATGCAAAAGAAGGTCTACTATTTTTTAATGTGCATGTATTTGCGCAGCCCGGCAATGATGCCGGAGCGGCTTCGGTTGGTGCCGAGGTATCACGAATTCAGGTGTCGGTGCTGGCGGCGCTTGAAGATTGGCGGGCGTTAGAGTCTTCCGGTTTGGTAATTCACAAAAACAGCAAAGACGGTGCAGGGGATGACCCTGCCCATCATCACGCAATTTCGCGATTTTCAATCTATCTAGGGGAATAAATATGTCTGTGAATCAAGGCAAGGAATTTAAATTATCGGTTACAGATACAGCCGGGCCGGTGCTTGTTGAGGTGCCAAATCAAGGCACTGGCACATATAAAACCGGCAAAACGGCAAATGTTACAGTGCATAAAAATGGGCAAACGCCTTGGGGGCAGAATGCGGGTGCATCTTATGAAACGGATTTCACAATTCGCCGCCCAATGGACGCGCTGCATGCTGACATTTTTAACTATGCGGATGCGAGCACTATTGTGCCGGTGGTGATACAAGATACCGCATCGGGCGGCTTGGTTTACACCGGCAATGCGATGCTGACCATTGGCGACCATGAAAGCGCCGCAGATGGTGGGCCAGTTACTATTCCGCTAACTGTTACTTTTGACGGTGAGCCAGTGCGCAGTGTAACCGCGTAAGATGGCGAATGTTTCAATTGCAATTGGTGGGCACAAGAAAGGCTTGTGCCCAACATTCGGCGCGGCGCGCGATATTGAATCGCAAACTGATTTATCACTTGGTGAATGCTACGATTTGCTAAAGTTCGGGCGGCTTAAATATGAAGAGGCGGCGGTGATTATTTTGGCCGGTGTCCGGGCTGCGGGCAAAAGTGATTGGGAGCTTGAGGGCGTTGGTGATCAGCTTTTCAAAGAGCGGATTATGACCCGAGAAATTCGCGCCGCATTGGGCCGGTTTTTGCTGGCTATGCTTTACTCTTCGGAGGAGGCGAAAAAAAAGTTCGCCGCAGAGATGGAAAAAGACCCGGCGCACCCAAGCGCGGAGAATGGCTAGATTCCATTTCTGCTTTCGCAGTCACGTCACTTAACTGGCAACCTTCCGAAGTTTGGAAGGTTACGCCGGTTGAATTTTGGGCAGCGCATGATGCGTTTATTCGGCAGCAAGAGGCACTAAAAAATGCGTGAAGATATTGTAACGGAATACACCGCTGATGTGCGTGGATTTCGCAAAGGTGCTAATTATGTAGACCGGCGAATGCTTGATTTGCAGCGCGGGGTTAACGGGCGGTTAGATCGCATAGACGCGCGGTGGAAAAGATCGTCACGGGCAATTGATGGTTTTAGGGGGTCGGTTTCCGCCATTGCTATAACCGCCGGGCTTATCAAATTTGGCCGTGATGCCTTTAATGTGGCTAAAGACTTTGAGGCGGCAATGAACCGAATCAAAGCGGCAACTGATGCGCCCGCCGCACAAATGGACGTTCTGAAAGCGCGGGCAATGGAATTGGGCCGCACTACCGTTTTTTCTGCGGGGCAGGTCGGTGATGCTGCCGAATTGTTGCAGAAAAATGGCTTAAGTCTCGCTGAGATTTTGGGCGGGGCGCTTGATGCAAGTGTGCAGTTGGCAGCGGCAACGGGTGGCTCACTTTCAGGTTCGGCAGATTTGGCAACCGATATTATGGAGCAATTCGGCACCGGCGCTTCGGAGCTTCCCAACATTGTGGATGGCCTAACGGCGGCAATGATTAAATCAAAGTTCGGGTTTGATGATTTGCGTTTGGCAATTGGCCAAAGCGGCGCGGTGGCGGCGTCTTCGGGTGTGGAATTTGAGGATTTGCTAACCACGATTGCGGCAACGGCGGCGGCGGGCACCGGCGGTTCAGACGTGGGCACCGCGTTCAAGAATATGGTTGTGAAGTTTGCGGGCGTTTCCAGTGAGGCCCGCAAAGAAATAGAAATGCTTGGCTTGCAATTTTACGATTCCGAAGGTGCGTTGCGGCCAATGGTTGAAGTGGTTGGGGAGTTGGAGCGCGTTTTTGCGGGCATGTCAGAGCAAGCCCGCACCTCATCCCTGCAAATCATTTTTGGCACAGATGCTTATAAGCTGGCCTCTTCACTGGCGTTAAGCGGTGCTGATAGCTTTCAGAAGCTTGCAGACAGCATGAGCGAGGTTTCGGCGGCAGATCAAGCGGCTGCGCGCATGCTGGGCGCTGAGGGGGCCGCAAAGCGGCTAGCGGCGGCATGGGAAGGGGTTTTGCTTGCCTTTGGTGACAATGGGGGGTTGTCGGCGCAAACTGCCGCCTTAAATGGCTTGGCGAGCGCTCTTAATTTCATAACGGAAAATTTTGACGCATTAGGCGTGGCTGTGATTGCTGTGGCCGGGTCGCGCGGCATTGGCGCGCTAGTGGCTGCGATGCAGCGCAATAACCAAGCGGCGCGGCAGGCGGT
>Ga0209345_10005032_pt1 | contig 12486 bp, 12 predicted proteins | sample Cruoilmetagenom7_FD_187294 | JGI IMG/M metagenome (GOLD analysis project Ga0209345, IMG submission 187294) | Oil polluted marine microbial communities from Coal Oil Point, Santa Barbara, California, USA - Sample 7 (SPAdes) (version 2) | ecosystem: Environmental > Aquatic > Marine > Oil seeps ...
TGGCGCAACCGGTTGCGGGGTTCAATCCGCCACAGGTGCAGCAGCGCAGGACTTGACCGGCTACATCGCCTCAAGATCCTCGATCACGATCTTCTGGATCTCGGGCAACGGATGGCGCGTCAATGTCTTGGGAATCTCGGCGACCACGGTTTTCAGCACTGCATCGTCCAGTTGCTCGCGCAACTCGCCCAGACTGCGCGGCGGGGCCACGATCACCACGCGCGCGATATGGCCACGCTTCACCATCCGGGACAGCATGGCAGACATCTCGGCGGCGAACTGCTCCTTGCCCAGCCGGTGCCAATCGGTCTCTTCCATGGCAGAGCGTTGCCCGACGCTGTTGTCGGCCCGCCGTCCGGGCCGGTCCGAAACCTGTTCGCCCTGACGCGGATTGTCCTGCTCCTCGATCCGCATCACTGACAGCTTGGGGTCAACCGCCCCGCCTTCATTGCACAGAAACAGTGCCTTCTCACCGTCAGCAACCAGCACCCAGGTGTCTTTTTCAAGTCTTATCATGGCGTCCTCCAGAGTCGTATTGCCCCGGCCCTTGCGGGGCCAGGCTGGTCTGATCGCGCGTTGATTGAATCATATATCATTTTCGGAATAAAAATACCCCGCGCATTTCTGCGCGGGGCTCTGTCTGAACGGCGTTGGCCGGACCTGGATCAGAGGCGCGAGGCCACGTTTTCCCAGTTGACCAGATTGTCGAGGAAATTTGCCAGATAGGCCGGTCGCTTGTTGCGGAAGTCGATGTAGTAGGAATGTTCCCACACATCGCAGCCCAGCAGCGCGGTCTGACCGTAGCAGAGCGGGTTCACGCCGTTCTCGGTCTTGGTGACCTTCAGCGCGCCGTCCTTGTCCTTGACCAGCCAGCACCAGCCCGAGCCGAACTGACCTGCACCCGCAGCGGCGAAATCTTCCTTGAACTTGGCGACCGAACCGAAGCTTTCGGTGATGGCCTTTTCCAGCGCGCCGGGCATGGCGACCTTCTTCGGCCCCATCATCTCCCAGAACTGGACATGGTTCCAGTGCTGGGAGGCGTTGTTGAAGATCCCGTTCTGGGCGACGCTGCCGGCCGCATAGGTGCCGGTGATGATGTCTTCCAGCGACTTGCCTTCCCATTCGGTCCCGGCAATCAGCTTGTTGCCGTTGTCCACATAGGCCTTGTGGTGGATGTCGTGGTGAAACTCCATCGTTTCGGCGGACATGCCATGTGCGGCCAGCGCGTCATGGGCATAGGGAAGATCAGGAAGTTCAAAAGCCATTGGTCGGCCCCCCTTTGTTGCAGTTGTCTCTCGGGCCTAGATGGTAGCCTTGGGGGGGTAAGGTCAACCCCCGCCCCGCCCCGGCGGCTGTCTCAGTCGAAATAATCGACCGATGCAGCGGGATCGGCGGCGGCGCTCAGCAGGTCGAAGACATATTGCGCGACAGAGCGGAAACAGATCACATTGGCCTGCCCGGCCTCGGCCATCCAGAACGCGCCTGCGACCTGCGCCAGCCGCGTGCGGCGGATATCGCCGGGTTTGAAATGCGTAGGATGCAGGTCTACGGGGGCCAGTTTGGCCAGCACCTCACGCACCCGCGCATCCGGACCGCTGAGCGCGATCAATGCCCGCGCATCCGAGACGTTCTCGGCAAGGTGATGGGTGCCCGACAATGCAGCCGCAAGCGCGGCCAGAGCGGTGTTGACCTGCGCATAGGGCAGGATCAGCAGCAATTCATCCGGCGACATCCATGCTGCCGATCCTGTGCCATCCGCTGTGGCCACGATCCGGCGCTGCGGCGGCATCGACAGGCCCATCGCCTTGTCCAACGCTTTCGCCATGGCGGGTGCGGCCAGATCCCCGCGCAGGGTGATCATGCCAGTCGGCCCGCGATCCTGCAGCGTCACCAGACCCTGGAAACTGGCCCCGTTCAGGGCGCTGACCGGTTCAGACATTCTGCTTCTCCCCGTCCTTGTCGTAAAAGACCTGATCGACGATCTTGGCCTTCACCTCGGTGCCGTCGGTCTTGCCGAAAGCGATCACCTCGCCCATGCGGGCGGGGCCGTTCAGCACCAACCCCATGGCGATCCCGCGCCCCAGCGTGGGCGAGTGATAGGTCGAGGTAACGCGGCCCTGGGTGTTGCGCTGTCCGTTGGCATTGGTGCCGTCGGCAAGCGCATAGGCCCCGTCCGGCAATGTGCTGCCATCCACGGTCTCAAGCCCCACCAACTGCCAGCGGTTCGGGTTGACCATATGGCTGCGCTCTTGCCCGCGCTTGCCAATATAGTCTTCCTTTTTCTTCGAGATCGCCCAGCCCAGTCCCAGATCCTGCGGGATGATGGTGCCGTCGGTTTCGTCCCCGATCATGATGAAGCCCTTTTCGGCCCGCATCACATGAAGGGCCTCGGTGCCATAGGGCATGACGCCGAATGCGGCCCCCTCCTGCATCAACCGCTCCCAGAAGGCACGGCCATGGCTGGCGGGTACGGCGATTTCGTAGCTGAGCTCGCCCGAGAAGGAGATGCGGAAGACCCGCGCGGGCATATCACCCAGCGTGCCCTCGGCCCATTGCATGAAGGGCAGCGTGTCTTTCGACACATCCATGCCGCCCAGCTTTTCCAGCACCTTGCGCGCGTTGGGGCCGACCACGGCGAATTGCGCGTATTGTTCGGTCACGTTGGCGACATAGACCTTCCAGTCCCACCATTCGGTTTGCAGCCATTCCTCCATATGGGCATGGATGCGATCCGCGCCGCCCGTCGTGGTATGGCAGAGCCATGTATCCTCGGACATGCGCGCCACGACGCCATCATCCATCAGGAACCCGTTTTCCGAGCACATCAGACCATAACGGCATTTGCCCACCGGCAGCGTGCTCATCATGTTGGTATAGAGCATGTCGAGGAAGCGGCCCGCATCGGGGCCCTTGACCACCAGCTTGCCGAGGGTCGAGGCATCCAGCAGCCCAAGGCTGGCCCGCGTCTGCTTGACCTCGCGGGCAACCGCATCGGCGTGGCTTTCACCGCTGCGCGGATAGCAATAGGGGCGACGCCAATGGCCAACGGGCTCCCAATAAGCACCCTGCGCCTCGTGCCAGTCATGCAGGGGCGTGCGGCGCAGCGGCTGGAAGATGTCGCCGCGCGCCTCGCCCGCAATGGCCCCCATGCTGATGGGCGTATAGGGCGGGCGGAAGGTCGTGGTGCCCACACTCGGGATATCGGTGTTCAACGATTTCGCCAATGTCGCGAGGCCGTTGATATTGCTCAGCTTGCCCTGATCCGTGGCCATGCCCAGCGTGGTATAGCGCTTGGCGTGTTCGACGGAGGTGAAGCCTTCCTGTGCGGCCAGTTGCACATCCGACACCTTCACGTCGTTCTGGAAATCCAGCCATGCCTTGGACCGCAGCGCATAGGACGCACCCTGCGGCATCATCCAGACTGGCGCGATGGGCGCTTCGATCTGCTGTTCGGCTTCGGGCGTCTTGCCCGCTGCGGGCGTGTGACCGCTGGCCTGCGCCGCGGCGCGGCCTGCCAGATCACCATCCGTCAGAGCCAGCGCCAGATCCAGTGCGCCATTGGCGGCACCTGCGGCAATCACCATCGGCAGGCCGTCCGCGCCGGTCGGGGCGCGGCCCGGATCGGGACGGAACATGGCCTGATCCGCATCCCAGATCAGCTTGCCGCCGCAATGGGACCACAGATGCACCACCGGGGACCACCCCCCCGACATGGCGACCGCGTCACAAGCCACCTCGTCCAGCACGCCGCCTTCGCCGGCCTGGGCGCAGATCGCCACACCCGTGACGCGCTTGCCGCCCTTGACCTTGGCGATGGCCTTGCCATTCTCGACCCGGATGCCGAGGGCACGCGCCTGATCGGCCAGTGCCCCGCCACCGGAGGCCCGCGCATCGAGGATCACCGGCACGGCCAGACCCAGACCTTTGAGCGTGATCGCCGTGCGATAGGCGTCATCGTTGTTGGTGGCGATCACCACGCGATCACCGACAGAGACACCCCAGTTCACCGCATAGTCGCGGATGGCAGAGGCCAGCATCACGCCGGGAATATCGTTGCCCGCAAAGGACAGCGGACGCTCTATCGCGCCTGTCGCCGTCACGATCTGCTTGGTGCGGATCTTCCACAACCGGTGACGCGGGCCATCCACCTCTGGCGCGTGGTCGCTCAGGCGTTCATATCCCAGCACATAGCCATGGTCATAGACCCCTGCCCCCATGCAACGCAGGCGCAGGGTGACGTTGCTCATTGTTTCCAATTCGGAAACGACTGTTGCGATCCAGGCGTCAACCGGCTGACCATCCACGGTGCCGCCATCCACCGGCGCACGCCCGCCCCAATGGGCTGTCTGCTCCAGCAGCAGAACGCGTGCCCCGGACCGGCCCGCCGCCAAAGCCGCCTGCAAACCCGCGACACCGCCACCGATCACCAGCACATCGACTGTCGTGTTGAAATGTTCGTAACGATCCGCATCCCCCTTGGTCGGCGCCTTGCCCAGACCCGCCGACATGCGGATGAAGGGCTCGTAGACATGTTTCCAGAAGGCGCGCGGATAGAGGAACATCTTGTAATAGAACCCCGCCGGCAGGAACCGGCTGAGGTAAGTATTCACCGCACCGATATCATAGTCGAGGCTGGGCCAGTGGTTCTGGCTTTCCGCCTGCAAACCGTCGAACAGTTCGGTCGTGGTGACGCGCTGGTTCGGCTCGAACCGCGCCCCCTTGCCCAGACCCACCAAGGCGTTGGGCTCTTCGGCGCCCGAGGCGACAACGCCGCGCGGGCGGTGATACTTGAAGGACCGGCCCATCAGCATCTGGTCATTGGCCAGCAGGGCCGAGGCCAGCGTATCGCCCTCTAGCCCCTTGAGATACTTGCCGTTGAAACGGAACGTGACCTGCTTGCCCCGGTTCAGAAGGCGGCCACCTGTTGCAAGACGCGTGCTCATTGAAACTCTCTCCATGACCAGCCGGGACGTTTGGCGCTGATCTTGTCCTTGATCTCCTGGGGCAGTTCGGTGGTCTGGGCCTTGTAGGTGCCGAAGACCTCCAGCGTCATGGTGCAACGTGCCGCATGAAACCACTTGCCGCAGCCATAGCTGTGCCGCCAGCGTTCGAAATGCACGCCCTTGGGGTTCTCGCGCATGAACAGATAGTTCTCGAAGGCTTCATCCTCCGACCCCGGGCCGAAGCGTTTCAGATGCGCCTCGCCACCCGCGCTCAGTTCCGTCTCATCGGCTTGCAAGCCGCAATAGGGGCATTGAAGGGTCAGCATGGGGCACCTCCGGTGAGGGTATGTGCGGTTGTCTCGCAAAACATCGGGATAAAACCAGCCATCAGTGCGCCACCCCCGCGGCAACGCTCTCGTCGATGAACTTGCCTTCGCGGAAGCGGAACATCGAGAATTCCTCGGTCAGGGGCGAATGGCCCTTGGCCATCAGCTCGGCCATGGCCCAGCCCGATCCGGGGATCGCCTTGAAACCGCCCGTGCCCCAACCGCAGTTGACAAAGACGCCCTCGACCGGCGTTTTCGACAGGATGGGCGAGCGGTCGCCGGTCATGTCCACGATCCCGCCCCATTGCCGCAGCATCTTGAGGCGGGAAATCATCGGGAAGGTTTCGATCAGCGCGCGCACCGTTTCCTCGATATGGTGGAAGCTGCCGCGCTGGGTGTAGTTGTTGTAGCCGTCGGTGCCGCCACCGATCACCATCTCGCCCTTGTCGGACTGCGACATGTAGCCGTGCACGGTATTGGCCATCACCACCACATCCATGCAGGGCTTGATCGGTTCCGACACCAGCGCCTGCAACGCCAGCGATTCAATCGGCAGACGGAAGCCCGCCATTTCCGCCACGACCGACGAATTGCCCGCCACGACGATACCCAGCTTGTCGCAATCAATCGCACCGCGCGACGTATCCACGCCCACCACGCGGCCACCCTCGCGGCGCACGCCCGTGACCTCGCATTGCTGGATCACATCCATGCCCATGTCCGAACAGGCCCGCGCATAGCCCCAGGCCACCGCGTCATGGCGCGCCGTGCCGCCACGCGCCTGCCAGAGCGCGCCCAGCACAGGGTAGCGCGGTCCGTCGATATTGATGATCGGCACCAGTTCCTTGACCCGCTTGGGGCTGATGAATTCGGTCTTCACGCCCTGCAACGCGTTCGCATGGGCCGTGCGCTGGTAACCGCGCACCTCGTGCTGGGTCTGAGCCAGCATCATCACGCCGCGCGGGCTGAACATGACGTTGTAGTTCAGATCCTGGCTCATCGTCTCGTAGAGGCTGCGCGACTTCTCATAGATCGCCGCCGACGGGTCCTGCAGGTAGTTCGACCGGATGATCGTGGTGTTGCGCCCGGTATTGCCGCCGCCCAGCCAGCCTTTTTCCAGGATCGCGACATTGGTAATGCCGTAATTCTTTCCAAGGTAATACGCCGTGGCCAGACCATGCCCGCCTGCGCCCACGATGATGACATCATATTTTTTCTTCGGCGCGGCATCGCGCCAGGCGCGGGTCCAGCCGCTGTGCTGGCGCATGGCCTCGCGGGCGATGGCAAAGACGGAATAGCGTTTCATCGGCGGCACTGATCCTTCGAATCCGGTTCGGCTTGTCCTGCGGTGATATCTGGACCCGACGCCGGTTTCACCCCCGTTTGGGAACGTCACAATTGCGCATGGTTGCGACATGGTGGACCGATGCGACACTTTGCTCTTTTTTCAGGGCAGTCGCGCATATACATGTGGCCCAGCATCACGGAGGGTACATGGGTTTCTGGCTGATCATCTCGGTTTTGGCTTTTGCCATCGCAGCGCTGCTGGCGCTGGCCATTCTGCGCGGACGTACCGGAGATGAGCCTCCCGCCGCATATGACCTGCGCGTCTATCGCGATCAGCTCAAGGAAGTGGAGCGCGATCTCGCGCGCGGTGTGATCGGCCCGGATGATGCCGAACGGATCCGTGCCGAAGTCTCGCGGCGCATCCTCGCCGCCGATGCGCAGTTGCAAAAAGGCCTGCAGGAAGGCGCACAGCCCAAGACGCTGGCGATGTCGGCCGCCGCCCTGTCGCTTGTCCTGATGGTCGGCGGCTCCCTGTGGGTCTATATGCAGCTCGGCGCGCCCGGGTATCCCGACATGAGCCTGGCAAGCCGGATCGACGACGCACAGGACGCGCGCGAAAACCGCCCCAGCCAGGCCGAGGCCGAGGCCAAGGTGCCCGCAGGTGCCACCGTGCAGGCCCCCTCGCCCGAATTCATCCGCCTGATGGAGCAGTTGCGCAACGCCGTGGCCGAGCGTCCAGGCGATCTTCAGGGCGCGCTGCTTCTGGCCCGCAACGAGGCCGCCCTTGGCAATTTCGCCGCCGCCCATGCAGCACAGGCCCGCGTGCTGTCGATCAAGGGGGACGGTGCGACCGCCGATGATTACGTGGACTATGCCGACATGATGGTTCTGGCGGCGGGTGGGTATGTCTCGCCCGAGGCCGAGGCCGCCCTGCGCGCAGCGCTGACCCGCGATCCGCAGAACGGCCCGGCCCGGTATTACGTGGGGCTGTTGCAGGCCCAGACCGGGCGGCCCGACACGGCCTTCCGCACCTGGGAAGCAGCACTTCGGGACGCACCCGCAGACGCGCCCTATGTCCGCGCGATCCGTGCCCAGATCGAGGACATGGCGTTCCGCGCCGGTGTGCGCAATTTCACGCTGCCACCCGAAGGCGGCGGCCCCGCCATGGCGGAACGCGGCCCGACGGCTGAGGATATCCAGAGCGCGGAAGGCATGACCGCCGAGCAGCGCATGGAGATGATCCGCACCATGGTGCAGGGTCTTTCGGACCGTCTCGCCCTCGAGGGGGGCAATTCCAGCGAATGGGCGCGGCTGATCGGCGCGCTTGGGGTGCTGGGCGACGAGCGTCAGGCCCGCATCATCTGGGAGGAATCGCAGAGTATCTTCTGGGACAGCCCCGAGGGGCTTGCCGAAGTCAACGAGGCCGCACGGCGGGCCGGCCTGATCGAATGATCTTCGAGACGATCGAGGAATTCGTCACCGCCCTGCCCCCGCATCGCGCGGTGGCGGGTCTGGATTTCGGCGACAAGACGATCGGGATCGCCGTATCCGACCGTTTGCTGTCGGTCGGCACACCGCTGGAAACCATCCGGCGGACCAAGTTCACCACCGACGCCGCCCGCCTTCTTGACGTCCTGACCGCCCGCGAGATCGGCGGGATCATCCTTGGCCTTCCGCGCAACATGGACGGATCCGAGGGGCCGCGCTGCCAGAAAACCCGCGCCTTCGCCCGCAATCTGTCGCGGCTGACCGATCTGCCTATCAGCTATTGGGACGAGCGTCTGTCCACAGTCGCAGCGACCCGCGCCCTGCTTGAGGCGGATACGTCGCGAAAACGTCGCGCCGAGGTGATCGACCACGTCGCCGCGTCCTATATTCTGCAAGGAGCGCTGGACCGGCTGGCGCATTTGAAGGTGCAACAGCATGGATGATGTCTGGAAACGCGACGAGGGCGAAAGCCCCTGCATCAAAATCTGCGTGATCCATCCCGCAGAACGGCTCTGCACCGGCTGCCTGCGCAGCATCGACGAGATCACGGCGTGGTCCCGCATGACACCTGCTGCGCGGCGTGCCGTGATGGAAGACCTGCCTGCCCGTGCGCCACGGTTGCAGCAACGTCGCGGTGGCCGCGCCGCGCGCCTTGCGCGCGACACGCAAGGGTGATCAGGCCGTCACGGCAGGCGCAAAAGCCACGTTGATCATCCCGGCGGTCAGCGTCAAGGCCGCGCCGGCGACCCGCACATAGGTCTGCCCGTCCATCCGCACCAGCGCATCGGCGCCATCTGGCACAACCTCGACCACAGCCGCACCGGTGTATCCGGACGGCACGAGGATCACGATCTCTTCCCCGGTCGGTTCGAAATCCGCGATTGTGCCACCGGCGACGTCCCCCGCCATCCACGTCCCGACGGTGAAGATATCCTCACCCGCCCCGCCGTAAGCCACATCGCCGCGGCCAAGGATCATCAGATCCTCTCCCTCGCCGCCCTCCAGCGTGTCAGGGTCGATCATGTCGGTCGATGGAAGCAGCCTTTCACCTTCCTGCAACAGGCTGGCCCCGTCGGGTCGCAGATATCCGACGAGGATATCGTCGCCTGCGCCACCCCGCAGAATGTCCTGATCTGCTCCGCCTTCCAGAGCATCATCATCGTCGCCACCGTTCAGGGTGTCCTGTCCCGCACCGCCGACCAGTTCGTCCTCGCCAGAGCCGCCATTCAGCAGGTCATTCCCCTCCAACCCGCGCAGGATATCATCACCGGCACCTCCCTCCAGCGTGTCATCGCCGCCACCGCCATTGAGGACATCCGCGCCGTCGCCACCGTCAAGCAGGTCATCGCCCGCGCCCCCCAGAAGGCGGTCCAGACCATTCTCGCCGAACAGGCTGTCATTACCGGCCTCACCTTCGAGCTGGTCATTGCCGCCTCTTCCAAAAAGCGAATCTGCGCCAGCCCCGCCCTGCAACGTGTCATCGCCCAGATTGCCGGTCAGCGTATCGTCGCCCGGGCCGCCACCCAGCAGGTCATCCATCGGCCCGCCTGCAAGACGCAGCCCCTCCTGCTCCTCGAGTTCCATGTCCGATGGTTGCGGCGCATCGCCTGCCGTCTCGGCCTCCGTGTCGTCCCCGAACAGCGAAGACAGAAGCGATCCCGTTGCGACCAGACCCATTATCAGTAAAAGTTCGACCATCACACACCCCTCACACCAGCAGACCCGTGCGCACCGACGACACGGGGTCTGACGTTAAGCACGTTCGCAAGCGACACAAGTGTCTTTCCTGGCAACGAAGCTTGCGCGGTCTCGCTGTCAACGATCCTTCGATTATGGGATGATTGTTTCGATTTCGTGATCGCAGCCCGCAGGCGGGACAGGCATCGGTGACCGCTCAGGATTCCTGCAGGGAGCTTGCGGCGCCACCGGGCAGAATCGGGCGGAAATAGGCGATCATGCGACCATCGGCTGTCGCTGGCACGCCTTCGACCCATGGCGCCACGCCATGCAGCGCAAGACGGTGCAGCAAATAGGCCTGACCGGGCGCGGCGTGCAGCTCTACCCTTTCACAGGTCGCGAAGACCTCGGCCCGCGCGGCGGTATAGGCCTCGGTCAGGTCCAGATCGGACCATGTTTCGGGCGGATGACCTGCGCAGGCGCGGAGCAAGGCGTGGCGCAGGATGTGATGACTGCCGCGCCAGACGACCAGAGGGCTCGCCCCTATCGGGCACTCGTTCAGCGGCAATCCCATGATCCAGGCGTGAGGCTCGCGGAAGAACCGCCGTCGCGCAGCCCCTTCCGGGAGAAGCCCGTCCAGATGCGCCCCGTCCCGGCGCTGGCGGTAGCGAAAGGCCGCGTCGCTCTCGCCCGCTCGCGGGCGGGGATACCCCGGCCAGACGACCGAGACCTGCGCGCGGTGCAGGGGCAGCGGACCGAAAAGGCCCTCGGCCGCAGCCCTTGCCTGCGCGCGCAGGGGAACGCCGTCCACGGCACCATCACTGTCATTGTCCAGCGCGTCTATGCCGACGAACCATGTGCCCTCGCACACCAGACCGAGGGCGCGTTGCCGCGGATCGGCCACCGCCGCGCGGGCGCGCGGCAGGGCAACGCGGACCCAGTCCAGCAGACCGGGATCGGTGGGAAAGACAACCCAGCCGTCCCGCGCCAGATCAGCCATCTACCAGCCCAGCGCCTTGCGCAGCATGTTCAGCGCCACCAGCGTCAGGAACACCGCAAAGACGCGCTTCAGCGGCTTGGGGTCCATCGCATGGGCCAGCTTCACCCCCAGCGGCGCGGTCATCAGCGTCATGGCGATGGTGATGAAAAACGCCACGAAATTTACAGCACCAATGGTGAAGGGCGGTCGCGTGGCCGGATCGACCTGAAACAACAGGAACCCGATGACCGACGGCACGGCGATGATCACGCCGAAACCCGCCGCCGTTGCCACAGCCCGGTGGATCGGCACGCCATAGAGGGTCATGGCCGGAACACCGAAACTGCCGCCGCCGATGCCCATCAGTACCGACAGGAACCCCAGCGCGGGCGACAGGGTGAACCGGCGCAGGCCCTTTGGCATCTCGTCTCCCAGCCGCCAATGCGCCTGCGAGGTCGCCATGTAGATCCCGATCACTAGCGCCAGCACACCGAAAACGGCCTGCAAGGTGACCGAGCGCAGGGACGAGGCGACCATCACCCCCAGCACCGCGCCCACAACGATCCCCGGCGCCCAGCCGCGCAGGATCTCCCAGTCGACCGCGCCCTTCTTGTTATGGCTCAGAACCGACCGGGTCGAGGTCACGATGATCGTGGCCAGCGAGGTTGCCAGACAGATCTGCATCAATTGCGGGCTGTCATAGCCAAGGGTCTGAAAGGCATAGAAGAAGGCGGGCACCAGAATGATCCCGCCGCCAACGCCAAGCAGCCCCGCCAAAACACCGGCGAATGCACCGATCGCCATCAGAAGAACCAGCATCTGCAACAGCAAGGTCGTCTCGGGCACGGTCGCGCCTCCTCTTTCGGAATTGCGGCCAGATAGACAGGGTTTTGCGGATGGGGACAATGGCAAAAAGCGGTATCCGCGGGGCGGCTCTCAGGCCACTGCCTGCGCGCGCGCCTCCAGCACGGCATCCAGCGCCTGACGCACCAGCGTGAAATCCGCCCCGTCGCGCGACGCCCCTTCCGACAGGATGCGCCGCCATTGCCGCGCACCGGGCGTGCCCGCGAACAGGCCCAGCATGTGCCGCGTGACCTGATGCAGCCGTCCGCCCTGCGCGATGTGATCGGCGATGTAGTCCTGCATCTGCCGGACCACGGCAACCGGGTCGCTGTCCTCGCCCTGCCCCCAGATCATCCGGTCGGCCCGACACAGGATATCCGCAGGCTGGTGATAGGCGCCACGGCCTACCATGACCCCATCCAGCCCCGCATCAAGAAAAGCCACCGCCTGATCCAGATCGGTGATCCCGCCATTGATCGAGATATGCAGCCCCCCGAACATCCCCTTCATCCGCAGGACCAGTTCGTGATCCAGCGGCGGGATCTCGCGGTTCTCCTTTGGGCTCAGCCCCTGCAACCAGGCCTTGCGCGCATGGATGATGAAGCGCCCGCACCCTGCCGCGCCCACGCGGGACAGGAACTCGGGCAGGACCTCGTCGGGGTTCTGGTCATCCACGCCGATACGGCATTTCACCGTCACCTCGACATCCACCGCCGCCCGCATGGCTGCAACGCATTCCGCCACAAGGCGCGGCTGTTTCATCAGCACCGCGCCGAAGGTGCCCGACTGCACCCGGTCCGAAGGGCAGCCTACATTCAGGTTGATCTCGTCATAGCCCGCCGCCGCACCCAACCGCGCCGCCTGCGCCAGTTCCGCCGGATCGGATCCCCCAAGTTGCAGGGCTACGGGATGTTCGGCCGGATGATGATCCAGCAGATGAGAT
>Ga0209345_10005033_pt1 | contig 12486 bp, 10 predicted proteins | sample Cruoilmetagenom7_FD_187294 | JGI IMG/M metagenome (GOLD analysis project Ga0209345, IMG submission 187294) | Oil polluted marine microbial communities from Coal Oil Point, Santa Barbara, California, USA - Sample 7 (SPAdes) (version 2) | ecosystem: Environmental > Aquatic > Marine > Oil seeps ...
GTATACCATTTTACCATATAAATTTAATGGTTTATTTTAAACCCCTGAAGTGTTCAGATTTCTAATACTCACTAATTACAAAACTAAACAACTACATCTCCATTTCAAAGAAACAGATGAAAAGACAACCTACAATATTTTTTTTAATTCTCTTTCTCTTATCTCCCTTTACTGACTCTCAAGGGTATAAGTTTAAATTTATAACAGTTAGTGATATTGTAAAAAAAATTAAAAATCGATTTTCTGAGATAGAATCATATCAGGCAAACTTTAAAATAACCACAGAAAGACAAAGTAACAAAACCTATAATAGTGGACTAATAAAATACAAAAAATCAAATAATATGCTCATTGAATTCCATAATCCATGGGGACAAAAAATAGTTTCCAATAGAAATACAATGTGGATATATATTCCTTCAATGAATGTTGTTGCTGAGCAGGATTTAAAATCAAATTCTGCTTCTTTATTTTCTTCAGGGACAAGAAGTGGTCTTAATAGACTATTCTCGAAATATCATTATAAATTTGCTTCAAAGGAGCAACCTGAAGAACAGATTGATGGAACAAAAAAATATACATTATTTTTAAAACAGAAAGAGAGTAGAAGCGGATTTAGAAAAATTAAATTATGGGTTTCAGATGATTATATAATTCACAAAGCCTATGGTGAGAGTACTACGGGAAACAACATTACGCTTGAACTAACTAACATCATGCTTGATGTTGATCTTCCCAATGGAATATTCAAGTTTGATGTTCCTTCAAAAGCAAAAATCATAAAGAATCCGATGGTATCTGAGGAGTAATAATTTGGAAGGGATAGGGGAAAGACTTAGGAAGTCAAGGGAAGCAAAAAAGCTTACTATTAACGATATTTCAAAAGAAACAAATATATCATCAAAATATATTGAAGCAATTGAGAATGAGGACTTTGAAAAACTCCCAAGTGAAACACATATTGTTGGATTTCTAAGAAATTATGCAGAATTTTTGAAAGAAGACTCTGATGAGATAATACAATTCTATAAAGGCTTTAAGATTGGAGAAAGCACTACCCCACTGGAAGAATTAACAAAGCCTACCAGACCTCGTTTAGTAATAAATTTTTCTAACATTTTTCGTCAATATAAAAATATTATTTATATAGTTGGAATTACTTCATTAGTATTCCTGCTGGTCTGGTTGTTTACTGTAGTATTCTCCTCCAAGATTGACATTAAAGGAGGGGAATCGATAAACAATATAAAGAATGAATACAAGGCCACCAAAGAGAATCCTGAAATTGAAAAAATCAGATATTTAAAATTATCCAATGACAGCGGATTTGCCCTTATATATAAATCCGAAACTGTTCAATTTCTAGTTGATAATAAAGAGGTTATGTTTTTATTAAAAGAAATAAAAGATAAAGAAGTACTTTTGGAATTGATTCCTGGTAATAAATTAGAAACAATTAAGATAGAAAAGCCCAAAATTATTGAAATTGAAGGCTGCAAAAGAAAAATTATTATTACATTAAAGGGATTGACTGAAAATAGAGCTAAAATTCTTGTATCACTTTCCCCAAAAAAAGGGAGAAAAACAAAGTCCATTGTTAAAAAAGAGGAGAATAATAGGGACACAAATAACACAAGAATCATAGCACAAAACAAAAAAAATCTTCAAATAGTCTTTGAAGCAAGATTTATTCGTAAAACATATCTAGAACTATATCTTGATGGCAATTTAAAAAGAAAGGGTCTTATCTCAGCGGGAACAATCGAAAGATGGGAAGCATCTGAATATATTCAGTTAAAAATTGGTAATGCAGGCGGATTAAAGGCAAAAATAAATGGTAAACCATTCACATTTGGGCAACTTGGACAGGTTACGAACAAAATTATTACATGGAAAAAAGATTTAAATAATCCTAATTTATATTATATAGTCATTAAAGACTGGTAATTCTATTTTTTAATTAGTCATTACTACCTTTTTTATCATTTTTCCAACTAATAATAAGCAATTAACCTTACTCAAAAAATTGATTGTCAATTCTTCTCATCAAATCCCTTTTGGGTTTTCATATTATATCTTTATTTTCAATCAAACCCCCTTTTCATTTTCTACTAAATAATACTCGTAATTATTTACATCCCAGACCCTAACCTGTTTTTTCCAATAAACTCATAACAAACCTTACCATGGATAACTCCTGTTCATTACAATCTGTTTTTTATAATTACTTCAATATACTATTGAAGAGCTTTTTTTACTTGACATTTATGAAAATTAAAACTATTTATTAAAAAATCTGAATATAAATTTGCTGAATATTGACCGATCTAAAAATTATGAATATACCAAATTTTTTATCATTGTTAAGAATATTTTTGATACCCCTCTTCCTCTATCTTTTTTTTATTCCTAAAGTTGAACCTAGGATATGGGCACTTATTGTTTTTGGCATCGCTTCATTAACAGATCTTCTTGATGGTTGGAGTGCAAGAAAATTAGGACAGGAAAGTGATATAGGGCAATTTCTTGATCCATTTGCTGATAAATTATTAGTAATAGCAGCTCTAATTGCCTTTCTCATTCTTGACCCATTGATTCCTATTTGGATGATTATTGTTATTGTGGGAAGAGACATTCTAATAACACTTGCAAGATATCTTGCTATGAAAAAGAACACGGTCATTAAAACCAGCAAATTTGGTAAAATAAAAACAGCCTTTCAAATGATATCAATAATAATTATAATTATGGTCTTTATTGTTAGAAGCTCAATGGAAAGTATACCTCATCAAATAATAGTGGACGGTTATTTAAAATATAACTCAGCATTCCAAATTTATAATTCAATTAATCCAAACAAATGGTTAATTCTTGGGCCATACTGTCTTATGACTATTGTAACATTACTGACAGCTTTATCTGGACTAAGATATATAATAACAAACAGAGATCTTTTTTCGATAAAAAAAAATAATATTACAACAATAAAATAATGCGATGGAGAGAGATTTTATTCACTGCTTTTTATACAGGCTATATACCACTATTGCCTGGAACAGCTGGGACTCTCCTTGCTCTTATAATTTATGTACTTGAATTTCTGTTATTTGGGAAAATATGCTGGTTAATAAATTTAGTTATTGTTTTAGTAATGCTCTATCCAGCAATCAGGCTGGGAGATTCAGGTGAAAAATTTTTTGGGGAAAAGGATTCCCCAAAAATAGTCCTTGATGAAGTAATGGGGTATTGGATATCTGTCCTTTTCTATCCCTTCAGCTGGCAGATTGCAATCCTTGCATTTTTAATTTTTAGGGTATTAGACATTATTAAACCTTACCCTGCTAGAAAACTTCAGGACCTCCATGGTGGGCTGGGGGTTATGATTGATGACTATATTGCTGGAATCTACACAAACCTTATAATACTAATAATTATTTTATTATCCCTTGTATTTGACTTTTCAATTTTTTATTAAGGATTTTTACGATATTGTCAGCTTTGTTACAATTAAATGATTTTATACTTGCCAAGGACCAGTAAATAGTTTAAATTATTTGCGTAAATTCAGTCACAAAGAGCCTCATTGACCTGATAACCTTTATACCAAAAAATGCATACCTTTTTTAATAGAAATTTTTTATCTTTCTTATTTTGTAACTACTGAGCTATACTTCTGTTTTGTTAAAAATTTTTTAAAATGTCGGTTGTCTTGAATGTTTATGAACATATTTTATACATTATTAGTTGTTTGTTATCCTATTTGCATATATCTAAGTAGATACAATAAATAATCAGGTTTTTCTGTATTCGGACAAAAAATATTTTGATTCTGGCCTGCATAGAGAAAAACTTAACCTTTTGCCAACAGGATGTCGGCTGTTCAGCGTGCCCCATGGATGGGGCTTACGCTGAACAAAGAGCCCTTGCTTGCGGCGATTGAGCAACGGCTTTTTGCTACTTTTTCGCCGGTGAAAAAGTAGATAGTGAGGAGAATGAGAAGACCATTGTGAAAAAACAATTAAAATAGATTGTACCCACAATGTCATAGTGGTAAGAAAATTATAAAATTTAGATCCTATTTTAGTAGGTTTTAAATAATATCTATTAGTTGTTTGTTATTCTATTTTCATATTTGCTATAAACTCTAGCTTTATTTAAAATAGTTGCAATTGATAGGACTAAGATGAGAGGTCAAATAAGAATTAAACTATCGCTAAAGTTGAGACTGAAATTGATGAACAAGTAAATCATTATTTTAAAGAATTTGATGAAATGGATAGGAAAGAAAAAGCTGGAAATTTTCCTTAAATCAGGATAAGATACATGGGATCTTCAATCGTCTTAATAAACAAATAAATAGGAAGTAAAAAATAGATTACAAAAAAAATCCTATAATATTATATAGCTTTGGCAGATAAAAATTTTTTCAATAGCAAAATAACAAAAATTCATGAGTGAGGAAGTCTGTTACCACAGAGTCTGTGAGTAAGTGGGAGAGACAATAATAATATAAAGTATATGTAAATTAATGTTTCTATTTAAAGGATATAGTATTACAATTATTAATCCTTCTTAATTATTTATTATAAAAACTACATAATACCCATTAATATTACAATATGAACCTAAAAATTCTTAAAAATTATTTTTTCCTTTCATTAGTATTGATATTACAATTATCAATCAATATAGAATCTCAGGAAATAACTTCTAATAAAGATTCACAAGTTATTCTGCCAAAAACATATACCCCAAAAGAAAAAAATTCCTGTGTACTATGTCATGAAAAACTAAAGGGTAAATTAAAATTGGTTGTAGATCTGTGGGGGGCGAGTGTTCATGCAAAAAGGGGTAATCAATGTCATATCTGTCATGGTGGCAATCCAACAATTAACTCTGCAAGTTTATCCAAAAGTAAGAAGTTTGATTTCATAGGAAAACCCGACAAAAAAAATATTACTGATTTCTGTGGTAGAGCAGAGTGTCATAGTCTGGCTTACTTTCAGTTTAAAAAAAGCCCTCATTACCAATCAGTATTAAAAAATGGAACGCCTAATTGCACAAGTTGTCACGGCAAACACAATATTCAAAAATCTTCAGTAAATATAATAACAGAAAAAACATGTTCAGGGTGCCACTCCATTGAATACTCTAGATCCATTATTAAAACTGTTTTTTCAATTGAAAATGAAATTACAGAACTTGAAAAAAATTTACAATTTCTTAAAGCTAAGAATGCAGAAATAGGGGATATAGAATCACGACTATGGAAAATTAAACACCTCTTCCATGAATTTGTCCATATCTTCTCTCGTAAGGATATGGAATTCACAAAAGGAATTGTGGAGTTACAGATTGCATCAGCAAAGGATGTAATAAAGTCAAAGGTAATTCTTATTAAGAGACTTGATCTATTGTATATTCTTACCTTTATATTCGTTTTAATAGTAATAAGTGGTTTTTCTATTTATATTTTCTGGATCAATATAAAAAAACAAAAGGCATAGTAGAGATCATTTTCATACAATGGGGTACGAAAACTATTACTCTTTTAGCTTCAGGATGTAATTAATTATTATTGTTTTCAAGAATCAGCCTTTTAAAATTCAATACTAACCCCTAACCTGGACAAACCAGAACCAAAAAACATTCTTAAAGGACGCATAGTACTATTCAGTGTGATAACAGGGTAAAAGGATATAGATATCTATGATCCTCTTTTGCTGACACCATAATACATATATTATGATAATCGATAAAGTATATATAGAAATTTTAATTGCCCTTTATATGGAATTCTAATTATTGCTGGTCAGAGCTTAAAAAATTATTTGTAACTACTGAGCTATACTTCTGTTTTGTTAACAATTTTTCTAAAATGACGGATGCGGCTTACGCTGAACAAGAGCCCTTGTGGCGTTTGAGCAACGGCTTTTTCCTACTTTTTCGCCGGAGAAAAAGTAGAAAGTGAAGAGAAGTTGTTTGTTATCCTATTTGCATATAGCTGAGTAGATACAATCATTTATTATAACAAATCATCTCCCTCTTTGCCTTTTTATAAAAAAGATCTTATTATATCAATCTCAATCGAATCAAGATTTTTAAAGCTATGCGTGATTATTTATTTAACACTGAAAAAATAAAGTATGTAAAGGGGGATAAGCCCAACGTTGATTGTATTCTTTGTGCAGTGAGGGACAGGCTACCAGAGATAAAATCACTTGAAATCTTCAGGTCAGAGAAATCAATTATTATCATAAATCTTTATCCCTTTAACCCTGGTCATCTTATGATTTATCCAATAAGACACATTGAAAACTTTACAGACCTTATGGATGAAGAAGCATTAGAGATCCACCAGCTTACCCAAAAGTCTCTTTGCATTCTAAAGAAGGAATTCAATCCATCAGGATTTAATATTGGTTATAATCTGGGCAAAGGATCCGGTGCAAGCATATCACATATACACCAACATATCGTTCCAAGATTTGAAAATGAGGTAGGATTTCTTGATGTCCTTGCAGGAAGCAGGATATTTGTTGTAGATCCAGTCGATATGATGAAAAGACTAAAAAAAAGATTTTAAGATAAAAAATGCACGAAAAATAATCAAAATTAATCAAATTGGATAATTATTAATGAAATTATCTCATATTCCTAGTAAATCCTTCTCAATTTACATTACTTTTTTATTAATAATCACCCTGCAAGGTTGTGACAATAACTCATGGACGGATATCTTTATCCCAAAGGCGGTTAAAACTGTCAGGGGGTACAATGAAGATCAATTAAAAGAAAAAGCTGATCAATATGAAAAACTCCTAGATAAAAGGATTAAAACAAGCGACAAACTTGGTCCCATCTACCAAAAATTGGGTGATAAATATCTAAAAACAAAAACATGGAATTCAGCAATTGAATCATATGAAAAAGCAATTGGGTATGGAAGGGATAGCACCATTATCCATTATTCTTTAGGGGTTGCCTATGCCAATAAAGGAAAAGTGATTGCCCAAAGGGATGATATAGATAAGGCTGAATATCATTACAGACGGGCATTGGAGATGTCTCCAGATTTTGACAAAGCTAGTTATGGTCTAAGTATCCTTCTCTTTTATCTTAAAGAAGAAAAAGAAAAGGGTTTTATGGAAATGGAAAAACTTGTATTAAAAAAAAAGAACAACTACAAAGCCAGATTTGCCCTGGGAAGATTTAATTATGAATTGAATAATCCGCAGAAAGCTTTATCAATTTATGAAGGCATCTATTCTGATCTTAATAGTCTAACTGCATCACAAGTAAATAAGAATTATAAAAAAAAATGTAAAAAAAATATTGAGAGACTGATATTAGAACTCTCCAAAAGAAAATGATAAATTCAACAGATAATATTTATTCATTAGCCCTCTCAATAGCATCATCCCCAAAAGTTAATCATATTATGGATTACATTTCAACATATTCTCCCCATGAAATCTATAATAAAATATCAAAAAAAATAAAATTAAAAACCCAGGCTTTTATATCTACCAAATATCCAGGAACCCCCATTGAATCTGCAAAATTGATCTATGAAACATGCAATTCAAAGTCTATTAAAATAATTGATTTCTGGGATAATAACTATCCACACCTTCTTAAAGAGATAAATACCCCCCCCTTGGTTCTTTATTGCAAAGGAAACCTGGAATCAAAAAAAGTCATTGCCATTGTGGGTACCAGAAAAACTGATAAAAAATCATCTCAAATTGCACGGCGTCTTTCATTTGAACTATCCCATGCAGGTTTTACTATTGTAAGCGGAATGGCAATGGGAATAGATAGAGAAGCCCACATTGGCGCACTTCAGGGCAGTAATCCTACAATTGGAGTTCTGGCCAATGGCATTGATATAATATATCCCAGATATAATAAAGATATATATAATGCAATAATATCATCCCAAAACTCATCCCTCATATCGGAATACCCTCCAGAAATATATTCAGGGCGATGGACATTTGTAAGAAGAAATAGACTAATAAGTGGCATTTCCATTGGAACTGTAATAATAAAGGCTGGAGAGAAGAGTGGCGCACTAATAACTGGAAGATATGCCCTGGAACAAAACAGGGAAGTCTTTGTCTGTCCAGGAAATACCTTTGATAAGGAATTTACAGGCTGTCATAAATTGATTAAAGATGGGGCAGTTCTTGTTGCTGACACCGATGATATTTTAAGAGAGTTGTGTATCTATAATAAAACTACAAATTTCAACAAAAATATTCTTCTAAATAACAATACAAATAAATTTGATAACCAGAATTTAATATCACCTGAAAACAATAAATTAGAAACTAAATTTAAAAATAACTCCATCGAATTGAAGATTATAGAAATCCTAACAAATGGAGATAAGGATATAGATAATCTTTTAGGATTGCTAAACTGCACTGCCAGTCAAATAAATGAGTCAATAATATTACTTGAGCTCTCTGGAATTATTTCAAAAAATGGGAATATAATATCCAGATTATAACTGGTTTCATTTTTAAATATTAGATAATTTTTTAGAAATGAGCTTATTGCAACTGATAGAAGAAATAGATCGCTATACACTTGATTAATTGCAAATAGGACTTACAAGGCCTCTTTTGATTCTGGAATAAGGCATATCCTGCAAAGAGAAATACCAATGAAAATAAAATATTTTTTTATAATATTTTTATTTACCTTGATGTTAATTTCATTTGCTCAAATTTTTCCAATTCCACCCTTTTCAAAAGAGATCTACACTATGTTAAAATCGGGTTATTTCTCTGAACTTGAAAAAGGATTTGAGGTCATTAAAGATTCTTTTATAAGAATTAAGATACTAGGGAAACCCGTTTATGGATGGATATTTCTCGAGGATATTGAGAAGAAATATGAAATTTTTATTAAAGTTTATAATAACAAAGGTTTAGAGGTCTGGGCGCCTGGTGAGACAAAAGAAAATCATGATGACAAGGTAAAAAAAACCCTTAATTCATTAAACCCACAAATATTTTCAGAAATACGTGGAAATAAATATTATTCTGTTATTCCAGTTTTCATAGAAGATCGTTGTAGATTTTGTCATGATACTACCGATAGCAGTAAAATTATTGGAATTTTTACCTTTGAAAGAAGTTTTGATTCATTTATATACTATTCTTCTGAACGAATCATTATTTTTACGATTATATCTATAATCCTTTCAATTTTGCTGTATCTTGTTTTACAATGGGAACCAGAGAAAAAAGTAAAAGAATTGTTTGACAAATCTTGAATTAACAGTCGTTATTATCCTAATTTGGAATAAAAAATTGATTTTTAAATGAATTACAAAAAAATATTTTCCTTTTTTATAATCGGTTTTTCGTACTTTAATCCTTTTTCAATAAAAATTCCCAGGGGCTTGGTATGAAAAGCGATGGATCTAAGAATATTTATAAAAATTTAATGTAGTTCTTTTATTCCTTACTATCTAAAATGTTTTCAGGGGTAGAAAGAATGCCAAAAGAAAAAAAAACTCTTGTAATAGTTGAATCACCATCAAAAGCCAAAACAATTAACAAATATCTTGGCGATAAGTATATCATCTCATCCTCTATGGGACATATAATAGATCTTCCGAAGTCAAGACTAGCTGTTGATGTTGAAAACAACTTCACTCCTGAATATATAACTATTAGGGGTAAGGCAAAAATATTGAATGAGCTTAAAAGAAAGGCTTCAAGGGTTTCGCAGGTTCTACTTGCAACAGACCCAGATAGAGAAGGAGAGGCTATTTCATGGCATCTTTCGAATGTACTATCGAATAATAATGAAAATATCAAAAGAATTGAATTCAACGAGATTACTGGTCATGCTATTCAAGAGGCAGTTAAGCATCCCAGAGAGATCAATGAAAGTCTTGTAAATGCACAACAGGCAAGAAGAATACTTGATCGAATTGTGGGATATTATATCAGTCCAATTCTTTGGAAAAAGGTAAAAAAGGGACTTTCCGCAGGAAGAGTGCAATCAGTAGCTCTTAAGACGATATGTGATCGTGAGAACGAGATTGATAAATTTGTCCCAGAAGAATACTGGCTAATAGATGCAATTCTTGATTTAAAAGGTAAGGAATTCAATGCATCCTTTTATTCATATAATGAAGAAAAAATCAAATTTAAGAACAAAGCTGAAGTAAATAAGATACTGGATGAAATTTCGGGAAAAAAAATTATAGTTACGAATATTCAGGAAAAAGAAAGAAAGAGGAATCCATACCCCCCATATATCACAAGTAAACTCCAACAAGATGCTTCAAACAGAATAGGCTTTAAATCCTCAAAAACAATGATGATCGCTCAACAACTCTACGAAGGGATTGATATTGAGGGAGAAGGGCTTGTTGGTCTTATCACTTATATGCGAACTGACTCTACCAGAATCTCTGATTTGGCTCTTGAATCTGTTAGGAATTATATAAGTACTAATTTCAACAAGGACTTCCTACCAGAAAAGGCAAACTATTACAAAAACAGAAAAGGTGCGCAGGATGCACATGAAGCAATCAGACCAACGAATGTTTTTCAAACACCGGATTCAATAAAAAAAAATCTCACAAAAGATCAGTTTAAGATTTATAATCTAATTTGGAAAAAATTTGTCGCATCTCAGATGACTCATGAGCTTTCGTTGATAGTTAGTATAACATTAAGGGCTGACAATGTAGACTTTAAGGCAACTGGCAGTAAGGTTCTTTCCAAGGGATTTACTGCCATAGAAAAGGAGAATAAAACTGAAAGACAGGTTTTACCTCAGCTTAAAATCGATGATGAGGTAGAACTTAAAGAGATTATTACTGATCAACATTTTACGACACCTCCACCACGATATAATGATGCATCACTTGTTAAATTTTTAGAGGAATCAACAATTGGAAGGCCATCAACCTATTCACCAACAATAAATACCCTAGAAAAAAGATACTATGTTAACAGGTCAGGGAAGCAATTTATTCCAACAATTCTTGGTAAACTGGTTAATGAAATATTGGATGCACATTTCCATTCTCTTGTTTCTGTTGGCTTTACAGCAAATATGGAGGATAAACTTGATCTAATTGAGGAATCCAAGTCTGACTGGAAGATGATGTTAAAGGAATTCTATTATCCCTTTAAAACAATCGTTGATGAGGCACAATGCAAAATTGAGGAAATGAAGGGTATACTAGATGAAGAAACAGAATTTACTTGTTATAAATGTGGTAAAATGATGCTAAAAAAGCTAGGGAAATATGGTTTTTTTCTTGCCTGCTCCGGTTTTCCGGAATGTAGAAATTCTAAACCATTGCCCCTGGGAAAATGTCCTGCAAAAGATTGTGTTGGGAATATTGTTAAAAAATCTTCAAAGGGACGAGGACCTTTTTATGCCTGCACCAACTACCCGGATTGTACTTTTGTAACTAGAGATACCCCTGTAGAAGAATCATGTCCAATATGTGGAAAAGCCCAATTTAAAAAAAGGGTAAAAGGTAAAGGTGAAATGAATATTTGTCTTAATGAACTCTGTGAGAGGGGGAAAGAGTTCACCACCGCAAAAATAAATACTAATGAAAAATCCAATAAGGTAGAAACAGTAAAAAATGATTGATGAGATTGATTCATTCTGTAACTACATTATTATTGAAAAAAATTTCTCTGCTAATACAATTGAATCCTATTATAGAGATTTATTACAGTTTTATAGATTTCTTAAAGGAGATGTGGATAAAGAAATAAACCTGGATTTTTATGATATTAATATTATTATTGAAGATAATGATGTACTAATTACCTCTATTGATCAAAATGACATAAGAGGATTTATTGAATATTGCTATGATAAGGGTTTAAAAAAAACATCCATTTCAAGAAAAATTGCCTGCTTAAAATCTTTCTTCAAATTTTTATATAATAATAATCTAATAAAGAAAAACCCCTCAAAAGATATCTATTTTCCCAAAACAGAAAAAAAAATTCCAAATTTTTTGTACTACAATCAAATTGAAAGGCTTTCGAACTTTGAGTTAAAGAACTTTATAGATTTCAGGGACATGGCTTTACTTAATATCTTCTATTCAACCGGGGCAAGGGTTTCAGAGATAGCCTCAGCAGACATAAAAAATTTAAATATAACAAAGGGAATGCTTAAGGTATATGGTAAGGGCTCTATTGAAAGAATAGTATTTCTAACAGAGGAAACCGTAAAACATACTAAAATCTATTTCCATGAGAGGAAAAAAAAATTTCTTGAGATAACAGATCCACTTTTTATTAATAACAGGGGTGGAAGGATCACTGAAAGGGGAATCTTTTACATAATTAAGAAAAGGGTTCGGTTATCTGGCTTGATGGGAAACATCTCTCCTCATACATTAAGACATAGCTTTGCAACTGAACTTCTAAATCGAGGTGCTGATATCAGGGCTATTCAGGAAATGCTGGGACATAAAAG
>Ga0209345_10005034_pt1 | contig 12486 bp, 7 predicted proteins | sample Cruoilmetagenom7_FD_187294 | JGI IMG/M metagenome (GOLD analysis project Ga0209345, IMG submission 187294) | Oil polluted marine microbial communities from Coal Oil Point, Santa Barbara, California, USA - Sample 7 (SPAdes) (version 2) | ecosystem: Environmental > Aquatic > Marine > Oil seeps ...
AAAAACCGTGGGGAAATTGAAATTGAAACCATTTCTCATAGTCAATGGATAAATAGTGAATTGGATGAACGCAAAGATTGGTTAAATAGACCTAAACAAACTTTTCAAATTCATTATCATGGCGATATTAATTCATTGACATCTTATCTTCAATCACAAGGGTGGAAAGCGACTGAACCTAGCGCCTGGAAAGATGTTTGGGCAGCATCTAGCACCGATGAAAGTAGCGAGAACATCACTATTATTCCTACAAATAATAACGGCAAGATTGAAACAATTATATTTTCAAAAAGACACAATGACAAATTATTAGCTTTACATTTATGGCAACAACCTCTACAAATTGATTCTTCAATGTCTTTAATCTATTCTGGGCATGTGAGTAATCATGAAATTGTGACTAAGTTTGGTTTAACATTTTGGAAAAGCTTTGAAGAGGGCTCGGTTCTTGATACATTTATAAGTATTATAAAACATAGTACGGATTTAATTTTTGTAAAAAACAACAATCAGTATTTCATACAAGCAAAGGAACGACCATGAGGGAATTCATTTTAAGTTACATTAACCACTTATCTACCTTTGGGCAAACTGCGATTGTGCTTAATATTTTGTTTTTTGTACTTTCGGGTGTGATTTTCAAATACATCATTATACCTACAGATGATGAAAGCAAAAATATTAGCCGTATTCGTTGGTTGAGATTTTTAAACTTTTTGTTGTTGATGATTTATGTTGTTGATGCATTGGTTAATGGTAATAGTAATAACAATGAATGGTTGTTACAAGTATCTCAGACGGGTTTGGTTTTACTCATTTCTTATTTGTTTATACAATTTTCACATGCATGGGCTTTACAACATTATGGAAAAGATAAAACCATTGATGGTGAAGATGTCAATTCAAGAACTTATAAATCCGAGATGATGCATATAATCATTATTGCTGTGACAATCATTACAGCAATATTGCTTTTGGTTAATATTTGGCATGTGACAAGCTGGTTGCAGGCTACTGGGGTGCTCGGTGGGTTGTTGGTTATTTTATTTGCGACAAAGGATGCATGGGCTGTTGATAGTGTTCATGGATTGATTATGTTATACAACCATGATTTGGAACCTGGTGTTATTTGTAGGATACCTGAGTATGATATTTTGGCTGTGACTCGAAAAATTTCTCTAACTCAAACTACTTTTAGAGATTTGGTTCAAAAACATAAAATTATTATTCCTAATGCAAAGTTAAGAAATACAAAAATTGAAATTTTAAATCGCTCTGGTCAAACAGGTTGGAATGACTTTATAGAATTCAAGATTGGCTATAATACGCCCTCGAAACAAGTTGAAGATTTTTTTGAAAAGGTTTGGGAAATTTCTTGTGAAAAAAGCAGTGCCTTAAATTTTGATAAAAAACCCAAAATTTCAATCATCGAAGCGGGTGATCATGCGATTTTGTGGAGAATCCACTACCATTTAGAAAACATATATCAACTGAAACCAGCTCGTTTTAGTATAAATCGTGTGGCGTTTGATTTGCAAGAGGAGTTTAACTTGTCTTTATCCACACCAATAACACATCAAGCGGTTGAAGAAGTGATAATTAATGATGTAGTTGAAAATAGTGTTGAAGTTGAAATAGATAAAGAAACAGAATAAAAACATTTAACTATTATTCTCTTTGATTTAATATAGTTACAAATTATTCGGGGATAATAATGTTAAATGTTGCGACTTTTTTAGACGATAGTGCCATCAAATATGCAGACAAACCTGCGTTCACTTTTATGGATACCACGTTAACGTTTTCTCAAGTCCATGCTGCGGCTAATCAGTTAGCTAATGGCTTAATTGCTTCAGGTATAAAAAAAGGCGACAAAATAGCATTAAGTTGTTTAAACTTACCCTATTTCCCAATCATATATTTCGGTATATTGAAGATGGGTGCGGTTGTTGTCCCACTTAGTGTTTTATTAAAAGAGGATGAAATTCAATTTCACCTTGAAAACAGTGAGGCTAAAGCTTATTTTTGTTTTGAAGGAACGCCTGATTTGCCAATGGGCAAAATGGGCTACGATGCATTTAATAACTCACCTAAGTGCACCCAATTTTTCAACATCATGGGAAAGCCGACTGACCCTTCTCCATTTGAAGGCGTGAAAACATTAGGAGCTTTAATGCATAGTATGTCTCCTCAATTTGATACGTTATCAACATCCGCCGAAGATACAGCTATTATTGTTTATACATCAGGGACAACAGGGCAACCCAAAGGAGCAGAATTAACCCATAGTAATTTAGTGATGAATGCTATGGTTTGTCAAAAATTTATTCATATCAATTCTGATGATACACAGTTAGTTGTTTTACCATTATTTCATATATTTGCCATGACTGTTCAGATGAATTTAGGCGTTTATCAGGGTGCACATAGTGTCTTGTTACCTAGATTTGATGCTATTGATGTCTATAATCTCATGGTTAAGCATAATGTCAGTGTTTTTGCAGGTGTTCCTACTATGTATTGGGGCTTGATCAATAATCTTGATGAGTCGTGCGATGTAAATAAAATTAATAAACATTTACGTTTAGCTGTTTCAGGTGGAGCGGCATTACCATTGGCTGTATTAGATGACTTTAAAAATAAATTTGGTCTTAAAATTCTAGAAGGGTATGGTATGAGTGAAGGATCGCCGGTTGTTACCTTTAATCAACCAGATGTTGGATTTAAGGCAGGTTCAATTGGTACACCTATTTGGGGTGTAAAAGTAAAACTTGTTGATGCTAAGGGTGCTGAAGTGGCTCAGGGAGAAAAAGGGGAGTTGTTATACAAAGGGCATAATGTGATGAAAGGGTATTACAATCGTCCTAAGGCGAATGCTGAAACAATTACTGATGGGTGGCTACATTCGGGTGATATTGCTATAAAAGATGAAGATGGATTTTATTTTATCGTAGACAGAACAAAAGATATGATAATCAGAGGAGGCCTCAATGTTTATCCGCGCCAAGTTGAAGAGGTTATTATTAAACATGAAGCGGTTTCATTAGTAGCCGTTATCGGTATTCATGATGAAAGAATGGGAGAAGAAATTAAGGCTTTTGTTGTGCTCAATGAAGGGATGTCGATTACTAAAGATGAGTTAAAAAAATGGACCAAAGCTAGACTGGCTAGTTATAAATATCCCCGTGTCATTGAATATATTGATGCCTTACCAATGAGTGCAACGGGTAAAATTCTAAAAAAAGAATTGAGAAGTTGAAACAGTTTTAAAAGTTATGAATAGCAACTATGACCAAAGTCTCTATTGGTCTATTGATAAGGGTTCTTTTCACCTTCTGGAACGGTTTTGAATCTTTTATGAACCCATAAATATTCTTCAGGGTTTTTCACTACCATTTTTTCAATGCCTTGATTTACTTTAGTTGTGTCAGCTATTGGATCCTTCGTAGGGAAATTTTCAATAGGCGGTGAGACAGTTAATGTATAGTAGGGAGATTGACCGTTTCTTTCAACATGAAAAAAAAGTACCTGACACTTGGATAGTCGGGCCATTTGATGTGTTGCTGTTATGGTTGATGCTTTTCTATCAAAAAAAGGAACAAACTCAGATTGACCTCTGCGATAATCTTGATCAGGAGCGTACCACAAAATACCGCCAGCCTTTAAGTGTTTAATGATAGGGCGCAATTCATCCCTCTTAAACATTTTAGTGGCGTATTTTAAACGAGATTTTGTAACAATGTATTCTGTTAATGGGTGTTTATGTGGGCGATACATACCAGCAATTGGATATTTGTTACAAAGAATTTTACCGCCGATGTCTAGGGAAGTAAAATGACCAGCGACCAATAATATGCCTTGGCCTTTTTCTAAACAGGCTTCGATGTGTTCTCCACCTTTTACAATAGCACTGGCTTCAATATTTTTTGTTGAGCCCAGAAATGCTTTGATGGTTTGGGTAACCATGATACCCAGTTCAGAAAAATGTTGATTGATGAGTGTGCTTTTTTCAATTGGATTTAAATCTGGAAAACAAATATCTAGATTGATTGCTACAACTTTGCGCCTAGATTTTAAAACCAGCCGTATAAATTTACCTAAACCTTTACCAATTAGAATAAGGAGTCGGTAGGGTAGCTGAGCCATTATCCAAATAATAGAATATATTATCCAGCTAAATGCATATTTTAAAAATGGTGGTTTTTGTATCATTGGCGAATTATAGCAATTACAGATACGGATATTATTAGTTTTTAATACAATCTGGTGTAAAATAGTTTTTTATTTAATTTTGGAGATGTCGTGAATATAGTTTTCAATCAATTTCTAGGCAATAGCCCTAAGTGGTTTAAACTGGTTATTATTAGTTTTTTAGTCATTTGTTATCCTGCGAAGATGCTTTTGGGTGATGTTGTGATGGGTTGGGCTTTTATAGCCATGTTTATTATGACATTGGCAATGGCACTTAAATGTTATCCTTTGCAGTCGGGTGGTATATTGGGGCTGGCAATTTTGGCACTGGGACTGACTAATCACCACACAGTATGGCATGAGATTGTGCAAAATCTAGAAGTAATATTGCTATTGGTCTTCATGGTCAGCTTTATTTATTTTATGAAGCCACTGTTGGTTTTTATATTTGGTAAGTTGCTAATAAAGATCAAAAACAAGATAGTTATTTCATTACTCTTTTCATTTTCAGCTGCATTCCTTTCAGCATTTTTGGATGCATTAACTGTAACTGCAGTATTGATTACTGTATTTGTGGCTTTATATGGGGTGTATGAAAAAGTACATTCTACCATTGGTATTGATTATGATGGCGATGGCACTATGGATAGAAAGCAAATGGGTGGCGATACGCTGGCTGAATTCCGTGCATTTATTCGATCATTAGTGATGCATGGCGCAATTGGTACTGCTCTGGGTGGTGTATGTACTACCGTTGGTGAACCACAAAATCTATTAATTAGTACCAAAATGGGGTGGGACTTTATTGAATTTGCTACAAAAATGGCACATGTCACTGTTCCTGTTTTTATAGCTGGAATGTTAACAGTCGTGGCTGTTGAAATGACAAAGACATTTGGTTTCGGCGCTAAATTAGATGATGGTGTACGTAAAATTTTAAAAAATTATATGCTTGAAGAAGATTCAAAACGCACTAATAAAGATAATTATGCATTAATCATTCAAGCCATTAGTGCTGTGTTATTAATTGCAGGATTGGCTTTACATGTTATGGAAGTGGGTTTGATTGGGCTTAGTTTGTTAGTTTTTGTCACCGCGATGACGGGGGTTACTGAAGAACACCAAATAGGTAGAGCGTTTGAAGAATCGTTGCCTTTTGTATCATTGTTAGTTATTTTCTTTATTGTTGTAGCCATGATTTCAGATTTGGAATTGTTTAAACCAATTATTCAATATGTTTTGGCAATGCCTATTGAGCAGCAACCAAAAGCGTTTTATTTAGCAAATGGAGTATTATCTGCTATTAGTGATAATGTCTTTGTCGCAACAGTTTATATTAATGAAGTTAAAGCGGCCTTTGACGCTGGTCAAATTAGTCGTGAACATTTTGAAACTTTAGCCATTGCTATTAATACAGGTACCAATTTACCATCGGTAGCAACGCCTAATGGACAAGCTGCCTTCTTATTCTTACTGACCTCTGCTTTAGCCCCGGTTATTAGATTGGGTTATATGCGTATGGTTGTGATGGCATTGCCGTATACAATTGTGTTAACTGTTGTAGGGTACTTCGCACAGTAATAGACGCATTTAATAGGATGCTAACAAACACTCATTTTTTAATGGGTGTTTTTTTGGAATTTATTTTTGAAATATTTTAGGCAAAAAAAACCCAGCAATTAAAATTGCTGGGTATAAACACAAAAAATTGATTTGGGGAAATCAATTTTCATGATTCATTCAAAGGGGGGAAGAATGAATCTAAGTAAACAGCTTGACTGATCACTTGTTGTCATAAGAACATTTTTTAATTTGGATTGCAAGCCTTATGTTAGCATTTGCTAATATAAGGTATTAATTTAATGGGATTTTAACAAGATTAGCATTGTATAGCTGACTTTGATGACAATTTTCGTAGTGTTCCTTGATGAACAAACTTTGTTTAATTCAGCAAAAAATAAATATATCAGTGTACTAAAGCATAGTTTCAGTACACTGATAATAAGCTTACTTTACTTCAAATTTTGTGGTTTGAGTATCGTCATTGTGCGTTAAATTTAATGTGTACTTACCTTTTTGGATATAACTATCATGGCCTAATCGCACACTTTCACTGACAGGAGTGAGTGATTTATTTAAAGGTTTTTCTTCATCTTTATTTTTAAAATCTTCTGCTTTTAGTGCTAACTCGGTGTTTACTTTGTGATCCCAATTCCAAAAATTCAAACCTTTATTTAATTCAACTTGGCTGCTTAATAATATTTGTTCATTTTCATCCTTAATCTCTAATTTAACGGTTTTGGCTGAATCTGACCATATTTGATATTCTGACATTTTAGGAGTTGAAAAATTAAACCAGCGAGAAGGTTTGCTATTCCAAGAGTTTTTAAGCTTTATATCTTTGGTTTTTAATATGGCTAAAGGTTTGTCATTAAAACTATTAAAGTCTTGTAATGCTGAAACATCAGCCACCCAGATACTACGACCATGGGTTGCAACGACAATTTCATTTTCTCGTGGATGTATAACTAAATCATGAACTGGCACAGTTGGTAATTCAGAACCTAATGTTGTCCATTCTTTACCAGAATTTGTTGAAACGTATAATCCTTTGTCTGTACCTAAATAAACAATTTCTGAGTTTTTAGGATCTTCTTTTATTACATTGACTGCTTCATTGGGTAAGTCATTACTTAATGATTTCCAGTTTTTACCAAAGTCTTTAGAATGATATACATAGGTTTGAATATCATCATTTCGATAATTATTTAAAGTTAGCCATAATACATTTTTGTCATGTTCAGAAGTAACAACACGAGAAACCCATAGCTTTTTAGGAAGTTTTTTACCAACATTCTGCCATGTATGGCCATCATTAAGGGTTACCCATACCATACCGTCATCTGTTCCAACGGCTAACCTTCCAAACTCGATAGGAGATTCGCTAATGCTGGTAATTGTACCAAAAGGTACATCACCGTTCTTTAATGTTTGTGTGAGATTTTTACTCATTGGGTGATAAGTTTCACCTTTATCAAAACTTCTTAATAGCTTATTAGCGCCATAGTAAATAATTTCAGGATTATGTGATGATAGAATTACTGGCGTATTCCAGTTATAACGTAAAGGCGCTTCATCTATGTAATTAGGTGGTTTAATTGATTCAGGCTTACCATTTTCAATTTTAAAATAATTACCAAATTGAAAGCCAACATAGGTTGTATCGCCATCAACACCAACGTACATTCCATCTCCTCCAAACAAACGTTTCCAAGATTCCCCATCTGTCCATTTAGTCTTACTTGAGCCTTTTAGTGTTCCATTATCCTGTAAACCACCATAAACATTATAAGGCTTCTCCATATCGACATTAACCGTATAGAATTGGCCGACAGGTTGGTAGTCTATCTTTCTCCAATGATTACCACCATCATAAGATTCGTCAGCTCCACCATCGTTTGCAGCAATAATATGACTTGAATTTTTTGGATTAATCCAAACTTCATGGTAATCAACGTGAACTTTGGGATCATAAAGTGACATCCATGTTTTGCCACCATCTTGCGACTTAACTAAAGGAACGCCCATTGTATAAACTGTGTCCGGGTCATTAGGGTCTACATGAATTTTTCCAAAATAATAACCATAAGTAAATACAATGCCAGATAATGGCAACTCATGAGTTTTGAAAAAACTTGCACCCGCATCATTTGAACGATAGACTTCAAGCCCTTTGATGTCAGTATTAAAAAGATTACTATTGGCATCTTTGAGAGATTTGACTAGGTCTTGGACTTTCATTGTGTCTTTTTCGATGTCTTCAAAGACAGTTTCACCCGTTACTTTGGGAGGAAAATTATTATCCCTTAAAAATTTTTCAACATTCTCTTTGTCTTGCAGCAAGAACTCTTCTTTTGTCATTTTTTTAAGCCTTTTGGCATTGATGGCAGTGTCTCCCATGTCCCACTTTGATTCTGGCAATACTTCTTGATTATCAATCACGACATAGACAATATTGCTATCAGATTGGGCTACATCAATTCCCATGCGACCTACATATTTTCCTGTAGGTAAACCATTAGTTAAATGATTCCAAGTTTTCCCATGGTTTATACTTTTATATATTTTGCTTCCTGTGCCACTTTCGACAAAATCCCAAGCTTTTCTTTCGCGTTGCCAACTACTGGCATAAACATCGCCATTACTTGCAATCGATAAATCAATAAACCCAGTTACTTTATCTCCCTTAAGAACCTTATCCCAAGTATTTCCAGCATCGTTACTAACAAAGATACCTCTATCCCCACCTTTTGAATATAAAGCGCCTAGTGCCGCGACATATATTCTATTTGAATCGGATGGATCAACCAATAAATCTCCAATACGGCTGGTGTCACCTAGTCCAATAAAATTCCATGTAGCTCCTCCGTCGATTGATTTATAAACACCCATTCCAGCATAAGAGGATCTTGAAGAATTGTTCTCACCTGTACCCAAATATAATATTTGGTCATTGTTAGGATCTATATCAAACCCACCAACAATTTGAGATGGCAATGTATCTGTAATAGGTTTAAAGGTTATACCCTTGTTAGTTGATTTCCAAATTCCACCTGATGCATAAGCAATATATAAAAGATTATCATTTTGTGAGGATACACGAACTGCAACAACTCTACCTCCTTGAACTACGGGCCCAATATTGCGCCATGGAAGGTCTTTGAATAATGATTCATTGACTAGCTGTTGGTGTTTTTCCCATGACTTGGATTGATTGGAATAATTGTCAGGTGTTATAGCAAAAACAAATTGACTAAATAAAGCGAACGTAATAAAAATAATTTTTTTCATGATTATAGATGGTTGATTAAGAATGTATATAATTATGCGTTTGTCGGTCAATTGATACAATGTTTTTGAATAATTGACGTATAATTATCCACCAAAATTATTACTATCCTTAACATTTGTTGAAGTTCATGACTTTTGGTAGATGTATATTATTATCAATGCCCTAAAATTTAAATTATGAATACACATACACACAGCATACAAAACAAATCATTTTTATCTCGTTTATTTGGATTTATTCCAAATACTTTAGTTAAATTAGCCAACTTCACCCGTCATATAATTTTACTCATAATTCTTTTAATTGTTATTATGATTTTTATGTCTAATAATCCTATTGAGCTTAAAAAGAATAGTGCGTTAGTTATTGCCCCCAATGGATATGTTGTTAACCAATATAGTGGAACGCCATCTGAAAAATTTATCAATCAGATACAAGGAAATGATGTCCCAGAAACACAAATGCGAGATTTGCTTAATGCTATAAATAAAGCAGCAACAGATGACAGAATTAATGTGTTGGTATTAAGCCCTGATTTTATGTGGGGAATTGGTTTGGCTGATTTAAAAGAATTAGAAACTGCAATTGATAGCTTTAGGAATGTTTCTAAAAAACCTGTTATTGCAATTGCAGAAAACATGTCGCAAAATCAATATTATTTTGCTAACCTAGCTGATGAAATAATCATTGATCCACAGGCTTTCATGTTCTTTCAAGGTTATGGCAGCTACCGTAATTATTTTAAAGATGGATTAGATAAATTAGGTGTTGATGTTCATTTATTCCGAGTAGGGGAATATAAATCAGCAGCAGAACCTTATATTCGCAATAACATGTCAACTGAAGCCAAAGAGGCAGCACTTCATTATATGAATGATTTGTGGGGTACTTACATACAAGGCATTGCTACAAAAAGGCAAATTACCGTTGAAAAATTTAAAGAAATAATAGAAAACCAAGCCACATTACTGAAAAACTCTAATGGCAACATGGCTCAAATGTATAAAGATACAGGTTTAGTTGATCAGGTAAAGAATGGACATTTTAAAAAGAAATACCTTGCAGGGCTGAGTGCTAGTGATGATAAAAGTGGTGGATTTCGCCACATTAACCTTACAGATTATTTGACTGTTTTGGAACAAGAGAAGCCCTTAGCAAAGATGAATAAAATTGCTGTAATAGTCGCTGAAGGTACCATTCTAAATGGTGAACAAGATGCAGGTGCAATTGGTGGTGTAACTACAAGTGTTTTATTGCGAGAAGCCCGTCTTGATAAAACTGTAAAAGCAGTTGTGTTAAGAGTTAACTCTGGTGGAGGGGCTGTATTTGCATCTGAACAAATTAGGCGAGAAATTGATGCGATTAAAGTCGCTGGCAAACCTGTGATTGTATCAATGGGTAATGTGGCAGCCTCAGGTGGTTATTGGATTTCAATGACGGCTGATAAAATTTATGCATCTGAAGCGACAATAACCGGTTCCATTGGTATCTTTGGCATGTTCATGACCTATCCTAGGGTCTTAGATAAAATTGGCGTACATACAGATGGAGTAGGAACATCTTCTTGGGCAGGTGCTTTTAGAACAGATAAAGCCTTAAATGAAGATTTAGCTAAACTGATTCAAGCAAACATTGACTATGGTTATCAACAATTTATCACGGCAGTAGCGATGGCTAGAGGGATGGAAGTTGATATGGTTGATACTATCGCAAGAGGGCGTGTTTGGACGGCAAAACAGGCTATTGAATTTGGGCTCATTGATGCCGTAGGAGGTTTGAATGATGCTTTGACTGATGCTGCTTTAAGGGCAAATATAGTAGATGGCTATGATGTTGTTTGGTTGGAGCAAGAGTTGACAGAAATGCAAAAGTTTTTTATGACATCATTATCTAAAGTGGCTTCTCAATTAGATATAAACATTATGAGTAAAGAACAAAAACTAATTAAGAATATTCTTTCGCCTATTGAAAAATCGTTAACTTTATTAGTGAATGCCAAACAAGGCCAAGTGACGCAATATGCTCATTGTATGTGTGATGTTTCACTACAATAGTTACTTTGGAACTATTGTAATTTAGCTTTGTCTTATATATAATCCACATTCTTGTTGCTTCATAGGAAGGACAAGTTTTTAATTAACAACAATTATTCGCCGCATAGTTCGGGAATAATAGGAGTATTCAAATGACAAAAAACATTTCAGAAAAAAAACAATTAGCCCCAATACCTGCAATGACAGGATCATTGGAGAGCTACATTTCAGCAGTAAATCAAATTTCTATTCTAACCAGAGAAGAAGAAAGAGAACTAGGGCACCAGGTTTTTGATAACAATGATTTAGAAGCTGCTCACCGCTTGGTAACATCGCATTTAAGATTTGTGGTTTATGTAGCTAGGTCTTATTCAGGATATGGATTACCAGTTGGTGATTTAATCCAAGAAGGTAATATTGGTTTAATGAAAGCCGTTAAACGTTATGACCCTGCACATAAAGTTCGCCTTGTTTCTTTCGCTGTACATTGGATTCGAGCAGAAATTCATGAGTACATATTAAAGAATTGGCGCATATTGAAAGTTGCAACTACTAAAGCTCACCGAAAATTATTTTTTAATTTAAGAAAAAATAAGAAACGTTTAGGATGGTTACGTGGTCCTGAGATTGCAGTGATAGCTGAGAAATTAAACGTTAAACCAGAAGTTGTAGTTGAGATGGAATCTCGCTTACATGGCCAAGATGTCTGTTTTGATTTGCCTTTAGATGATAAGGATGAGGATAATACATATTCTCCTCAAGCATGGTTAACTAATGCTGGTCCAAGTCCAGAAGCAGTCTTAGAAAAAGAAACAGAATCAAAACAAAATCATAATTTATTATTTAAAGGTTTAGATAAATTAGATGAACGTAGCCATGATATTATTCAAAGTCGTTGGTTAAATGATAAGAAAACAACTTTACAAGATTTAGCCAAAAAATACAGTGTATCTGCAGAGCGAATTAGACAGCTTGAAGCCGTAGCTATGAAAAAGTTAAAAAGCCAAATGCTTGCCTAATTTTAACCTTTATTTGATTAATTAAAATGGTAACTTTAATAAGTTGCCATTTTTTTTGTAACAAATTCTTTCCTTAATCGTCTAACTACTACTAAATTAACATAGGAAAATCAAAAATGAATAAAATAATTGTACTCATAATAGCTTCTACTTTTTCACTATCAGCTTGTGGAGGTTTTCTTGGCAGTAAATCTGTTGCAGATAATACTATTTCTCCCAATAAAGATTTAGATAGTGTAAATGGAAGTATCAAAGTAGGTCATAGCTCCGATGTTGGTGATTTATCAACAGTCAATGGTTCTGTAAAGGTTGCTTCTAATAGTAAAGTTGGTGAAGCCAGTACTGTAAATGGAAGTGTGACATTTCAAGAAGGTGTAACGGCAAGAACTGC
>Ga0209345_10005035_pt1 | contig 12485 bp, 22 predicted proteins | sample Cruoilmetagenom7_FD_187294 | JGI IMG/M metagenome (GOLD analysis project Ga0209345, IMG submission 187294) | Oil polluted marine microbial communities from Coal Oil Point, Santa Barbara, California, USA - Sample 7 (SPAdes) (version 2) | ecosystem: Environmental > Aquatic > Marine > Oil seeps ...
ATCTTGTATATGCTGACAGTGGAATGGTAACGAGCTTAGGGGCAACTATTACTCTGGATAGTGCTGGCCGTGCCAAAATATGGCTTGATGGTTATTATTACACCATTGTTAAGGACTCGCTTGGTAATGTTATTAGCACCGAGGACAATGTATCAACAGCCTATTCCCCAGCAGCAGCATCAGCACTAACCATGAGTGAGTGGCAGGAGCAAGATGACGTGCTTACTTATGTTGGCGCAACACAATTCTCTGTGCCAGGTGACCAAACGTTGGTGTATACAATTGGACGACGCATAAAAGCAACGGTTACCGCAGGTACAATTTACGGAACAATAACTAATGTGGCTGCTGCTGGAGCACCAACGGTGACAACCGTAACTGTTTTGTGGGATCTGTCCTATGCGCTTGATGCAGGGTTGTCTGTTGTGTGGACCGGCATCATATCACCAGTGCTAAGTGGCACACCGTATCAAATCCCAATTGGTGTGGCGGTTGATTGGTATTCAAGTATAGCTGGTGTTCCTACGCTGCCATTTGGATGGGTTCAGTGTGATGGACAAACATTAACTGATCCGTTGTCACCAATGAACGGGCAGGTTATCCCAAATCTTAATGGGGCCGCTGGTGGTGCTGACACTTATGCCAACGGAAAAATCGCCCCTTTTACTCGTGGTGGTGCTGCATCTGGTGTGTATACATCTGATGCAATCAAGGCACACAATCACGGAACTTCTGCCGTAACTGCTAATAGCCACACGCATGGCCCCGGAACATTAAGCACTGATGCGGTTGGGGATCACACTCACGTGGTTAATATTTACAAACAATTTGCAAACACAGATGCTGGTGCTGGTGTAAGTAATTTGTGGCAGGATGTCCCTGACGGGTCCAATACAGTAGTCTCTAATGGGGCTGGAGCGCACGGTCACACTGTAATTGCTGGCACAACAGCTACCTCTGGGGCCGTTCCATTAACTGGTAGTGTAGACAACAATGGAGCTGCAACAGAAACAGTACCAAAAACTGTGACGGTCATTAAAATTATGAGAATTAAGTGATTTTTGACCATCTCTTTTTTTTGGACTATATTATGAATGGTGGCAATATTGTTAAGTATAGGCCAAGTAAAATAACGCTGCGAGGTGAACGTGATGTCCTACTATTTTGGAAAAAGATCAAAGCGTAATTTGGTAACCTGCCATTCTGACTTGATTGAGGTTTTTGAAAACGCTATTAAGCGTATTGATTTTACTGTAATTGATGGGCACAGGAACAAAGACAGACAGAATGAGTATTTTTTGCGAGGGGTTACCAAGGTTAAATTTCCAAATAGCGAGCACAACGGTTTCCCGAGTCTTGCTGCTGACTGTATACCGTGCCCATTCAGATCTGACTATTGGACATCAAACGAAGGCAAAAAGAAATTTGAGGAAATGGCGGTAATAATTATGGGTGAAGCATACAAGCTTGGAATCAAATTGTTGTGGGGATATGCAGCTTGGGGGTGGGATTTGCCACATTTTCAACTTGTTTCTCGGAACGGCGTGAAATATGAAAAGAAAACAATGGATTTTGAGGGTTCTTGATATGGAGGGTGGCCACGTTATCAAACAACCTAGCGACGAACACATGCACATGATTGCACAACAACACATCAAATGCTGCCAAACAACAATGAAGGTACCCATTGATAAGGCTCATTCTCGATTGGATGAAACAAATAAGAGGCTTGCACGCCTTGATGATACTGAAACGGGGAAGGTTACAATTATGTGGAACGCCAAAGAAGAAACGCGGAAACTAATTAAAGGGGCTGTCATCGGTGGCTTGGTTACATTCTTTGTTGCTCAGATGATAGGCTGGGCCGGTGCCATCTATGTTAGCCACAGCGCAATAGAGGCCGCAGTCAAAAAAGCTACGGTGGAAACCCATGAGTGAGTCACGAAAAACACAACGCAAATTCATGCTTGCTTGTTTCTTTTCCAGCGTTGCTGCTCTTGGTATGTTCATACCACCATACCCAATAAAGGGTTCTGATTTTATCTTGTTAGCTAGTGTTATCCTTGGGATATACAGCGGAGCAAATATCGTTGAAAAAATAGGGTGGCCATCAAACAAAAAAATGGAGGGTTAATGTGAACCTACTATCGGCAATTACAGGATGGAAGCGAGGGGCAATAATTGTTTTTGTCTGTCTCGTTATCCTGGGAGGATTGACAGTGGCAATACTAGCACAGTGGGCAAATCTTAAATCATGGGCAGTTCGCAAACTCGCAATTGAAAAACCAGCAAAGATTGAAACAGTAGTCAAGATTGAATACAGAGACAGATGGCATGACAGGATAATTATAGAACGTCCGGACGGAACAAAAATCACAAAAGAGTCAACGCATGAATCAGGAACAACAACCTCAACAGCTCACGTAGTATCAACTCCGATGATCCCGGAAGCAAAGCCACAAAAAATAAACACACATTCATATTATATAAGCGGTGGGGTTGGTGCTCCATTAAGCAACACCCAGATGGAATATTTGTTGGGTGGTGGAATTTATGTTTTTGATTGGTTGACAGTGGGCGTACAGATACAAACAAATGGTGAGGAGGTACGTGGCTATGGATTAATTACAGTGTTATTTTAAAGGAAGGCAAAAAATTCAGACCCTGGGTCATTTTCTGGCCTGGGGTCTTTTTTTATTAAAAAGCCAAAATACTTGTTGACAAAAATACAGGGTATGATATACTAATAGTAGGTTGAGAGAGACAAAAAAACAGGAGGAAAATAATGCCTAAAGCAAACACAGAAAACCAAGACTGGCAGATTAGGGTTTTGGATATGCCAAAGCAAAACATTGTCAAAATTAAAATACTTGCGGCTACAATGGGATGTAATATTGGAGACTTGATTTGCCAATGGATATTGGATGGGTTGGCAAAAGCAGGAAAACACAAATAAATCGCATGACCAAGAAAAAAACTTGACAACTGAGTGTATATTTAGTATATATTTAATATATGATATTTAACAAAGAAACAAGGAGAGCTATGTTACCCTTCCCTGGTTATAAAAGTCGGAGAATCATCGAAAAAGAAAACCCAGTTATCAAGCACGGGAGCTGGTCAAATACAATACGAAAAGCAAAGATCAAGCATGTCAAAAGATCAATACTAAAAGGGAGATTGCGGTATTTTTATCGTTGTAAAGATATTCCGAAAATAGTATCTGCAGCAAAAGAAGACAGACGTAGGCACTAGGACAATATAAAAAAGGCAAAGGGGACGAGCCATGCCAGAGGAAAAAAGAAAAAGCATATATGATGTAATTGGTTGTTCTAACTGTCAGACAGCAAAAACATGTAAACAAAATAAAGTGCCTGAATGTTTTCACCGGTACGGGTGGAGACCAATGTGGGGACAACTGCACTGTGCAAATCAAAAAATACTCATAACCACCTGGAGGATGTCATAATGTATGAATATGATGATGACTTTGATGGAATAACACAAGAGGATGCATTTGACCGTGAGATGGAAGCACGGACAGCACAGGCGATTGATGAATCCGACACAGAACAAGAGTGCCCACTGACAGCAGATCCATTCACACCAGAAAAATTGCACGACCTTATCCAAATCCATTATGGCGCTTCTGTTAGTATGGACCGTGTCAGAATATTGTTTCATGAATACTGTGCTAGAAATTTACTGGGTCCGGGGGTGGATATTTATGATTTTGTATGTGAATTAAAGTTGAATGATATTTGATTAACATGTGGGGCTGGAGCATTCACCTGTTCTAATAAGGCCTGGTGCCGTGAGGGACACTGGGCTGCCCTACCAGAGCACAGTTCAACAACAGGAGGAATTATGCAAATAGGATGGTACTACCTACACACAAACGGAGAGTTGATCTATAAAAAGAACCTTGGTGAAACTGCTGATGATATTCGAGAGAGCGAATTTGCTAAAGGATTGTGGTTGTTTGATCCCAATGACCGAGAATCTGCTTGGAGAATTATTGTTGAATCTCTGGCTGCGGGTGCAAAAAAGGAACGTGTTATGGAATTTGCCGCCAAGTGGGAATGCGACGATAAAGACGCAGACGTTTATGCGGAGCGCATTGGATGCAATCTATTTATGGATGGGAATCAATGGTGCGCCACAAAGACAGATTTTGAAGATTTGCAAGTATCACCGAGTGGGTTTGGTGATACTAAGTTTGAAGCAATGGGCGCTCTTGCAAAAGAGCTTGGCTATAAACCAAGTAAAATATGGGGTGATACATTCAGTGATCTTCTACATACCAAGGATAATTCGCAATTTGGGGTAGGTAGATAACTAGCATATAATAAAAACCCGGAGGAAACTATGGAAGAAAAAGAGCGGAAATTAAAACAACAGAAAAAAACCGCAGAGGTCATAGAAGTACCAGAAAACACGAAACCAGGACCAATAATACAAGGAGCACCACCACCAGCCATAAATCCTTATGCTCTTGTCCAAATGGCAATTGAAAAGGACTTTGATATACAAAGGCTTGAAAAGGTACTTGAATTACAGAAACAATATGAAGACCGGCAAGCAGAAAAAGAGTTTGAGTTTCACTTTGCCGCAATGCAAAAAGAATATGAGCCTGTATTTAAAACCAAATTTGGTGCAGAAAAAAGGTACAAGTATTGCCCATTAGACGAGATCCAAAAAGTATACATGCCGATTATTACTCAGCATGGTTTTTCTGTCCGGTGGAGTGAAAAGAATTTACCAGAAACTAAAGAGATAGAGATTACCTGTTTTCTATCTGGATATGGATTTACACGCGCAGCAATTATGATATTACCACACGCTGACCAAAATAAAATGATTAACCCAATTCAAGCGAGAGCAATCACTATTTCGTATGGTAAGCGGTATACCTTTATGAGTGTTACCGGTTGTATAGTTGCTGATGAGGACGAAGATGGTGAGACACTAAAAGCCAGTAATGCGGAAATACGCATGGATGCAATGAAAATGATTCAGTATACACCCAAGCTTATGCAAAATGATTTGAGAAAAGAACTTGAAAATACATTTGATGATCAGCTTCCGGGAATTGTTGAAAAAATATCAGGTCTCAAAATTAGTTGTCAAGATGTTTTGAAGCGAATAACTGATGAAAAAAAGAAAGCTGATGCCGTTGCATCACTTCATAAAGTAAAAAACATGAATGAGTTGAAACTGTGGAAAGACCATATTGAGCCGCTATGATTATCCTAGATATAGAACAAAATACCCCTGAGTGGCACGAGGCACGTGCTGGATTATTTACGGCCAGTAGTGACTTTCAAGTACTTTGCACTGGGAACCCGACCACAAAAAAGAAGCTATTTAGAAAAAAGGCCGCCGAGAGAATAACCGGCAAAGTAACGCGTCGGGAATATATGAATTTTGACATGATAATGGGCAAAGTGCTGGAATCCGACGCAATAGACTCATTTGAATTTGAGACTGGATTGTCAGTACAAAGAGTTGGATTTTGTAAATTGAATGAGTGGGTAGGTTGTTCACCTGATGGATTAATTGGCGAAAGCTCAGGGTTGGAAGTCAAGGCAAAAGACATACACACTCACCTTGATTGCTTACTAGGCGGGTATGACACAACCTATAAGTGGCAAGTACAGGGGAACATGTGGGTAACTGATAGAAAAACCTGGTGGTTTAAATCCTACAATCCAGATTATCTCAAAGATCTCAAACATTCATTAATGGTGGAAGTACCACGTGACGAAATAATCATTAAGCAGATTGAGCTAGGAGTAAAACAGGGAATTGAAGCAGTAGAAGAAATAATCAAAAAATACAACGGTCTATAGGAGGAAGTATGGGAAACACAGCGGAGAACAAAGAAGCTACAGACCTAATAGTTAGTAATGAGGTTTTTGATGTAGCTTGTATTGAAACCAAAACACCAGAGGAAGAATCAGTAATGAAGGAATATTCTGGGCTATCTGAAATAAGTGTTTTGGGTGCTGTATTGAAGCAGGGCGAAACCCTTAAGGTAAGTGGTATCTCTGATGTGGAAAACATATCAAGAGCCAGACAATTACGGTTGACATTGAGAAATATCCGCTCATCTATTGAGAAGAAACGCAAAGAACTCAAGGAAGGGATAAATCTCAAGGGGAAAGCAATAGACGGTATGGCCAACATAATTAAAGCTAAGATTGTACCTGTTGAAAATCACCTTGATGAGCAGGAAAAGATTGTTGAACGTGAAAAAGAAAAAAAACTCAAAGAGTTGGAAGAAAGCAGGCAGATTCAGTTGGCTCCATATGTTCCAACCACAGGGCTATATAATCTCCGTGATATAAGTGGGGAAGGTTTTCAAAATTTACTGTCCTCTTGTAAGTCTGCATTTGAAGCACAACAGGAAGCAGAGCGCAAAGCAGAGGAAGACCGCAAAGCCAAAGAGAAGGCTGACCAGGAAGAAAAAGAAAGGCTCCAAGCTGAGAACAAAAAGCTCAAAGAGGAGCAAGATAAAAAGGATGCTGAGGAAGCTGAACGGCGCAAGACTGATGAGGAAAAATTGAAAGTGGAGCGCAAAGCCAAAGAAAAAGCCGAGGCAGAAGCCCGGGCAATAAAAGATGAGCAAGACCGCAAAGACAAGGAAGCAGCTGAGAAAAAAGCAGCTGAGGAGCAAGCAGCCAAAGAAGCTGAGGAAAAGGCAAAGCGTGCACCGGATAAAGAGAAGCTGCAAAAACTCGCAATTGATATTACATCAATTGAGTTGCCAAAGGTCAGAAGCAAAAAGGGTGAGGCTGCAATATACTGTGTCACCGAGTTGTTGAACAAAACAAGTGCTGTGCTAAAGGAACACATGTTACGTTTTATGTAACGATAAAAGTTAGAACCAGGAAGGGGAAAGGTTGATGCTGTTTGGAAAGGAGCAAGCGATGAGTAACCCAGTTTGGATATGCCCAATATATGGAGAGAGAGATGTTGTGCCAGGAGAAGATTATTGCAAAAAAACACAGAAAAACTCAGAGGCGTAAGTGATGAAATATATTAAGGGGTATTGGTATAAAACAAGTGACGGTTTTAATGTTAAGTTTATTAAATCAATTAAAGAAGATGGAATGTATAATGTTTTCAGGCATACAAAAGAACTTGGATATGGGCCATATTATACTGACACTAATGGAAACACGGCATACGGAACCACTATTAAACGGAGGGAATAAAAATGGGGGTAACATGCCTTTTTATATACTGATTTTGGTAGCGGCGTTTATTAGTTTTTCAATAGCTGGAGTTATGGCAATTATAGAAACCGTTCAAAAAATCAATAAGCGCAAGCGTTGGATATACACTATTCAAAAACGAGAATTCAAACCTAAATATTTGGATCGCGAATTTTAACTGGTTGGCCGCGCGTGGAGTTGCTGCCTCCAGGCACAAGCTCCCCCGTGCCAACGCGCGGCCAACCAGTGTGGCGTAGCCTCTATAAAATGTTGCAAAAGGATGTGATCTGTGCTATTATTAATGTATAAACCAACCGGGAACGCCAATGTTTCCATCGGGGGTGAGGCCGTCCTCCCATCCCCAACCAACTTGGCGGGTGCTTACTCACCCGCCAAGTATTTCTCCAGTAAGGGAGAACCATTATGAGAGCAAGAAATATCAAACCTGATTTTTTCACAGATGAAAGATTAATAAAATTATCCTTTGCAGAACGATTATTTTTTATTGGTTTATGGTGTTTTGCGGATAGAGATGGCTTTTTTGAAATTAAACATCACGAAATGAAACTCAAACTTTTTCCAGAACAAAAAGCAGATATATCCAAAATGTTGCAATCTCTCGAAAAAGAGAAAATCATTAAATTACATAAGCAGTACGGATATTTGCCGAATTTTAACAAACACCAGAAGCCACACCCAAACGAAAAAAAATCTATTGTAAATAAAGAAATTAAAGACACTATAATTAAATTACACGAGCAATCATGTAATTACACGACTACTCCGGCTGATATTATGAATGATGTTACTATGAATGATAATAGAGGAAAGAGGAAAGAGGGATCCACATTTGAAGAGTTTTGGTCTATTTACCCCAAAAAAAAGTCAAAAGATGCAGCCATTAAAGCATGGAAAAAAATATCATTTGAAAATGGTATGTTTGAAAGCATCATCAAATCACTCCAATTACAAATGATCACGGAAGACTGGAAAAAAGACGGGGGCCAATTTATACCGTATCCGGCTACGTGGCTTAATGGCAAGTTGTGGCAAGATGAGATTGATATAGACAATGGACTGGATAAAAGCCCGGAAGCGGTAGAAAAACGACGACAAGCTTTTATGGCTGAAAAAAGAGCAAAGGAAAAAATTAAATATGGAAATCTTGAATAGGCCAAATAGTGCAAACACTGCATTAAAAAAATGGATGCAGCGATTGTATTCGTCACATGAAAAATGTCCGTATTGCTGCAAGCAAAAGACTGACTATATTTGCCCTGATACTGGATTGCTTACACCGTTGATATGCGAATGTGAAAAGAAATTTGTTAATTTTACAAAAACTAAGGCGGGTATTGAACAAACACAATTTAGTATACGTGAAAATAGTGGTAACAATAATACTAAGATGTCACACGATGATAGGAGGTATATGATCGAATCAGATAAGACAATTGACATTCTAAATGAGGCTATCGGCAAAATGCGTAAGCTGGGATACGAAAATCAATAGGAGGGTGTTGTGAATACGATTGAATGTAAATTAGACCAGATGCTTGAGGACCGAAAAACTGAAATACTTCAAAACACAATCAATAATATTTTAAATGAAACCAAATCTGGGCCAGTGCGTTTGCGTGAGAGTGTTGTTGATTCAGATAGGTTTTTGGGTGCTGCAACCGCTGTGTTTGAAGGTGGTAACCACAGAGTTACTGTTCGGCGTGAACGTGGTGACGTTTTTTTTATGGTGGCAGCATGAGGAAAGCTGGTAGAGTTATTCTGTATATTATATCTATCTGGATTATGGTTTTATTTACAATCCTTGTTTTACATTGGGTTGAGCAGCCAAAACTTATACCACCTGATGTTTCCAAACAGATTGAGGAAATTCATAGGTGGTGTGAGTCGGCCCTTGCACCAGCAGGTAATTAATGAGAATGCTTGATTTGTTTTCTGGGATAGGAGGCTTTTCTCTTGCAGCATCGTGGGCTGGAATCAAAACGGTTCAGTTTGTAGAAAATGATAAATATTGCCAACGTGTGTTGGCTAAAAATTTCAAAGGAGTACCTATTCATGACGATATCAAAACATTCAAAGGACAGCCAGGCACAGCCGATATTGTTTCCGGAGGATTTCCCTGTCAACCTTTTTCCGTTGCCGGGCAGCGAAGAGGCACAGAGGATGACCGTGCGCTCTGGCCGGAAATGTTTAGAATTATTCAGGAAGTCCAACCCGCTTGGGTTCTTGGTGAAAACGTTGCTGGAATCGTCAGCCTGGAACTCGACAACGTGCTTTCTGACTTGGAAGACGAAGGCTACGAAACACAAGCTTTTATTATTCCGGCTTGCGCCGTCGGTGCCCCGCACAGACGCGACAGAGTTTGGATTGTGGCCAACTCCACTGGCATCGGAGGGAATTGGTGGATGGCAGGACCCAGAAAAGAGGCGGGCCGGTGGGCACACACCCAAGTTGAGAGACGAAGTAGGTGGCCAGCTGAACCCGCAGTGGGTCGAGTGGCTCATGGGGTATCCGGAAGGGTGGACAGACTTAAGGGACTCGGAAACGCGCCAGTGCCACAGGTGGCATATGAAATACTCAGAACTATAAAATATTTGAATGATGGCGAGGTGTAACTATGAAAAGAAAGATCAAACACAAAACAAATGAGCATGCCAAGATCCAGATAAATATTGGTTTTTTTGTGATAGTTCTGGCCCTGTCTCTGATTATTTGGCTATGAGATTAATTAGAAAGGATACAGTGACATGTTGACTCCAATAGAAGACGAACATAAACAAGATCTGCGTTACGCGGCTTTAGTTAAGGCGGACGAAATGATCGGAGAAATGTATGAAGCAATACTCAAGGTGGGTAGTTTTAACGACGTTCCAAAGGATTATGATGTAGCAAAATATTTGTGCGATTATGCTCTAAATAAAAATAATCCTCACAAGGTAGGGCTATGAATTATATCGAATCGGGTGAGCAGGTGGCGTTGTTTCATTGGGCATTTATTAGAGAGCGTAGATGGCCACAGCTTAAAAATATGTTTCGTGTTCCAAATGGTGGAAAAAAAGAAATGAAGCAGGATAAAAAAGGCCGTTGGTATTGTCCTAGTGGTGCACGTTCTAAGCGTGAAGGTGAGCGTGCTGGTGTGCCAGACGTGATGTTGGCATGGCCGACTACTGGGAGTCAATGGCCTAACTCAAAGGGGTACCCTGGTTTATTTATTGAAATGAAAAAATCAGAAAAAGAGAAGCTTGAGCCAGAACAGGTTGAGTGGAAAGAACGATTGATAAAAGCTGGATACAAGCATGTAGTGTGTTGGACATGGACACAAGCTGCAGAGGTAATTTGTGACTATCTTGGGGTAGAGGATGAACACTTATGATTGATAAAAACGTTACACTACGCACAAAAAATGATAAAATGGTGTTGTATATTTCTGGCCCAGAGATTGAGGACTTGGGGAAAAAGTGGAAAGGCAATGTTCATATAAAAGTGAGTAAGCCTATGTCACCCAAGACGCTGGCACAGCTTGCTGCTTTTCATCCACTGTCAATGGCTCTTTATCTATCAAGAATGCATTCGGCACCACCGCAATTTTGTGCATCTTATAGTCTTTTTAGGGAATGGCTAAAAATGGAGTTTGGTGTGGTCACTGCTCTGGTTGAGTATCATGGATCAACTATACCAATTTGTAAGTCAATGGCTGAATATACTATCAATGAAATGACCCAAATATTACAGGGGCTTATTGTTGTGTGCCACGAAACCAAAGCCTACCCAGAAAACAGCATAGTGGTAGAAATAATCAACGGGATAGAAGAAAACAAAAAAACGGCTTGAGCACAGCGAGGCACACGCGCGGTGTGCGGGGCTGCTACGACCCTTATGGCCGGCCTGTTTGATTGGCCTGTGCTCAAGGGCAGTGGGCCAGTGAAATACTATTGGGCGAATGCTGGCATATGGCGGGTGGGACCCAATAGCCAAATAAAAGGAGGCACTCATGGACTTTAAACAACACCGATTCAGATTGAAAGCCATGGGCAATCAGAAAGGGGCAAAGCGTGGAATTTTTAATATCTTTGGTAATATTAGGTTGTTGTTGCATTTGTGGAGGCTTGTTAGGGCTGGCCATATACTCGTGGGTGGTAAAAAAACAGAAGCATCCAAACCCTATTCAGCGTCAACGGTTGACCAAGCTCAGGCCCAACCGACGTATGAGTGAGGGGTACAACCCGACGGATCCATTGTATTACCGCCACCACCGCCAATCGAAACCTTGAGGTCGAACTGATGAGTAACTTGGTACAGGAACACACATACAAGGAATTGGTAGCAGTAAAAAAGAAGTACAAAAAGAAGAAAAAACCCAAGGCGAACTACTACGATCGATACGTTGAGAGAATAGGTAGAGCTACACACAGACGGCAGCTGCAGGTGATTGTCAATACAGCAAGCTACAATAAAAACATTACTGATGCACAGATGCTAGAAATTCGTAGCTTGGTCACAGCTACTACTTTTCAAATAAAACGTAGGCCAATGCCTAAGAAAAAGGTAATTGTATGAATAAAACAAACATAGCGTGGACGGACGAAACATGGAACCCATTGACTGGCTGCACTCCTGTCAGTGAAGGATGTGTTAATTGTTATGCAGAGGCATGTTCAAAGGGTCGCTTAAAAAGATTTTATCCGAACGGATTTCATAAAATACAGCTACACCCAGACCGCCTAGACGAACCACTTCACCGTAAGAAACCAACCAAAATATTTGTGTGCAGCATGAGCGATCTTTTCCATGAGGATGTGCCGGATGAATTTATTGATCGGGTGTTTGCTGTAATGGCATTGGCACAGAAACACACTTTTATGGTTCTGACAAAAAGGGCAGATAGAATGCATAAATATTTTAATAAAACAAAACTGTCCTATGTTACTGGAAAACATTATGGTGTTGCACTTTGCTTTGGAGAATCAGACCACAACCGCACAACCGTTCAACTTAAAACACATAGCAATGGCTCATCGTTTCCACTTCCAAACGTTTGGCTCGGCGTGACCGTAGAGAATAAAAAAAATGATTGGCGCATTAATTACCTTCTACAGACCCCAGCAGCCAAGCGGTTTGTGAGTTATGAGCCAGCACTGGGTCCTATAAAGTTGAGACTTTCACCGGGCCGACGCAGGGTTATTTGTCCGGCTTGCAAATCAGAACGGTGGCAAGGTCTTGGCAATTGTAGCAGATGTGGTGCTGAGG
>Ga0209345_10005036_pt1 | contig 12485 bp, 12 predicted proteins | sample Cruoilmetagenom7_FD_187294 | JGI IMG/M metagenome (GOLD analysis project Ga0209345, IMG submission 187294) | Oil polluted marine microbial communities from Coal Oil Point, Santa Barbara, California, USA - Sample 7 (SPAdes) (version 2) | ecosystem: Environmental > Aquatic > Marine > Oil seeps ...
ATCTTGGATCGAGCGAAACAGAGGGCTCGTAGCCCCGGCCTTTCGACTTCTGGGCGCCTTCGACGTCAGCGCGGGTAGCGTCATCGAGCGTCTCGGCTTCGATACCTGTGACCGGATGACCGTCTGGTTTCGCAGCGGCGAGACCGTGGGCGGCATCACCGCCTTCGCGCCGCAGGTCGCCCTGCGTCCGAGCGACACCTCCCGGGGGCAGTTTCCGAACGCGCGCCGGGCGATCATCGTCGAGAACCTCACCAGCTTCGAGATGCTCGAGCTGGCCCCTGGCGACATCGCCATCTTCGGGCAGGGCGCCCAGGCGCCCGCGGCGCTTGGACTCATGCCTTGGCTGCATGAGCATCTCGATATGGTGCTCTACTGGGGCGACATGGACGGCGAGGGATACCAGATCCTCTCTCGTGCCCGTGCCGCCCTGCCGGGTCTGCGCTCGATCCTGATGAGCGCGCAGGATGCGCGTCGCTACATGGACCGGCTGTCGATCCCCATTGACCCGGATCGCCGACCCGCGCCCGACCACCTCACCCCGGACGAGCGCGCGGCCTATGCGCTGACAGCACCCGCCGGCTGCCGGATCGAGCAGGAGCGCCTCCCGCGCGCGGACGTCAGCATCGCCACCAGAGCCAACCCTTTCGATACATCCGCTCGCTCCGCCTGATCGGCGAATTCGCCAATAACGGTCCAGCCCTGCAACGGGGCTGGACCCATTGATTTTGTCACTCCTCCAAATTCACCATATCCCCGTAGAACATTCGCCTGCTCTAAAAAGAGAGACGCCCCATGATCTACAAATTCCACCGCACGACCCGCGGAGCAGCTCTGGGGGAATATGGACTCCTCACGGGCCTCATCGCAGTTCTTTCAATCACCGCGATCTCGATCATGGGCGACAAGACATCGCAGGCATTCGAACTGGTTGCCAATGAAACCTCAGCAGCCATGCCTCAGCCCATCGAGAATCCACTTCCCGCCCCAATCGGGACCTACGAAATAACCGCCGACACCGAGCGAGGATCTAACTACACCCTCAGCGGGTGGGCTACCCCATTATTGAATGGCGGAACCCAGCTGGGCTCGCTCAACAGATCCACACCCAACTCGCCTATCAACATGCGCTACATGCACCAGTTCTTCGATGCCGGGCATTCTTATTCTTACCTCAACTTCGAAGGCGATCAACGTAGTGCTCTGACCGGGATGACCTGGATCTGCAACGATGGCACCACACTTCCTGTCAGCGAAGCATCTGTTTTCTCCTACGATGCGGGCGCCGATTACACGAGCCTCGGATGGGCAGGCAACGCCACGGCACCAATGGTCGCCGGCCAGACCTACAGCTGCGACTTGCAGGCCCGCTAAGCACACCTGCGCCTCGCAGCCCGACACCCCACGCCCTATCCAAAAGACGGTACGGCCCCTCTCCGTGAGGCTGTGCCGTCTTTTTGCGATGGCGCAGCCCACGACCATCTTGATCGCCATTCTGGAGCAGAAACCCGCCATGACCTCGAAAGCCAAGCGCCGGGCCGCGGCCCGAAAGTCCATCCTCCCCCTCATGCGAGAGGTGGCCGAAGCCAGCAACAAGCTTGCCGATTGGCGTCGCGATGCGGGCGTGAAGTCCAAGTGGAGCAACCACGTTCGCATCCAGGAAGCCGGCCTGTTCGGAGATTTCGAGCGCAAACTCCGCACCCTCACGGACGCCTTCGTGCCGCTCATCCCGGCAGAATGGGACATGGGCGACTGGAGTTTCAAAGCGCATCGCATGGGCGGCAAGATCAGCTGGCGCAACAAGGGCGGGAAAGGCCGCAGCGGCTTCGACATCTCCACCCAAGACCAGACCTATGGTCGCAACTACAGCCGCTTCGCCGCCGAGATAGGCGGGCTCGTCGCCCTCGCCACCCGGGCCCCCGCCCCCACCGAGGAGGAAGCGGCCCGGATGAAGATGTTGCGTCTTTCCGGTAAGGAGCGGATGCGCTTTGCCATCTTCCAATCCCAGAGAAACTGGATGGAAGCCGATGGCGCGTCCCCCACCGAGGCCATGGCACTCCTGCTGCTGCGGGGAGAGGCGTCGCATTTCGTGCTCCCGTCCAACGCTACGAGTGAGCCGTCGAAGGCCTTCCATGAAGGCATTGAGCGCACGGACGAGCTTCTGGATCGACCGAAGCGCTGGAGCGCCTCACCTACCTTCTTCAGCCAGCTCAAGTCAGATCGCCGCGCCCGAAAGCTCGCGGGCGCCGTGCCTGAGGCTCACAGATCTGGCCGCATCGGTCCCGATCATGCCGAGGCCTTTGACCGTCAAACGGCCATGGCGCTCGCGCTGCTGGACGCGCTTCCGCCCGAGCCGGGAAAGGTGCAGGACTTTCTCGTCCGGCCCCGCGGCGCCATCGGCTTCATGTTCGTCGGCGGATGGTGTGCGACATCAGCCTGCCTGGGCGTCCTGCTGAAGCACCTCTACCAGACGAAAATCGACAACAACGACGTGCTTAACTGGGAGGTCTACGCGGCGACCGACGAGCGCGGCCTTCGCACGCGACAGATCGCAGCCGAGTTCGAGCCCTTCCTCACGAAGTAGAGCCCGAGGCCACGCGCCCTGATGACGACCTGCCTCCCGGCAGGCCACTGCCAAATCGACCACCTCGGGGCGATCTGGCGCAGGCGGACTCCTTCCCCGTCCGGTAGTCCGGGAGTGCCAGCGGCCCCGTCCTGCATTGCTCGGGCAACAGATGGAGTGGCCTCAGGCCGCTTGAGAAGCACCCGATCCGATCAGCAGGCACCGGCCTGCCGTGCTCCGAAGGTCGCCTGGCTGCGCGTATACTTGTCGCCCGCGTCCGAGGAGAGCTGCTCGATGAGCCCCGAGCAGGAAAATCCCATCATCGAGAGATACTGACGCGCCGAGCGCACCGCCTGGTCATTCCAGTCGACCGAAAGACTGTCCACTGCCGCGCGGGCATCTGACTCGCTGTAGCCTTCGCCATAGGACGACGAGAGCTGCTCGATCAACCCGCGCCGGGAAAACCCCGACATGTTGAGGTAGGAGTTGGCCGAACGCACCGCGTTCTTTTGCGGCCTCGACAGCGATTGTGCCGAAACCGACGCAGGCAGTGCCAATGCCAACGCCACGGTCGCAGCGGTGCAGGATTGAATAAAGGTCATCGGAAAAACTCGCCCCTTGGACTTGATACGGTCAATACCGACACCATCGCCACAAACTGTAATCGATACAATCTTCAATTGAAAAGTTCTTCAACGGGCTGAGAATCCAGGCGCGCCGCAGTTCAGGGCGCGAAACTCAATTTCTCAGTCGTCTCTCTTTCGTAAGGTTTCCATCGCCATCGACAGGATGATCTTGGCGGTTCGGAAATCGAGCCGGCGGCGAAACTGGCCGTCGCGGCGCAGCCCCTTGAAGGGCGTGAGTGTCACATCCATCGTCATCGACCGGATGGTCTCCAGCTGGGTGTTCGCCTCGGCGATGACGCGGTCCAGATTTTCCTCGTCGACACCGGACACCGTCATGCGGGTCAGAGACCGCGAGCTGTGCTTGATGCTGCTCGAGGCGATCTCCTCGCCGCGGCAAAAGCGGATGGTCGGACCACCCGTGCCGTCCACGGCTCGCAGCCCCAGAATGCCCTCTGGGTCGTTGAAGACGATCTGCACCGGCTGCGGCAGGTCAGGAATGGCCGAACGAATGACCTCCTCCGAGCCCAACTCCTGCGTCCAGGACCAGAACTGCACGCCCTTCGAGGAAGGCTCGAAGAGCGCAAGGCAAACAGGGTGGTCGGTGTCGCCGAACATATCCGAGAAGGGCAGCGAGATGACATGGGTCAGGCGATCCCGGAAATGCCGGGTGGTGCCGAAGGCCGCGGGGATGATCGCCGCCACGTAGTGCGACTGCTTGAGCATCAGGCTCAGCGAGTGAAGATAGAGATCCCCGAATGCCGTGTCGGGGAACGGCAGCTTGCGTCTCTTGGCAGAATTTCTGGCCATGTAGGGCGGGTTGGTCACCACCACCCCATCGAGGTCCGGATAGTCGGTAAAGACATCGCGCGTCTCGACATCGTCCGATTGCGGCTCGATATCGAAGGCCGCGAACCTTCCGCACAGACCCGCCTCCTCCATCATGCGCACAATGTTGTTCGCTCCGGCGAAAGGTTCGATCAGGCGTGCGCCCGGAAGCCCGGCGCGCGATGCCCAGCGGATGAACTCGGGGTGCGCGAAAGGGCTTCTGACGGTGAAATACTGGCCGTGCTGGCGCTTGGAAGCCTCCTGCTCGCTCACTGCATCACCCCGTGGTCAAGAAGCGGGCGGAACCGCGAGATCAGCGCCGGCAAGTCGGCACCCCGGCCGGCGGCGACCTGGCGCTCGTCCGCGGTCATACGGCGCAGGAACTCGATCCGGGACACCCGGTCTGTGGAGCTGGTCGGCCGGTCGTAGTAGGGCCCGTCCGCGATCAGGAGAACGGCGGTGTCGCCGGACATGCCCAGCGCGCTCTTCCCGATCGAGATCAGGTCGCGGAACTGGTTGTCCTGCCCGCCACCCTCTTCGCCCGTGTGCTTGGTGGCGATGAGAATCGCACCGCTCTCGCCCGACACCTGGAAGTCGAAGGACTTCGCCAGGATCTGATTTGCCGGGCAATCCCGCGCACTGACGATTTCTCCGTTCAGGGGGTAGAGCGCCCGCGCACCCTTCGCCGGAAGCGGACTGATGTGCAGGTCTGGAAGCACGTTCTGCGCGTATTCGTAGAAGGCTTTCTCGTAGACGTTCTGGCGGGTAACCGACTTGGTGTGGTTCAGCCAGCGCGTGGCGAGTGCGGCCTTGGAAGAAGATCCGATATGCTCCAGGTAGGCGTCCTGGAGGTCCGCCGGCAAACCCTTCTCGTTCATATGTTCGATCACCTTCGCCAGCTTGGCAGGCGGCACGCCGTGCTCGACCTCCCGGGCATTGGCTCGGTTGAACTCCGCGATTTTACCTTTATAGTCTGGGCCGTTCATGCCTTCCTCCGTGATGCGAAGGAGGTAGGTTCATCCCGAATCCCACGGAAAAGACCGGGCGCCTTGATGTCGAAATTTATCCCTGCAAAATCGGCCTCTCCCGACGAACGCCTGTCGGAGCTGCTCTGCGCCCTGATCGGCGACGAGAACCCTAAGGTCCTCTTCGCAACGCCCATGGACGGGGGCTTCGAGGTCTCCGATATCGATCCCGAAGAAGAAGGTTGCTACCGCGTCGATCTCGTGCTTATCGGCACCGAGGGCAAAACCTCGCTTGTCTCGGTCGAGCAGCCCGTCGGAAGCGCACCCTCGATCTACCTCGTCCGGGACGGAAAAGCCGAGCTCGACGAAATCATGACCGAAACCGCGTCCTACCGCAGGAAGCGCGACTGACGCTCGCCGCCGCGGCTTTCACGAGACACACACCTCACTCGCCGCGATCGTCTCCCTGATCCGGTCAGGTCCGACGAGCCGGTAGGAAATGCTCATGCCCACCGCCGAAAGGCCCAGGTGCGAGGATGCATCGCCATAGCCGGTGAGGATTCCGGCGAAGCGACCGAGAGCAGGCACCCTTTTCGATCTCGCCTCCTCGGCCGCGAGAGCTCATGAGTCCCCTTTCAGAGACGACACGTCCACCGATGCCGCCCAGGCGAAGTTGGGTGCAGAGGGTGTCGATGGCGCAGACCGCCATATTGCCGACCCGGCTCCAACAAGGGCCGACAAGGAGCGCAGGTGGCCTGCGCCCTGATCGATCTTCCGGATCGGCGCGGCTTCACCCTGGCAAAAACCGAAAAATGCACAGGCCTGCACGTTCAGGAAAAGGCATCGCCCTGGGTGAAAAAACCGCGATTCAATTTTTCCGGCAGAAGGCGAACGACCGCATCTGCCGGTTATGTCGCAACCCGCCTCCATACAGCAACGCCCTCAAATGGGAGAGATGCCGGAGACCGCCTCGCCCGAGGCGGCAGCAAAGGCATTGCGACTTGGGGACATCTGCAAGCCCGCCCCGATCTGCATCGAGGCCTGCGTGGAGGCTTTTGTCGAGGCGCTGCTGAAGACGAACAAGGAAGGGCGATGCCACATCGACCAGATCTTCCGCTTCGCGGAGCTTCGGGGCGAACGGCCCGAAGAGAGGGGCGACGTGCTGACCATCAACCTGATGGGCTTCCCGCCTGACGACCTGCCGCGCCTTACCCACAACTTCTGCAACTCGATGGGAAAGATCTTTCAGGACCTGCTCTCGATCCTCTACCGGGCCGCATACCCGGATCTCCTCACAACGGATATGAAGGAGTTGAAAAAGGCCGTCGAGAAGATCCAGGAACGCGGGGAAAAGGTGAAGTGGGCGCCGGACCTGCTCCTTGCGCTCATTGCCATAGAGATCAAGTATCGGTGCGGCAACGGACAGGGCATGACTGAGCAGAAGCGCGGGGCCGAGCTGCTGAAGAAGCTCGGCAAGCTTCCCGTTATGATCCTCCTGAGGAACTCGCCGAACACGTCGGCCTTCAAGAAAGGTGGCTGGGATGCCTCGGAGGGCCAGGAGGCCATCGACAGAATCAATGCGGAGTGCGGCGTCGATTTCATTGAGATCATCCGCCTGGCGGGACAAGATTCCCGCGTCATCGCATGCAGGGAAAGAAACCATCGCGACATGATGCTGCGCGAGGGGCGGCGCGCGAAATACCTGCTCGAGACCTACGCAGACCAGATGGCGGCGGCCGAGGCATCCTGAGAGGTGTCCTGTCTGTCTTTCGATAGGTCGCGGCAGACAACGACGACATCGCTCCCACCTCCACCCCCTCCCGCATACGGCCAAAAAGGTTTTTACTGATCGCGGACGCATCCTGGCCTCGCTCACCAACCGGAAGGCTTTTCCGGGTGAGCGAGGTCGGCACCACCTCCTGACCTCCTGATACCGAGGTCATTCCATGCAAACTTTCCTCCAGCGCCTGCGGTCCCGCGTGCTGATCGCAGCCCTCATCTCCAGCTTGACCCTTCTCGCAGGCGCGCTTCTGCCGGCGCCGGTCATGGCCGAGCCGGCTTCCAGCCCGTCCTCCACTGCCCTCATCACGCTCCTGAAGGACGAGACCGCCCGCAACGCGCTGATCGCCGATCTCGAACGGGCCGCCGCGAAGGGCGCGGAAAGCACCGCTCCAGATACAACGCCTTCCGTGCCGCAAGCCTCACTTGGCCGGCGCGTGGCGGAGTTCACCCAAGGGATTGCCGAGAATGCAGCCGAGCGCGGCGCGGCTCTCTGGGACGAGCTCATGGCCTCCCGCAACATCTTCGCTGGGCTGACCGGCGACGAGTTCGGCATTCTGATTCAGGCCGCCACCGATCTTGCCCTGGTCCTCGTCCTGACGGTCGCGGTGTTCCTCGTGTTGCGCCGGACCGCGATCCCCTTCTATCGACGCATGGGCGAGGCAGCCCGCGGGGCCGGATTGCTCAGAGCCTCGATGCTCTTCCTCGGCGGTTCGGCGATGGATGCCATGCTGGTCATCACCGCATGGGCGCTCGGCTATCTGGTGACCCTCGTCGCCGTGGGCGATCTGGGGCAGATCGGACTGCGCCAGACCCTCTACCTCAACGCCTTTCTCGCCGTCGAGCTCGCCAAGGTCGCCACCCGGTCCATCCTCTCGCCCTCCTCGGGCGGCCTGCGCCTTCTGCCACTGTCGGACGCCGCCGCGCGCGCCCTCACGCGCCATGCCAACATCCTGATCGGGGTCGTGGGATACGGTCAGCTCCTGGTCGTTCCGATCATCAACCAGAACGTCAGCTTCCTCGCCGGACGCAGTGTCTCGGTGATCCTCTCGGTCTTCGTCCTGCTTTACCTCTGCACTCTGGTTTTATCCCGGCGCAAGCAGGTGTCCGAGTGGATCATCGTCCGCCTGTCTGCCTCGGTGGAGACCATCGTGCAGGAGATCGAGGCCGCGGAGGACGCAGATCCCGCCCTCGCCCTCGAGCAGACCCCCGCGGCACCCCGCCGAGGTATCGTGCCCACCCTTGCGCGCCACTGGCACTGGGCGGCGCTGACCTACCTATCGGCAATGTTCGTGGTGGTTCTGACCCGTCCAACGGCCGCCACGCTTGCGGCGCTCGAGGCCTCGGGAAAGGTTCTCATGGGCGTCATCGTGGCAACGATCGTCTCCGCCGCCCTTTCCCGGGTCGTTGCTCGCGGCATCACCCTGCCCGAAGACATCAAGGCGCGCCTTCCGCTGCTCGAGAAACGCCTCAACAGCTTCGTGCCCCGCGTGCTGATGATCCTGCGTATGAGCGTGCTGGCGGGTGTCGCCCTCTACAGCCTCGACGCCGTCAACGCGATCGACGCAGCCGCATGGCTCGACAGCCCCCTGGGCCGGAAGCTCACCGGCAGCGCCGCAAGCCTGGCAGCCATCGGCATCGTCTCGGGCCTCGTCTGGCTCGCGATGAACTCCTGGGTGGACTACCGCCTCAACCCCGAATACGGCAACGTGCCGACCTCGCGCGAGACGACGCTCCTGACGCTGCTTCGCAACGCCGCCGCGATCGCAATCCTGGTCTTCAGTGGCATGTTCGCCTTGAGCGAGGTCGGCCTCGACATCGGGCCCCTTCTGGCCTCGGCGGGGGTTCTGGGCCTTGCCATCGGATTCGGCTCCCAGAAACTCGTGCAGGACATCATCACCGGTGTCTTCATCCAGTTCGAGAACGCGATCAACGTGGGCGACGTGGTCACCGTCGGCGGCATCACCGGAACAGTCGAGAAGCTGACCGTCCGCTCCGTGAGCCTGCGCGACGTTCATGCCTGCTTTCATATCATTCCCTTCTCGGCCGTGAGCTCGGTGTCGAACTTCACCCGGGACTTCTCCTACTTCGTCTCCGACATGGGCGTGGCCTATCGCGAGAACGTCGACGAAGTGAAGCAGGCCATGTTCGATGCATTCGAGGAGCTGCGTTCCGATCCGGCGCATGGAGCGAGCATCCTCGCCGATCTCGAGTGGCTCGGCCTCAACGGGTTCATGGACAGCTCGGTGGTCCTGCGGGCCCGCATCAAGACGATCCCCGGCAAGCAATGGGCCACGGGGCGCGCCTACAACGCGATCATCAAGCGGCTCTTCGACGAGCGCGACATCGAGATCCCCTTCCCCCACCAGACGATCTACCTGGGCGAGGCGAAGGGCGGCAGAACGCAGCTCGATGCGATCCTGCCCGGAAAGTCGGGCTGATTGCCCCGAGCTCCCGCCATCCCGCCCACAGGGGCTGGCGGGGCCCTGTTCGGGCCTCGAGCCGGTTTTTCAAGCCGCCGGGGAGCGATCCTATCTCCTTGGTCGCGGTGGGACCCCGGAGGACCGGAGAATCCTGACCGATCACCAGGAGGAACATCCATGAAACTCTCGCACTTGCTGCGCCGACAACTCCACAGCTCGACCCGCGGCGCCGGCCTCGTTGAATACGGAATTCTTGTCGGCCTCATCGCGGTGGCATCCATCGCCGCCGTCTCTACCCTTGGCCGCCAGGTCAATGGCACCTTCACCACCGTCTCCGACTCCATGGGCAGCGTGGTCGCCCAGAGTGCGCCGGTTGTGGCGCCGCCGGAAGCTCAGTCCTGCCAGGATCTTTACGCCCAGGGCGAGCGCTCCGATGGCGTCTACCGCTTCGGCGCCGGCGCCGGGGCCGTCAACACGGCCTGCCATTTCGAAGATACCGGCCCGCTTCAGGGTGGGTGGACAGTGGTCGCCCTGCAATACGAGACCAACCCTCTGGCCAACTGGGCCGCCGGCATCGACCCCGATCGCGCCGCGACGACCTACTTCGACACGAGCTTCGTCCTCGCCCCCGACCAGATCCCTGCCAGTGGCAGCTTTGGCGTGGGCCGCCTCATCGGCGGCAATTTCGAGATGCTGGAGGCCGTTACGCGCACCTATGGCACCGGCAACCTCGATATTCCCGGCGCCCCTGGCCTTGTGAACACCTCGATGACCTATGATATCCATCGTGAAACGGATGCCTTCTACCCGTTCCACGACCCCGAGGACGTCAAGAACACCGATCCGGGCTGGAACAACACACTTACCTTCGATGCGCGCACCGGCGTGAACAACGGTTTCACCTGGGCCTTCTCGCCCAACCCCCAGCAGGAGCAGCGCGGCTATTCCTACGACGGTGTGCGCCAGGAGTTCACCTTCGAAGACTACGGCTGGGCGGTCTTCGTTCGCTGACGACAGACGACACCGAGCCGCAAGACATCGATCCCCGGGCGCCCAGCGCGCCGGGGATTTCCCTGTCCGCTGCATGCTACCCACACGATCAGCTGCAACCGGCTTGAGAGCCTCCTCTTCACCGACACCACGCTCACACGCGCCCACATGAACGCGGCAGCGCCCTGATCGAAGTCGGGCGATTCCCCGGGTTCGGCAAATAACCCCACCTCCGGCTGAGGTGCCTCCCTTCCTTGCGGAGGCACTTCAGCCCGCGGTCCGGCCCCAAGCGGGCCCGCATGCGAGAGAGGATGGACATGGCAGAACCCGACCATAGCCAGGAGTCCGGCTGCGGAAGGGTCATCATGATCCCCGCGCACCGGGCGGAAAAGGCCATTCTGAACGCGGCATCCATCGCGGCCATCGAGGGCCTCGTGGCCGGAGCCAATCATCCTCCTCATCCCCCCTGCCCCGGCGCCATCCAGATCGGCTTTGCCCGCGATGAAGGCACGATCTGGGCCACGGCCACAACGGGATATGCCGTGTGGGACGATGGGGGCTTCGGCCTGCGGCGGCTGGGCCAGATGGACGAAGCCTGCCGGAAGGCCGCTGGCTACGCCCTGGCCGCCTGTCTCGATGACGAAAAGACCCTGCGCCTGGCGCGCGACTGGCTCGGCAGCCTGCCGCCCGCCCGCGGGGGTCATGTTCACGCCGATGCCTTTTGCACGGATCGCAGCGTGCTGCTTTGGTGCCGCGACTACGAGGTCGATGACGGCAAGGTCTCGCAAGATAGGTTGCTCGAAGTCTTTCGGCGCGACCTCTCTGCCGGTATTGCGCTCTTTCTCCGCCCGGGTCTCTCGGCGCACCAGGAGCTTGCCGAAATCTCCCGCATGACTCCCCTGGTCGATCATCTCATCGAGGGCACCATCCAGGACGTCCTCGAATGCGGCGGCCTGGACGAGGACCAATCCGAAGAACTCTCCTCTGACAGCTGGGTCATCCGCCTCGGGGCTACGCTGTGAACCCCGCGGCGGCGCCTGCCGTCAGCACCAAGGAGCTTACTCATGAGCTGGAAACACACTGCCTTGAGCCTGCCTGCGCGCCTTGCGCTCTCCTGCCTCGGCCTCGCGGCCGGCGCGGGCCTGGCCTATGGCTGGGCATTCGAGTTTCCGCACCTCGCGATGCGGCTTCTTGAAGTCCGGCGCGACGCGGCCATTCTTGCCATCCAACGGATCGAGCCCGGCCTCGAGTTCACCCGGGGCGGCACACACTATCGTTTCGATCCCGGCCTTAATCCCTCCCTCTACGGTGCCGATGCGGGACGCATCTGCGGCCAGGAAGGGAGTCTCTTCAAGCTCGAGATGTTCGGCGCGACAGGACATCTCGACCAAGGCTACGACAGCTGCGCCGAGATGATGCTCGTCAAGCGTGCAGCCGAGACGGGCGATCGGCGCAAGAACCTCTCCCAGATCGTTCGCGCAACCTACCCCGAGGAGGTCTTGAGATGACCCTCTGCAAGAGCATTCGCGCGCTCCTGCGCGTCTCGCTATTCATGGCAGCGGGCTTCGTCCTGGCCGTCCCCGCCATCGGCCTCAGCATCGGCGGCGAGCAGGCGAGCCTGGAGCAGCAGGTGGATGCCCTGGAGCACATCAAGGACGGTCTCGATCGTCGCCATGCAGATCTACGCCTGCGCGATCTGCGCGATCTCGGCGAGGACGCCGCGATCCGGCATGCCCGACTCGCCCGCGGCGGGGAGCCGCGGTTCGGCCATCGCATCGCTCCCGCAGCCTCCGGCATCGAAATCGAGGGGCGCATCCTTTCGTCCGAGACCACGTCCCTGCGCTATCACGGCCAATACACGGTCTTTCGGCTTCAGACGGATGAGGGCGTCGAGGCGCTCATCACGGCTCAGCCGGAGATCGCGGAGATCCTGACGCAGATGCCGCGCGATCAGATGATCTGGCTGCGCGGCGACGCGCGTCTTCGGCTTTATCACGGACATGCCATGGCCCGTCGCACCACCCGAGTCCTCGAAATCACCCATTTCGCCGCATTGACCGACCCGGCGGATCGATTTCCCCGGCCGATGATCGTGGCTCTCCAGATGCCGTCCGAGGCGCGGTAAAGGCCCCGCAGGCGCCAGAGAAAGGGCGGCGCGTCCTTGCCGGGCGCGCCGCATCTCGCAAAGAACCCTCGCCATGTCCTCGCCGGATGGTCTTTCCAGGAAGACCATCCGGTGAGGGCACGGCACGCGAAGGACACAGATCATGACGAAGCACGATTATACCTACTGGAAGGCGGGAATCGAGGCTGGTCC
>Ga0209345_10005037_pt1 | contig 12483 bp, 9 predicted proteins | sample Cruoilmetagenom7_FD_187294 | JGI IMG/M metagenome (GOLD analysis project Ga0209345, IMG submission 187294) | Oil polluted marine microbial communities from Coal Oil Point, Santa Barbara, California, USA - Sample 7 (SPAdes) (version 2) | ecosystem: Environmental > Aquatic > Marine > Oil seeps ...
GGTCGTAAAACTCTTTTAAACTCATTATTTTTCATCAATTCTTTAAATCTTCTTAAGGTAATAACTAAATATTGGGATAAATAAAAACTATTTATTACTTTCTGTACTTTGTATAATCAAAACTGAATTAAATTTTTTAGTATTTATTAAAAATTAAGTTAGATCTTTAAAAGTTTTCAATTTTCGCTATTTCAGTATCCTTTTTAAACGTAATTTAATTAAGTACAATTATCATTTAAGATAATATTTCGAATAAAAATTAATATAATTTGATTAAAAAATGAAACTCAAACAAATTTCTGTGTTTCTCCCTAACGAACCTAGACAATTAGCCAATTTCTTCGAATTCCTTATGGAAAACCAAATATATATCAGATCAATAACTGTTGCCGAAACAGAAGATTATGGATTATTATTGCTCTTAGTTAAGCCATTTGAGAAATGCGTTGAATTATTAGAAGATAATAATTATATGCATTCAGTTACAGAAGTTATAGCAGTAAGGCTTACGGATAGCATTTCTCAATTGTATAATATTGCTAAAACACTTGGAGATAACAAAGTTAACATTGAATATTTATATACATTTGCTGAAAAATCGTCAGAAACTAGAACTGTGACAGTATTAAGGTTAGATCAAAACGATAATGGGTTTGAAGTGTTAAAAAAGAATGGCTTTGATGTAGTAGAAGATTTTGAACAATAGTCTATAAAAAAAAATTACTTCTTTTAAGAATTCCACTTTAAATTTTCAGTTTTAATCGTTCTACTAAAATTTTTATAGCATATGCCGCTTCATGAGGAGTATAAAAAATTGGAGTTTTTTCTTTTTTAGCAAATTTCTTAAGATCTTCAAAATCTTCTCCAAAGAAAATTAAAGGTAATAAAGGTTTTAACCTCCCAGTTTCGTTCCATGCTTTTATTATTCCACGATAATGCTCATCAGATGACATTTCTAAGAAAGGAGGTACAACCAAACAAGGGACAACTATATCTATTTCTGAATCTTCTAACATGGCTTTGGTTATTTCGTAATACTGTTCCTCACCAGCAACACCTATCATATCAAGGGGGTTTTCTATCTTTACTAAAGATATAAGGTGAGGCGCTACTCTTTCTTTAAGTGTATCAGAAAAATCTATTAACTTTAAATTAAATTCTTCCGCTTTATCACTAAATAAAACAGAGCTCCCTCCACTGTTAGTTAGCACTCCTATCTTTTCACCTTTAGGAACTGGTAAAAAAGAGAATGTTTTTAAAGCGGTAATAAAATCGGAAGCATTTTCGCATAATGTTGCTCCAGCTTGTTTAATGGATGTTTTCAACATTTTATAATTTGTTGCTATCGAACCTGTGTGGCTACTTGCCGCTCTCATTCCAGATGAAGTTCTTCCTCCTTTCAAGACAATAATTGGTTTAATAGGAACAATAGATTTTAAAGATTTTAAGAATTTTCTTCCATCTTCAATCGTTTCCATGTAAATACAGATGATTCGACTGTTAGGATCTTCCCTAAAAAATTCAAGAACTTCAACAAAAGATATATCAATGTTATTTCCAATATTAGCGAATTTTGAACATCCGAGATTTTCTCTTTCCATCGCATAAAAACTGGCACATCCGAACGAACCAGATTGGCTAATCATGCTAATATTTCCTGGGGGTGCTGCTTGAATAAACGAAGCGTTAAGCCCAATATCTATGTTTTGTATTCCTACACAATTAGGTCCCATAACTCGAATGCCCACTTTTGTACATTTTTCTGCGATTCTTTTTTCGGTTTTTTTACCTTCTTGGTTAATTTCCCCAAAACCTGCAGTAACTATTATAATACGTTTTACTTGTTTTTCTATACATTGATCTATTACCCCATCAACTGCTTTTGCAGGAACTAAAATTATTGCGAGATCCACTTCTTTTGGGACATCTAATATAGATTTATAACATTTTAATCCTAAAATTTCGGTGCTTTTTTGAGTTACAAGAAAAAGTTCGCTTTCTAAATTTTTGTTCTTTAGAATATTAATCGTAACTGCGTTTCCGAACTTTCTAGGGTTTGCAGTTGCACCTATTACGGCTATACTTTTAGGAAATAAAAAAATATGCATTTAAGATTCAATATCCTCATAAATTGCATTTTGAGGGCAAACTTCGATGCATACTTTGCACCCCCTACAAGTAGCTTGATCGATTATTACTTTTTTTTCACTATCATCAAAATTTAGCGCAGAACATCCAAATTTGTTAACACATATAAGACACCCAACACATTTGTCTTGATCTACTTTTACTATGGGTGGTTTTATATCTTGTACCCGAAGTTGATTAGCTTCTACTAAAGAACATAAGTGTCTAGAGATGAAAACTCGAACACCTTCAGCCTTAACAGCTATTTCTAGCTTTTCTATAGTTTTATTCAGATTGTAGGAATCTTCTACCCAAATCATATCCGGAGATACGCCACATCCCTTTACGAGATCTTCTATAATCACGCGAATTCCCTGTTCTTTTGTGAGCGTAATACCTGTACCTGGATTGTCTTGAAATCCCGTCATACTAGTCGACCTATTATCTAAAATAACAACTAAAATGTTATTTTTATTATAAACAGCGTTTATTAAAGCTGGTATACCAGAATGGAAGAATGTAGAATCGCCTAATATTGCTAACACGGGATTTTTCTCAGGTTGTATTTTAGCAATTCCGTTTGCTAAGCCAATAGAGCCCCCCATACAAACTTCAGTGTCTATTCCTTCAAGGGGCTTGTACACTGCGAGTGTATAACAACCAATATCCGAAGAATTAACGAACTTAGTTTTCATCTTCTTTTCTACTTGTTTAATTGCGTAAAAAGTTGCTCTATGACCACATCCAGGACATAAAATAGGAAGCCTTGGAGGTATAATCATCATATTCTCTGGCACAGGTACTTTTTCGTAAGGCAATCCAACCAAACTAGCAATATTTTCTAAATAAATTTCTGCAGAGAATTCACCATTTTGAGGAAACAAGTCTTTGCCATGAATTTTGAGTTCATTTGAGATACCTTCTTCGAATGCTAGTTGTTTTAAGATATTTTCAATAAATGGTTCTAGCTCCTCAACAACAATAATTTCGTCTGTAGAATCGAATAATTTTTTGATTAGTTTTTTAGGTGGAGGATAAACTAACCCAAGTTTTAAAATTGATACTTTATTAGTAATACCAAAAAAATTAAGAGCATCTAGTAATTGAGAGTATGGTATACCAGCAGCAACAAATCCATATCTAACACCATTAATTTTCTCTTTTGATAATTTTAACGAGTTAAAAGGAAATTGGTCCGCAAATTCAGAGATTTCATCTAACCTTTCTAATAATCTAACACGCAAAACTCGTGAGTGTGAAGGCAAACAAACCCATCTGGAACGATCCCAATCAAAACTGTAATCGCGATTAATTTCTTTAACTTCTCCAAGAATAACGTCTCCTCTCCCGTGGTTCAACCTGGTTGTAGTCCGAAATAATACTAAAGAGTGATATTCTTCCGAAAAATCAAAAGCGTATTTTATCATTTCTTTTGCTTCTTGTGGTGTCGCGGGTTCAAACACCGGTACTAAAGCGTGAAGCCCAAAATATCGATTATCTTGTTCATTTTGAGAAGAATAACAATTAGGATCGTCTGTCGAGATCACAACCATTCCACCTCGAGCTCCAGCGTAGCAAGCCGTCATAAACGCATCTGACGCGACATTTAGCCCAACATGCTTCATTACCGCAACTGAGCGAACATTTGACATAGACCCACCATACGCTACTTCAAAACCAACTTTTTCGTTAATACTCCATTCTAATTTAAGGTGTGGAAAATATTTTTTCATTTCTGCTAAGGCTGGTAGTATCTCGGACGATGGAGTGCCTGGATATCCCGCACCAATTACAACGCCAGCTTCCAAAATTCCGCGGGCAATTGCTTCATTACCTAACATAATGATTTTTTTTCCAGGAATGTCTTCAGCATAATATGGTTTACTCATTAAAATCCCTCCTTAGGCTTTTTCCTTTTTCAATTCCTACTTCAAATGCTTTTTTATTTACATTATGAACTTTTATTGGAAGATAGTTCAAAATAGCTTGTGCAAGAGTCTCCTTTTTAAGAGGTATAGTTTGTGAACCTAATAGAACGCCTAGCATTACAACATTCATAGTTCGAGGATTCCCCAAATTATTTGCGATCTCATTGGCATTTATAAAATATATGTTTTGAGAAACATTCTTCAAAAATTCACTTATTTGTTTTATATCTGGATAGTCCATGCCCATTTGATGAATCATAGGAGGGATAATGATATTCTCATTTATTAAAAAGACAGTTTTTGGTCCAGCATAATTAAAAATCCTAACCGCCTCACTTGCTTCAAAAGCCAAAACAGCGTCAGTTTTCCCTCGTGGAACAAGTGGTCCTTCCACTTCAATCCCAAAACGAAGATATGAAGCAACTGAACCACCTCTTTGGGACATACCATGCGTTTCTGCAGTTCTTACTTTATAACCCTCTGATAAAGCCGCATAAGAAAGGATTTGGGCTGCTCGGATTACGCCTTGGCCACCCACCCCTACATTCAACAAATTATACCTTTTAATTTCCATGATTAAATTTCATCAAAAATTAAGAGATTTACTATCTTTAATAATTTTAATTAGCCTCTTAAATTTAATTAAATTATTCGTTATTTACGATAATGGGAACATTTTCCCCCTCTCATATCTATTTGTAGGTTAAAAGATATCGTAAAAAATCAAATAGAAAACAAATAAAAAGTTAAACTTGTTGATATTTGAGTACGATGTATTAATCTCACATTTTATGACGACTTTTTCCTTATTAAGTTCTTAATAAAATCGTACATTTTACAATTTTATTCTTAGCGATCAAAAATTTTGCACACTAATTAGGATAATATTTTTGAAATAAATTGATTTAAATCTCATGGAATTCGAGAAAAATTTCTTTTTTTAATTAAAATTATGAGTTATCTTAGCAATTATATTTAATTCTAAGATTATATACTTAAAATAATAGAGAAATTATTTCAAACTAACTTATAACATGTAATTTTATTGAATATTCAAATAGAGCGTTTGTAAAATTAGCGAATTTTTCGAAATATTTTTATATTTGAATGATCTTTATTATGATAGAAAATTTCGATTTTCTATTTGTAGTGGAATGTTTCTATTTTAGCCCATAATTTATTCCTCCACGAATGAGTTTTTCCCGCTAAATATATTCGCATTCCATTACTTAATCTTTTTTTTCTTACGCCTTGTAATTCCTTTTTAATCGTAATTAAAAAGAAATTAGTTGCAAAAATATTATTATATTCATCGATTTAAAATATAGTACGAGTCAAAACAAACGACAGCGATATAATTATTGATAGTAATCTAGATCTAAATGTACTATCTTAAATAATAAAAATTTTAAATTCTTATTATTCTTCAAATTTATATTGAACAGTAAATTAAATAACAAAAAGTATAAAAAAAAAACTAAAACTCGAGGTCGAATAAAATGGGAAAATTTGATGGTAAAGTAGCTTTTCTCACGGGTGGAGCATCTGGTTTGGCAGAAAGAGCTGCTAAGGATTTCGCAGCTGAAGGAGCAAAAGTGGTAATTTTTGATTTTGACAAAGAGAATGGGCTGCGGGTTGAGAAAGAAATTAAAGATGCAGGCGGAGAAGTTCTATTTATTGAGGGAGACGTGCGAAAATCTGACTCAGTCGAAGCTGGAGTTAATCAAGCGTTTGAAAAATATGAAACGGTTGATTTTCTAATTCATTCCGCGGGTATATTAAAAGATGGAATGATACATAAATTATCAGAAGAATATTGGGACGATGTGATAAATACGCATCTTAAAGGGTTTTACCTATCTTTACAAGCGTGTGCTAAGCAATGGATTAACTATTGCAAGGAAAATCCAAAAGAAAAGATCGCTGATTATCCTGATAGGCGAGTAATTACGATTAGCAGTCAAGCTGCCGAGGGAAATATTGGTCAATTGAATTATGCTGCAGCTAAATCTGGGATGATTGGAATGGTTAAAACTGCTGGGTTAGAATTAATTCGATACAATATACGATCCCATGCAATCATGCCAACACTTATCGAAACTCCGATTCTTGGTGAATTATTAAGTAAACAAGAAGGAAAATGGAGAAAATATTACTCAGGAAGAATTCCTTTAGGAATAGGTGAATCTAAATATGTTTCTCAAGTAATATTATTTTTATGCAGCGATGCTGCTTGGTTTATGAATGGAGAGGTCATAGGAATAAACGGTGGCCGTCTAGATAAAGTCTAAAATTGAATTATGTAATTATTTTATTTTTATTTTTTTTTATTCAGACTTAATTTTTTTAAGTTCTTCAATTAAAGCAGGGACAACTTTATGTAAATCACCAACGATTCCATAGTGAGCTACTTGAAAAATCGGAGCAAGTGGATCTTTGTTAATAGCAACGATAATTTCTGAATTTTGCATGCCCACTAAATGTTGGATGGCTCCTGAAATTCCGCATGCGATATAGAGTTTTGGAGAAACTGTTTTACCGGTTTGCCCAACTTGTCTATCTTCGCCTAACCAATTTAGTTCTACTGGAACTCTTGAACCTCCCAGTTCTGCTCCTAAGACATTAGCCAATTCCTCAATAATTTTAAAACCTTCCATTGAACCAACGCCTCTCCCTCCAGTAACAATTATTTCTGCGTCTTCTAAATTGACTTTCTCCTTTTGTCTTGCTATGATTTTTATGATTTTAGTTACTGTATCTTTTTCTTTAAATTCCTTTTCAATTTTAATAATTTTTACTTTCTTTTTAGTGGTTTTATCTGCCTTAAAAGTACCAGGTCTCACAGTTGCCATTTGTGGTCTGCTCGAAGGCGTACGGATAGTTGCCATGATATTTCCCCCAAATGTAGGTCTCGTTTGCATCAAATTACCAGTTTCCTCTTCGATATCTAACCCAGTACAATCTGCTGTCAATCCGGCATTTAATCGCTTGGCAACTCGTGGAGCAAAATCTCTTCCTGTTGGAGTAGCCCCGATTAATATAATCTCCGGTTTATATTCGGTAATTAAATCGGTTAACGTGCTTACATACAAGTCCGAATAATAGTCTTTTAATATAGCTGATTTTACATATATAACTTCGTCTGCACCATATTCACCAATCTCTTCCAATTTATTGTCAAATTTATCTCCTAATATAACAAGAGTTAAATTCACATTTAATGCGTTTGATAACTCTCGCCCCTTCCCCAAGAGCTGAAACGCAACTTTATGAATTTCGTTTTTATAATGTTCTGCTATTACCCAAACTCCTTTATACTGTGTTTTATCCACATTTTCGATTCGCTCTGCGCGTACCAATGTAATAGCATTTATTGGGCATGCTTCTATACATGCCCCACATAAATTACAGTCTTCAGTAAAAACAGCAATTTCATCGAGAATTTCAACGCCTCCATAAGGACATGAACTTAAACAGACACCACAGCCTTCGCATAAATCATTATCTATAATAATACTCATCTTCAAACCTCCTTTCACAAAACCTTATCGTCTTTTAGATTATTAACCAATTTAGAAATCATTTCTTCTAAAGTACCATCCAATATGAGATGATCTCCTTTTCTTTGCGGAATAAATATTTTCCAAACTTCCGTCATCGACCCGTTTAATCCTATATCTGCTTTATTAGCGCCTAAATCTTCAGAATTTAAAAAAAGAACTTCCTTTTCCTGATATGCTTTTACAATTCCTCCCATGCTTGGAGTTCGTGGTGTATTTATATTTTTTAATACAGAAATTAATACAGGTAATTTAGTTTCAATAACAACTACCTCTTCAGTTCTAAATACCCGCTCTACAACAACAAGATCTTCGCCTTTTAACTGAAACTTTAATACGTATGTTATTTGAGGGATTCCTAACTCTTCTGCCAATTCTGGTCCTACTTGAGCAGTATCCCCATCAATTGCTTGAGTTCCACAGATCACAATGTATTTTTCGCCATTATCTACTTCTTTTAATAATTTCTTAATTGCTAAGGCTAGCGTGTGCGATGTAGCTAATGTATCTGCCCCAGCAAAAGCTCTATCGGTTAAAAGGTACGCTTTATCAGCGCCCATTGATAAAACTTCTCGTAAAGCTTGCTCCGTTTGGGGAGGCCCCATGCTAATTGCGATCACTTCACCACCGTATCCTTCCTTAATTGAAAGCCCTAATTCGATCGCATGCTTGTCGTGTGGATTTATAATTGAAGGTATTCCTTCTCTTATTAATGTATTAGTTTTAGGGTCTATTTTGACCTCAGAAATACCTGGTACTTGCTTAATACAAACAAAAATTTTCATGGTTTCAAATATCCATTTTTTAATGTAGTTAGATAGAATTTAATCGTCATTATGTTATATCAAATTATTAAAAGACATTATAAAATCTTATTAAATTTATCGAAGTTATAGATTTTTTTAAGCTTATCTGAAATATATTTAAAAAAATTAGAAATAGAATCTCTATAAAATATCAAAAAATTAGAAAATTGAAAAAATTAATTATTTTTTCCTTAGCATATGATTAGCGATAACCAATCTTTGTATCTCAGATGTACCCTCATAGATTTCTCCCATTTTTGCGTCCCGAAAGTATCTTTCAACGGCGTATGCTTTCATTAAACCATAACCGCCATGGATTTGAACAGCTTGGTGAGCTGCCATCATCGCAGCTTCAGAAGCTACAAGCTTAGCCATAGATCCAGATAATCCATAATCCATTCCTTGATCGCAATCCCATGCCGCTCTATAAGTTAATAACCGAGCTGATTCTATAGCAGTTGTCATATCAGCAATTTTCCACTGAATTCCTTGAAAACGCGATATTTTCCGTCCAAATTGTTCCCGCTCGTTGGCGTATTTAATAGCTGCTTCTAAACACGCTTGACCTAGCCCTACACATTGAGAAGCTATGCTAATTCTACCGTAATCTAAGATTTGAAGGCCAATCCTAAACCCATTTCCAAAACCTCCTAAAATATTTTCCTCGGGAACTCTAACATCTTGAAATACCAGTTCGGAAGTGTTCGATGCTCGAACACCTAACTTATCTTCTTTCACACCTACTGAATAACCAGGTGTATTTGTATCTACTATAAAGACAGTTAATTGTTTTCTGGTATCTTCTCCACCTGTCCTTGCAACAACTAGTAATGTTTTTGCAATACCGCCATTAGTCTGAAAGATTTTACTACCGTTTAGTATATATTCATTTCCATCTTTCTCTGCAGTTAGCTGAACGCCTCCAGCATCAGAACCTGCATTCGCTTCGGTTAAAGCAAAAGCACCGATCTTATTACCTTTCGCAAGGTCAATTAGAAATTTTTGCTTTTGTTCTTCAGTTCCAAACCTATAAATAGGATAAGCACACACGCTCGCGTGGACGCCCGTAGTTATGGCCCAAGACGCATCAACTCGTCCTATCTCTTCAGTTATAATCGCAAAACTTATAGTATCGTTATGCAATCCAGCACCCCCATACTCTTCTGGAATACAAGAACCAAAGTATTTCAATTCTTTCATCTTCTCTAAAACTTTTGGGTCCAATTCAGCTTTTTGATCGCTCTCTTGTGCCACTGGAGCAATATATTCTTCCGCAAATTCACGGGTTATTTTTTTGATCATTTTTTGCTTTTCATTCAACGAAAAATCCATAAAAATCATTCATTTTTTTTTAATAAATTCTTACTTTCATTATAACTATCTTAAACGATTAAATATTCTAATAAATAATTACAATTAAATTTATTAGATTTATTTTTAAGACTGCAATAAGTCTATTTGATTCTAATTTTGAAATTATTGTTGTTATAACGTTTCCTATCTAGTAAAAGATAAACCATAAGCGAGAGAAAAATAAAAACAAAATTGTAAAATGTTTCCAATTAACCCTAACACCATTCCATAAAATGATGTCATTAATATCCCACTTATAGTAGCGAGAATTAATCCAACTGTAACTGCTAATATAAAATAATTTTTTGAATGGATACTATAATATGTAAAAAATATAATAACCCACATTGCCAACATTCTTATACTCATATTTGCAATGTTATGTTCGTCAAATAATACAAACGAATTAGCGATTAAAAGAGTTAATGAAAAAATAGTTATAATTGAAGATACAATTATACCGATCTTTTTAGTTTTCTTATTGAAAAACTCCACATAGAAAGTACTTAGTGTTAAAGTAAAAGTTATAATTAGCATTCCAATACTATTAAACAGTGAATAATCCCAATTAGCTGGTAAAATAGTAATAAAATAGTCATAAAAAACATAGTTAATAAGATAGTTTATTAAAATTCCAGTACCAACACCTGTAAAACCAATTGCCCATAATAAAGTTATTTCTGCTTTTATTTTTTTATAACGCCAAAAATAGAAAATACCAATAATAAAGGCTACTAAGATATCAAAAGGTAGGATAATACTTAAAACATATTCATAATTAGGTATTGGATCTGTTAAGCTCATTTAAATCACTATATAATTTGAAGACAATTTAATTATAAATAAGAAATAGTAGTTATTATTTAAATTTGCTACTATTATTTGTTCTTATTATTAAACAAGAGAATTAGAAATTATATTTTATTTGTAAAAAAAAATAGCTGAAAATTTTTTTTTGGTCATTTACTTAGTAAATATTTGAGGAAAATGATAAATTTAGATATTAAGTCAATAGTCTTTAAGTGCAAATTGATTATAACATATTTAATAAGTAGTTTCGATCGAATTTTCGAGGTTGAGATATAGTTTTTTCAAAATATCAAGCTGTTTCTCGGTTGCGTCCCAATAACCTCTTTTTTCTGCTTGAAGCATATTTTTCACGATATCCATCATAGCAAACCTATTATTTTCAATTAAAGCCGTTCTGATTTCCTTATTTTCGATGTATTGGTCGTAGCTCTTATTCCAAATCCACTTATCTACTGAATCTGTAGTAGCAGCAAATCCTAAAATGTTTTCAACTCTTTCAGCAACTTTTTGACCACCATGATATTTATGAGCTAGCATTGCTTTTATCCACCGAGGATTTAATGACCTTGTAACGGCCCCTTCCTTGATGCTCTGTTCTAAGGAATCAATTCTAATGTCTTTTGTTGTTGTATCTGCAATATAGATATTTGCTTGTGTTCCATTAATTTCTTTAAAAACTCTTGCTAGTCCTCCAGTAAATTCAAAATAATGATCGAGATCGGTTACATGATATTCAGAAGAATCTCTAACTTGGCTCATGATATTAATTTTATTAACATTTTCTATAAATGTTTCAGAAACTTTCTTGATTTTCTGATTTTTCATATACGCAAAGCTCATACAATTTATATAATCGTCAACTAATTCTTTTTCAACTTCCCAAACTCCCGCCGAAACAATATCAGTCAAATTTGTATTATATTTTCCCGGAGCAGGTCCATATATTCTAGCTTCAGGGTGCTCTAGACCTTTTTTTCTTAATTCTGACACGCTTTTTTTAATAAAATTCTTATTAAAAGGTTCGTCTAAATTTTCGACTAATTCTACTGCCTTGTTTAATAAATTTAAAATATAGGGAAAAGTATCTCTGAAAATCCCGCAAATAGTTACAATTACATTAATTCGAGGGTGTTTCATTTCTTCAAGAGGTATTACTTCAAGTTCAGTTGTCCAAACAGATCTATTTTTAATTGGTCTAACACCTAAATAATTAAAAATCTGACCAATAGTTTCACCTCCCGTTTTCATTGTTTCGAAAGCCCATAGAACTACGCTTGTTGTTTCAGGAAATGTTCCATACTCTTTTTTATAATTTTCAATTAATCTTTCAGCTATTATTCCCCCTCTTTTAAAAGCTGTTGAACTTGGAATTAATCTCGGATCAAATCCGTAAGAATTTCTACCTGTTGGAAATATGTGAGGTGAACGTATTGGATCGCCGCCAAGTCCGGGTTCTATATATCCACCTTCTAATCCTTGAATTAAATTTTCCATTTCCATAGAATTGTCAATGTTAAAAAGGAAATTTTTAACCCAATTTTTCAAAATTATATCTTCTTCCTCGGTTATCTCATATGGATTAATTGTATTTTTTGATCCATAGAGCTCTTCTATAATTTCTTTTAGATATTCTTCTATAATATTTGATTTCTGCTTTTCTTGTTGTTCAATTTTTAATAAAACATTCATTAAATCGTCAGGTATTTCCCCTGAATTCAATAGAATTTGAAGAATCAAATCTTTTTTTTCTTCAATAGTATAATTTCTACCCAATACATGAAGCCCCATTGGAATAACTGATGTTTTATATCTATATAATAAATCTTCAAGTTCATCGATAGAAGAATACTCAAAGTTTAAATTTTTTGCTAATTCAAAAATATCTTTTTCTAAATCTTT
>Ga0209345_10005038_pt1 | contig 12482 bp, 12 predicted proteins | sample Cruoilmetagenom7_FD_187294 | JGI IMG/M metagenome (GOLD analysis project Ga0209345, IMG submission 187294) | Oil polluted marine microbial communities from Coal Oil Point, Santa Barbara, California, USA - Sample 7 (SPAdes) (version 2) | ecosystem: Environmental > Aquatic > Marine > Oil seeps ...
TATCTGTTACTTCGCTTGCAGCAGTTCAGAATGCTCCAAATGAAATTTTAGGATTCTTAGGCAATGTGGTGGGGTCCTTAGCAGTAGAGATATTAGGAAATAAAAAGTCTATAGATAAATTAAGTGTACAAAAATATATTACATCTCTTGTGAAATGATTGCTGAAAAAATAATATAAACAACAATTAATTGTTCACAGATTATTATGGATAAACAACACCTTAAATTTGATCGCTCTCAATTAAAAGTCGAGCCAATTGCAAGACGTAACAGCGATCTTGGGTTATCTGATATTTTACAGCTGAAAACTTCCGATTCTGCTGGAAAAACATTTCGGACTGTGGCATCAAAAATTCATGCGGCAAGGGCAAACAATTCTTCAATAGCCTTGATGATGGGGGCTCATGTTCTCAGATCCGGCGTTCAGCGGTATCTAATTGACCTGATGGAGCGAGGTTATTTGTCATGCATTGCTGTTAACGGTGCAGGCGTTATTCATGATTTTGAATTTGCTCTTATTGGCGCTACTACTGAGAGCGTTGCTCATTATATTCGAGAAGGACATTTTGGATTATGGAAGGAGACCAGTCGCATTAATGATATTGTCACCCTGGCTGCCAAAAACAACATCGGATTGGGAGAAGCTGTGGGTCGTGTGATAGAAAAAGAACAATTTTCTTATCGGGACATTAGTATTCTGGCTGCCGGATATCGTTTAGGCATACCTGTAACGGTTCATGTTGGTATTGGTTATGATATAGTCCATCAGTTTGCCAATTGCGATGGTGCAGCTTATGGGAAGACCAGTTATATTGATTTCCTCAAGTTTACCAAGGTATTGGAATCTCTCGAAGGAGGGGTGGTTATGAACTTTGGCAGTGCAGTCATGGCGCCGGAAATCTATCTTAAAGCATTGTCAATGGTTAGAAATGTGGCAAGACAGGAGGGACGACGGATTTGTCATTTTACAACCATGGTATGTGATTTGGTTGATCTTCCTGATAATTATAAGAATGAACCTTCTAAAGATAATCCTTATTATTATTTTCGGCCTTGGAAAACCATGCTGACACGAACAGTGGCAGATGGAGGAAAAAGTTTTTATATACGGGGACGACATGCTGAAACAGTTCCTGATTTATGGAATGCAATAAATGAATTGGAAAAATAATATTTTAAGTCTTGCAAGCTGCCTGAAGTCTTTGTCGATTCGTAACAGGTTGGGGGATGAAATCGAAATTGATTCTGCTTTTACTCAATTAAAAGATATTACTACTCGGATTCGCGAAGCAGGGAAAACTATTTACCTGATAGGTAACGGAGCCAGCGCTTCCATGGCCAGCCATGTAGCGGCAGATCTTGCTACGAATGCACATGTTCATACTGAAGTTTTTACAGATTTGTCGTTTATAACAGCTATAGCAAACGATTTTAGCTATGAGGATGTTTTTGCGGAGCCACTTCGCAGACGAATGTCGGATGGTGATATGCTGGTAGCAATCAGCAGTTCCGGCCAATCACCCAATGTATTATCTGCTTCTCAGGTAGCCATGTCGCTCGGCGGTCATGTGGTCACTCTTTCAGCTATGAAACATGATAATTCCCTGCGGTCACATGGAAGTCTTAATTTTTATGTACCAGCAGAAACATATGGAGCGTCTGAGACCTCTCACGCAGCTATCCTGCATTACTGGGTAGATCAAATGACAGTACAAACCAAGCAGAAATAAGATTGGAAAAGCAGTGAACATAATAAATATTTCGAATGAATACCTGTTAGAGAATTGATGTAATGGATAAATACAGAATAGACAGTCATAAACTTATCTATCATGTTCCAAGAATAAATAGCTGGTTAACCGGCAAGAATATTTATCCTATATATATGGAAGTAAGTCCTTCAGGAGCGTGTAACCATCGTTGTACATTCTGTGCGCTTGATTTCATGGAATATCAAAAAAGATATCTAAATGCTTCTGTATTTAAGGAAAGACTCATAGAAATGGGACAACTGGGAGTTAAAAGTATCATGTATGCTGGTGAGGGAGAGCCTTTTTTACATAAGCAGATGTCAGATATCATCGGACACACAAAAGCGGCTGGAATAGACGTTGCGCTCACAACAAACGGTGTATTATTCAGAAAGATGCTGGCAGAAGAAATACTTGGCGTTGTTGAGTGGATTAAGGTAAGCATTAATGCTGGTACAAGTGATACTTATGCGAAGATTCACGGAACAAAACCTTCCGATTTTGCCAAAGTAATTGACAATATGTCTTATGCTGTGAGGATAAAACGGGATAAAGGATATAAATGTACATTGGGAATGCAAATGCTTTTACTGCCCGAAAATCAACATGAGGTATTACTCCTGGCAGAGATCGCAAAAAATACAGGTGTCGATTATGTAGTTATAAAACCTTATTCACAGCATTTAATGAGCAAAACGACAAAATACAAAAACATTACGTATAGTAATTATTTAAATCTATCGGAGGAATTATCAAAATTTAATTGCGATGATTTTAGTGTCATATTTAGAATGAATGCAATGAATAAGTGGGACAAAGGTTTTCGAAATTATAAGCATTGTCAGGCTCTTCCTTTCTGGTCATATATCGACGCCGGGGGTAATGTGTGGGGATGCAGCGCCTATCTTGAAGATGAGAGATTTCGATATGGAAACATATACAACGACAGTTTTCAGGATATCTGGGAAGGTGAGAAAAGAACAGAATCGGTTAGACTGGCAGAGAAAGAACTTGATACGAATCAATGCAGGGTAAATTGCAGAATGGATGAAATTAACCGCTACCTGTGGGAATTGAAGCATCCGCCAGCCCATGTAAATTTTATATGAAATATAAGCATATAATATTTGATTTTGACGGTGTTTTAATTGAATCTAATAAAATAAGATCAGAAGGATTTCAACTTCTTTTCGAGGATTACCCGAAAGAGCAGGTTGAGCGACTGCTCTGCTTTGTCAAACGGAATGGAGGCTTATCCCGCTACGATAAAATAAGATATTTTTTTGAGCAGGTAAGAAATGAAATAATATCCGAATCAAGCGTCAGAAGTTTAGCCGGCCGATATTCGGAATTAGTAAAAGACAGAATAATCCATGTTGATCCTGTTAAAGGAGCATTAAATTTTTTATCAAAATATCAGAGGATTTATGATTTTGCGATTGTATCCGGCTCTGATCAGGAGGAACTCAGAGAGGTCTCTAAATTTCGTAAAATAAAACATTTTTTTTCCGAAATCTTGGGTTCTCCAGCAAGCAAAGAATCGAATGTTTCTGAACTGATAACAAAGGGATGGAAAGCAGAATCTTGTATTTTTGTAGGGGATTCCGTAAATGACCTCAAAGCAGCTCGTTCATATGGCATTGATTTTATAGGTAGGAATTCTGATTTTTCAGACTGGCATTTAGAAAAGAATATAATTGTAATCAGCGACCTTACTGAATTGCATTTGCATTTGATATAATTTGGGGAAGGAGATTAATATATGAGAGCAGTGATTATAACGGCTCAGAATTTTCAGGACGAGGAATTTACCTATCCATATTACAGACTTTTGGAAGAGGGCTATAAAGTAGATGTAGCAACCCCTGACAAAATGCTCGTACATGGTAAATACGGGGTTCCCGCGAAACCAACGATTGATACCAAGGCTCTAAAGGTGTCTGATTTTGACCTTGTTGTATTGCCAGGAGGTTTTGAGGCTCCTGATAGACTTCGTATAAGAAAAGAAGTTACTGATTTTGTTAGAACAATGTACGACAACAATAAAATTGTCGCTGCAATTTGTCATGGCCCGTGGATTTGTATTTCAGCAGGCATTATGAAAGGTAAAAAAGCCACTGGTTATATTGCTATTGCTGATGATCTGAGAAATGCAGGTGTGACATATCTTGAAGAGGATGTGGTTATTGACGGCAATCTCATTACCGCCCCGCATTACAGAAATAACGGGGATTTTATGAAAGCAATAATTCAGGCTATAAAACATAAGATGGCTTAAATTCAAGAAAAGACGTTCCTTATGATTCATAAAATAAGCTGCAAAGAATCTGATAAAAAAAATTTATGTGAAAAAAAAGAGGCAAATATTCATGCCGAGGCTTCTGCCGATTGTATTGATTACCATGATGTAATTGTCAAAAAACCATGGGGATATGAATATTTAGTATTTGAAAATGAGTTTGTCGCTATATGGATGCTCCACATTGTCCGAAAAAGAAAGACCTCAATGCACTCCCATCCTAATAAAAAGACGAGTCTTTTTCTTTTATCCGGTAATGCAACATGTTGTCATCTTGATGGACAGTTGGATCTAAAACCGCTAAGCGGGGTTATGATTGAAAAGGGAGCTTTTCATTCAACAAAGGCCTCAAGCTCTTTACCTATATCTCCAGTATCGGAAAACGGAATTTGGGTGTTGGAAATAGAGACACCGCCTATAAAAACAGATTTGCTCCGAATGAGCGATGCCTACGGGCGAGAGGGAACGCCCTATGAAGGCACGGACAACATGGTATTCAAGCCTAAAGAAATCTTAAAATTACAAGTTCCTCAACCAGATGAAGTTATTAATAACGTATTTAACGACGTTCTGTTTGCAGTCAGAAAAGATGCTTTTCGTGATGAAAAAAATCATCCGTCCCCGGAAGCTTTGGTAACAATCATAGGAAAGGAATCTGACAAAAAATCCGACAATCCTTACCTTGACATAGGTGAAATAGTAGAATTTAAAGAATTTTACGATAATACACAGCGCGAAGATTTGAGTGGTTATATCATTTTGACGATAGAAAGGATGCCGATGTTAGCCAAATTGTCCGATTATGTATTCTCATTTATAGCGGGATTGGGTGTGAAGGAGGTTTTTGCTGTTTCCGGAGGCGGGGCCATGCATTTGGTAGATTCTTTGGGAACAAATAAGGGCTTGAAGTACATTGCGATGCACCACGAACAGGCCGTGGCAATGGCCGCTGAAGGATATGCGCGTATCTCCGGCAAACCGGGCGTTGGTCTCGTAACATCGGGTCCCGGGGGAACAAATACCATTACGGGGGTTTGCGGAGCGTGGATTGACTCGATTCCGACTATTTTTATTTCTGGGCAGGTGACATCAGACACTCTGATCGGAGATACAGGACTTCGGCAGTTTGGCATTCAGGAAGCAAATATTGTTGAGCTTGTCAAGCCAATTACAAAATACGCGGTAACTGTTACCGATCCGAACCTAATTAAGTATCACATAGAGAAGGCTGCTTACTTAGCTACTACAGGCAGGCCCGGCCCGGTGTGGCTGGATATTCCCCTTGACAGCCAGAGCAAGTTGATCAATCCTGACGATCTTCCCTCATTTAATCCGAAAGAAGAGACAAAAGAAGAGTACGGAAAACCTTCACTGAAGGCCCAGGTAGCTGAATGTTTGGAACTGCTCAGGCGAGCACGCCGGCCTGTTATAATAAGCGGCTATGGCGTAAGGCTTGCCAAGGGAGAAAATGAGTTTGAAAATTTGGTTGAAAGGCTACAGATACCCGTAGTTTCTTCGTGGACAACCAGCGACCTGTTACCGACAGACCATGAGCTTTATGTCGGCAGAAGCGGCATAATGGGGGACAGGGCCGGGAATTTCTCTGTTCAGAATTCAGATGTGCTGCTTATAATCGGTTCAAGAATGTCTATTCCACAGGTCGGCTACAACTACAAGATGTTTGCCAGAGAAGCGAAGAAAATAGTCGTTGATATAGATTTGGCAGAACTTACCAAGCCTTCGATCAAACCGGATATCCCTGTTAATGCGGACGCAAAAGCATTTATGTCGGAAATGTCAGTTCAAGTGGAGGAAGAAAATGTAACTTTGGATGTTTCTGACTGGGTTGAAAAGTGTCAGATGTGGAAGTCCAGATACCCCGTTGCATTACCAGAGTACAGAGACCTGAAAGACGGGGTTAATTCTTTTTATTTTGTTGATATTCTCTCAGAAAAATTGGGAAATGATGCTGTCGTTGTCACCGATATGGGAACCAGCTTTACTTGCACGATGCAGACCTTCAGGGTAAAAACGGGACAGCGTCTTTTTACTTCAAGCGGACATGCTTCAATGGGATTCGGGCTTCCCGGAACCATAGGTGCCTGTTTTGCAAATGGTAAAAAGAAGACAGTTTGCATTAGTGGGGATGGCGGATTGCAGATGAATATACAGGAACTTCAAACCTTGGTTCATTATAAAATTCCCATTATATTGTTCGTGTTGAATAATAAGGGATATCTTACAATCAAGCTGATGCAGCAGAATCATTTCGGCAGGTATATTGGTTCGGATCCTTCCAGCGGCCTGACTTGTCCTGATATTGTCAAAGTGGCAACGGCATACGGAATAAAAGCGGAGAGAATTTCAAACAACGATCAATTACATGCCAGGATTGATAAAATTTTATCTGAGCCCGGCCCTTTTGTGTGTGAAGTTATGATGCCGGAGGATCAGTCGTTGATTCCCAGAGTTTCTTCAATGAAAAAACCTGACGGAACAATTGTTTCAAAGCCGCTTGAGGATTTATATCCGTTTTTGGACCGGGAAGAATTTTTTGAGAATATGATTGTAAAACCGGTGGAAATACTGGGGCAATAAATATATGGACTCCGTAATGAACCGCATTGTTTATAAACTTGATGACCTTGCAATAGTGATTGAGCCAGACAGAGATCAGATTGCGGTTGCAAAGGAGGATATAGCAAGGGGAACTCTTTTAGAGAATAATGGTGAAGTTACAGAAATCAATGATTCTGTAAAAAAGGGCCAGCGATTTGCCATATACGACATAAAAGAGGGGGAATATGTCAGACAGTACGGTTACGCATTCGGACAATCCCAGGGAATTATAAAAGGGGATTTGATAACGGTTTCAAATATTCGGGATAAGTTGCCTGACGCAGAGAGAAAAAATTATAGAAAACCGGCTGAAACTGAATTTAAAGAGAAATATCTGAAAAAGAATTTCTCAGGCTATGAACGAAAAGATGGGCGTGTCGGGACCAGAAACTATTATTTAGTCATACCTACATCAATGTGCGCCAGTGAAACAGCGCTTCAGATTTCTCTGAGTCTGGAAAATAATAAAGATATTCGTCAGCAATATCCTGATATTGACGGAATTGTTGCAATTCCTCATACAGAACCGGCTTGCAAATAGACCGGCTTATGACGGTATTGAAGGGATATGCCTGTCATCCGAATGTGGGCGGATGCCTTTTGATGGATTTAGGATGTGAACAGACGAATTATGAAAGAATACACGAATATATCGGTGACTCCATTTTTGATGGTTTAAAACCGACAGACTGGATTACGATACAGGAAAGCGGCGGAACTCGTGCTGCTATGGAAAAGGATAGGAAATAATAATCAACCGACTGAGCTTAGTAAATCAGTCTGAAAGAAAACTTTTTCCCATAGCAAAACTTGTGGCCGGAACAGAATGCGGGGCATCTGATTCTTTTTCGGGTATTACTGCAAATCCCATTATAGGAAAAGCGGTGGACAAGCTGATAGCCGGAGGAGGCTCTGCGATTTTGTCCGAGGTGACAGAAATACTGGGCACATTTGAGATGCTTCTGCCCAGATTCCGGGATATGGAAACCGCCTTTAAATTTGAGAAAGCTTTGGAATGGTATGTGGATATCGGAAGAAAGCTCGGACTGACTTTGGAAGCGAACCTTGTGCCTGAAAATATAGAGGGGGGCTTGATAAACAATTATATTAAAAGCCTATGTGCTGTTATGAAAGGGAGAACCGGCGTTATAGAAGATGTTATTGATTATGGAGAACCTTTGAAAAAACAGGGGCCGGGCAATGATCCTGAATCTGTAACCGGTATCGTGGCTTCGGGCGCGATGATGATGTGTTTTTCAACTGGAAAAGGGACAATAACGGGAAATGCAACTTGTCCGGTGATAAAAATAGCATCAAACGAAGAGACGTTTAACAAACTTTCCGATGATATGTATTTTGACGGAAGCAGATTGCTCAGGGAAAAGACCGATATTGACGCTCTGGGAGAGGAGCTTTTAAATAAAATAATCGCGGTAGCGTCTGGAGAAAAAACCTGGTCTGAGAAATGGAGGCAAAGGCAATTTCAGATCTGGAGCGCTGGAAAGCTTTCGCTTTAGGTAAAGGAGAAGAATATAAGTGTATGGAAGAATTTGATATCGGCTACCCACATTCCAATGTGAAGCGTGTCATTAAAGAGGATTCCCGTACTATTGAGAACAGGATGATCGCTTTCAGACTGGACAGAGAATATTATGACGGCGCTCGTGAAAACGGATACGGCGGTTTTCATTATGATGGCAGATGGGCAAAGATGGTTCCTGCAATTATCGAAAGATACGGTCTCACATCAAGTTCAGCAGTGCTTGATGTCGGCTGTAAAAAGGGTTTTTTTCTGCATGATTTGAAGAAGGCTTTACCCGACATCAAAGTCCGAGGCGTGGAAAATCATTCCTATCCTCTTGAACTGGCTATGGATTCAGTAAAAGAAAATTTGCTTCTGGCGGAATATGACAAGTTGCCTTTTGAAGACGGTGAATTTGATTTTGTCATGGGCTTTGCTTCTGTCTATATGCTCAATTTACATGGTGTAATGGATGCGCTTCGTGAGATACAGCGGGTCGGAAAAGGTAAAAGTTATGTGACGCTCGGAGCGTACGATACAAAAGAAGAACGTGATCTTTTTCTTGAGTGGACGCTTATTGGCACGACAGTGCTCCGTTTTGATGAGTGGCAGGAAGTTTTTAAAGAAACAGGATATACGGGAGACTATTATTTTACAACGGCTTCTTCGCTAGGCTTGGTGAGAGGATAATATGGGCCTTTTATACACGAAAATGAAAATCTTTCACTATAAAGATAAGCTTGATACATTACCGGCAGACACGGATGCTATACTCCCTCCGTTACATATACGGCTCAAGCCGACAAATATCTGCAATCACAATTGTTGGTACTGTGCTTACAGGAAGGAGAATATCCAACTCGGGAAGGATATGGTTATAAAAGATCAGATACCCCGCGAAAAGATGATGGAGATTGTTGATGACTTTATTGAGATGGGAGTAAAAGCAGTAACATTCAGCGGAGGCGGCGATCCTCTTTGTTATCCCTATTTACTTGAAACTTTGCAGAGGCTTTCGGATGCGAATATCAAATTTGCCTGTCTGACGAACGGCTCCATGCTCAGAGGGGAAATAGCAGAGATTTTTGCCTGCAAAGGCACATGGGTTCGGATTTCCATGGATGGTTGGGATGGTGAAAGCTATGCTTCTTACCGGGGAGTTTCAGAAAATGAATTCGCAAAGGTGATGAACAATCTGGAAAATTTCAGAAAATTCGATGGAATATGTTATTTAGGTGTTGTTATCATAGTGGATGAGAAGAATGCTCCTTATATATATGAGATGATTAAAAGTCTGAACGACACCGGTGTCAACAGCGTTAAGATTTCCCCATGTATTATTAGTAACGACCAGGCTGAAAGTAACGACTATCATCGCCCTTATTTTGAGATGGTTGGCGAACAGGTGGATCGGGCCATAGCCGATTTTAAAGACGATACTTTTGAAATTTCTAACTCATACCACGATCAGCTCACTACGTTTGAAAAGGATTATCCGTGGTGTCCTTATATTCAGATAAAGCCTGTGATCGGAGCCGATCTTAATGTTTATTCCTGTCAGGACAAGGCATACAATATTGATGAAGGATTGATTTTTTCGATTAAAGAGCAATCTTTTAAGAAAGGCTGGTCTTCAGATAAATCACAATTCTTCAAAATTAATCCGATGCTGAATTGTAAACATCATTGCGTGGTAAACGAGAAAAACAGAATGATCATAGAATATTTGAATACAGACAAGGAGCATTTGGCTTTTGTTTAATCTTAAAAATAAAAAAATTATAATCACAGGAGCTTCTAAGGGGTTAGGTGCTGTCAGCGCAACAGCATTGGCAGATCATGAAGCGATTCTTGTCTTGATGGCCAGAACGAAATCTCAACTGGAAGAAGTACGCCAGTCCTGTCGGAACCCGGATAATCATTTGATCGTACCCGCAGACCTCACTGATCCCAAAGAGCTTCTTAAAGGAATTGAGTCGGTAAATGATTTTTTAGGGGGAATTGATGTTGTGCTGCATGTACTAGGAGGCGGTCTTGGTATGCATGATCCGCTACTCGGGGCCAATGATTTCATAAAGCTTCTGACGCTCAATCTCTGTGTTGCCTCTGAGATAAACCGGATGATTGTTCCTGATATGATTAAACAAGGGGGAGGGAATCTCGTTCATGTAGCTTCCATCGCGTCAATCGAAGCCACGGGTTCTGTGGGTTACAATACATCAAAAGCCGCACTGGCTGCTTATGTCAGATCCCTTGGAAATCAGATGGCCGGTACCGGTATTGTTGTTACAGGAATATTACCGGGTGGTTTTCATGCCCCGGGAAATGCCATGGATCGGCTTGAAAAAGCAAAGCCTGAGATATATAAAGATTTTATTGAGGAAAGACTGCCGCGCAAATTTATGGGAAAGGCTGAAGAACTCATTCCCCTTTTGCTCTTTTTATGTTCAGACAAAGCCTCTATGATGAGCGGATGTATGGTTCCTGTTGATGCGGGAGAAGGAAAAGCGTATCTGCAAGCGTAACGGACTTCCAAATTATGAGAGAAGCGACTCTTATTTATCATAAAACCGACAGTGACAATAAATCTTTGACAGATTACTGCGATGAGCTTCGCAGTACCTTTGAAGTCAGGAGGAAACTGCTTCTTGTTCAGGCTCCGCAGTTTCTTTTCGATACAATCAATGTGGATGTCATACGAAACAGAGGATATTACGCCTTTCCTCCGACGGGCTTGCAGTGGCTCAAAAAGTCGCTGACAAAACGAGGGATCCATACGGATATATTTGACCTGAATTTTCATCTACTGCACCGTATCATCAACGATCCTGATTTTGATTATCACGATTGGCTGAGGATTATTGATGATTGCCTTGACAGCACAGAACCATCTGTCATCGGTGTTACCTGCCTGAGTGTTTACACTGATCTTTTGGGGACATACCATCCGCTGACTGTCATTCTCGACCATCTGATGCAGAAAAAGAAATATGTTGTTGTCGCCGGAGGTCCTACTGCTGTAAATGAGATTCATGGGTATGTCAGCAGAAAATTTTGTCACTTTCTTATTGAGGGGGAGGGGGAAGACAGATTAAACTATCTTTTTGATGCTCTGTTTGATAAAGACAGATCACATTCTCCGGTAAGAGGGATTTATTTTAACCCTGACGGAATTGTCCGGGAAACAATCGGAGAGACCAAATCCGTCAGGCTTGCAGGCAATTTGATTGACACGCATGAGGATATTCCTGTTGAAAAATACTGTGAGGTCGGATGCCTCAACCCTTTTTCAAGAATGAGCGGTCAGGACAGGATATACAGCGTTTTTCAGTTAAACCGGGGATGTCGGGGAAACTGCAAGTTTTGCGGGGTTCGGTCCTTCATGGGAAAGGGAATTCGTACTTATCCTGTTGATGAGGTAGTCAACGAGATTCATTATTTGGTAGAACATCGGGGAGTCAGGCATTTTGATGTTTTGGATGATGACTTTCTGGCAAAAGAAAAGCCGGTGAAGACGCTGTTGAGGGCTATGATCGGCTTGCGGCAGGAATATGGTATCACATGGTCTGCTGGCAACGGCCTTATGGCAAAGGATATCACGGAAGAATTGCTGGTTTTGATGCGGGATTCCGGGTGCAATGGCTTCAGAATAGGTTTTGAATCCGGAGACGGTGGTATGTTGCGTAAGATGAGAAAGCCCGGTAATCCGGATTCTTTTCGGAGAGTGGGAGAGATGCTTCAGGATTATCCTGAACTTTTTGTTGGCGGAAATTTTATTATCGGTCTTTTTGGTGAAGAAACCTTCAGGCAAATGTTGCATACGTTCACTTTTTCCTGCAGGCTGAATCTGGACTGGGCAGCTATCACGGTTTTCCAAAATACCAGCAAACCGAATATTGTGACAGAAAATCTGAAAACTGATGGCAAGGGAGCCACGGATTTTATACCCTCAAAAGATACTGTTACACGTGACATAAACGAAGAAATGTGCCTTCCTCTGGGGGCTGACATATTTTTGCTTCCAAAAGATGTCGTTCCATCACGGGAACAGATTAAAAATATATGGTTTACCTTTAATCTGCTTGCGAATTATATTCATAACAAAAATCTTAAATTCGGAGGTCGCCCGGGAAAATATGTCGCGTGGGTCGAAGCCTTGCAACTATCCTATCCCGAAAATCCGTATATGCTTTTATTCGGAGGACTTGGAAGAATTCTAATGGGGGATACGGATGCGGCTCGGAAGAGCTTTATGAAGGCTGAAAGAATTGTTGGCGGGTCTGAAAATTGG
>Ga0209345_10005040_pt1 | contig 12480 bp, 11 predicted proteins | sample Cruoilmetagenom7_FD_187294 | JGI IMG/M metagenome (GOLD analysis project Ga0209345, IMG submission 187294) | Oil polluted marine microbial communities from Coal Oil Point, Santa Barbara, California, USA - Sample 7 (SPAdes) (version 2) | ecosystem: Environmental > Aquatic > Marine > Oil seeps ...
AGAGGTTTCTATGCTTTTTCTGAGATATGATCGTGCTACGATACTTTTTCTATAATCTTTTCCACTATGCCTTTGAAGGCTCTAGATGTTGGAAGATCTGGGAACTGTGCAACAAAAGGTATTCCTTCGTCACCTGCGTCAACAACCTTTTTTTCTATTGGAATTTGTCCAAGAAAATCAACATCAAGTTCTTCTGCGGCTTTTTTCCCACCACCTTTTTTAAAAAGATTTATTTCACAGCCACATTCAGGGCAGACAAAACCACTCATGTTTTCAACTATACCCAGTACATTGGAACCAATTTTTTTACTAAAAGTTACTGATTTTCTTGAATCCAGCAATGCAACTTCCTGAGGCGTGGTAACAACAATACTGCCATCAACATTGTCCAGTGTTTGTATAACACTGAGAGGTTCATCGCCAGTGCCTGGAGGTAGATCAATAAGAAGAAAGTCAAGTTCTCCCCAGTTTACCTCGCTTAAAAATTGCTGTATTAAACTATGTTTTAACGGTCCCCTCCATATAACAGCATCATCATCACTTTTCAGTAAAAAAGCCACAGAGACAACTTTTAGATTTTTTGCTCCTTCAAAGGGCTCTATACCTTCAGATGAAGAAAGCATCCCTTTATCCCTGATCCCTAACATTTTGGGAATATTGGGACCATGTATATCAGCATCCAGGATACCGACTTTGTATCCCAATGAATTAAGCATAGATGCTATATTTATGGTAACTGTAGTTTTTCCTACCCCTCCTTTACCACTCATTACCATTATTTTATGTTTGATTTTTGAAAGCCTCATTTTTAGTAATTCTTGCAGTTCCTTTTCTTTCTCTTTCATTTGTGAAGCATCCGGTGTTGCTGGGCATTTCTGACTATCTTTATTTTCCATCAATCTCTCCATTTAATATAAAAAAATAAATTCAAAGAATGATACTCTGGTTTACTCTAATTGTCAAGTTCTCTGGCTGTTTTGTTTATGATTTCCCAGGCTCTTTTAATATGCCTTTCTTCTGTATTTGTTTGAGAAATACACATCCTGATCGTATATAAATTATCAATGACTGTGTGTGTCATATATAGCTGCCCATTTTCATTTAAGCGTGCCAAAAGTTTTCTGTTAAAATCATCTCCATTTATGTGCCTGAAGCAAACAAGATTAAGTGGCGCGGGAGCAGCTAATTGAAACATGGGGGACTTTTTTACCCAGGAAACAAATTTTTTCGCAAGTTTTACATGTTTTCTAATATGGTATTTTAATCCTTCTACTCCATAGTAACGTATTACAAACCATAGCTTTAAGGATCTAAATCTTCTGCCTAATGGTATTTGCCAATCTCTGTAATCTATGATGTTGTCTGATTCGGAAGTTTTATTTTTCAGGTATTCTGGCAGGATACTCAATGTTTTAATCAATGCTTTCTTGTCTGCTACATAGAAACAATCACAGTCAAAATTAGTGAACATCCATTTGTGGGGATTAAAACAGCAGCTATCGGCATATTCAATGCCGTCCAAGATGTATCTGTATTCATGACAAATTGCTGCAGTACCAGCCATGGCAGCGTCAACGTGCATCCATACATTTTCGTGTCTGCATATTTTGCCTATTTCTTCAATAGGATCTATGGCATTAGATGAAGTGGTCCCCACAGTAGCACAAACAAAAGCCGGTATAAAACCATCGTCTTTGTCTTTTCTAATCTTCCTCGCAAGTGCTTTAGGCCTCATTGAGAGTGTCTCATCAACATCTATTAATCTTAGGTTTTTGCTTCCTATTCCTGCAATCTTAACCGCTTTTTCTATAGATGAATGTGTTTGCGTAGAAGCATAGACAGTTATACGGCTATTGCATCCGCTTATATTAGTGTTGTAATCAGTTATTTTTTCTCTTGCTGAAAGCAGTGCGCAAAGTGCTGCGCTGGAAGCAGAATCTTGGATAACTCCGCCTCCGGCATTGCCGGATCTAAATTTAGCTGGCAACCCCAGCATATCTACGAGCCAGTCAAGAACATGGATCTCAAGTTCTGTACAAGCTGGACTTGTTTCCCATAGCATCCCCTGGACTCCGAAGCCTGCCGATAATAACTCACCCAAAATCGAAGGGAAAGATGTGTTGGATGGGAAATAAGCAAAGAAGTTTGGTGATTGCCAGTGTGTTATCCCCGGCATTATGATATCTGTTACGTCATTTATGATTGATTCAAAACTTTCTCCATTTGAAGGCGCATGATCAGGTAATTTTTCTTTTATTTCACCAGGTTTTACCTTAGACTTTACAGGGAAAGTCTCTATGTTTTCATAATAATCAGCAATAAAATCCACCATTAATTTGCCGTATTTTCTAAAATCATCAATATCCATATGAAACGTATTATCATTTTTCATAAAACTGCAAATATATTCCCCATTTTTCTTTAAAACGCATATTTCAATTGTTGTCCTTGATTGCAGGATATGTGCTTGTGTAGTTCTTTAAACAATTAATCCTGACTGTTTTTGTTATCATTCTTTTTTCTAAATGTAATGTAAATACAGAATAACGCCCCACCCCACGTCATACTCAAGCCAAATATCATTATTAATACGGCATCTAATGTCATACGCTCCTCTTAGTTTACTGCTATTAGATTTTAGCGGCCCATTTTATTTTTGAGAATATATATCCAAAGATTATCACCCCCACAGCAGCCATCCATCCTAATGTTATTAATGCAGCAGTAGAGTAGTTCCCATCCCCATAGGGCGTAGTAATCTCACTCGCAAGGTTTTGCGCAAACATGATGCCCAAAACTATGGGAGTGATATATTTAATGCATATCTCCCACCATTTGCCGACCTTAAAATCAGAGATAGCATTCATATGTTCATGTAACACGGGGAGTTTGTAGAACCATCCAAGCAAAATCACTTCTACAAGACCAGCAAAGGCAATACCAAAATTGTTTATAAAATGGTCAACAATATCAAGTATGTACAATCCGCCATCGGTTGCAAAAACAAGGCTGGACAAGCAGCCGATGCTACAATACCAGGCAACTATTATTTTTCTGGATCTATGCAATTTGTCCATTATGCTAGAAATAACTGCTTCACAGATAGATACTTCAGAAGATAGACCGGCAACCAACAGCGACAGGAACAACAGTGAACCAATGAGTGTTTTAAAATTAGGCAGTTGATTGATAGCTTCGGGAAAGGTTGCAAAGGCAAGGAAAATTCCAGAAAGCTTTGCGGGTGTTTCCCCGCCACTTTGATACATCATAAAGCCAATAATGCTAAAAACTGTTATACCAGACAACAGAGAAAATCCACTATTTATCAAAGCTGTAATAAAAGCATTGTTTACTATATCTGCTTTTTTAGGAAGATAGCTGGAATATGTTATCATAATGGCAAAGGCAACGCTTAAGGAAAAGAAGATTTGTCCGTATGCATTTAGCCATACCTTGTGGTCCCATATTTTGCTAAAATCAGGCTTAAAAAGCATATTTAAACCATCTGCAGCTCCTGGGAGGGTAACACTACGAATCAAAAGAGTTATTATAATTAAGAAAAGAAATGGCATCAAAGCCTTATTAGCCAATTCTATCCCCCTTTTTATCCCTCTAGTCAATACTAGATAAGTTATTATCCATATTGCCAGGATTGACAATAATATCTTTATTCTAAATCCATCGAAAGCAAATGGTGATGACGTTAATCCAAGGAAATCATCCACGAAAAAATCAATAGTTTTATCTCCCCATTTGAGCGTAAAGGAGTATATCAAATAATTCAAAGCCCAAGCAATAATAACAATGTAATAAACCGAAATTACGAAGCTTATCATTACCTGCCACCATCCTAACCATTCCCATTTTTTGTTTATTCTGGCAAAGGTTAATGGCGCAGAACCTTTCATCTTGTGCCCCAAGCTGAATTCTAAGATTAATATAGGGATCCCCGCTGTAAATAATGCAAAAAAGTAGGGTATAAGAAATGCCCCCCCACCATTTTCATAAGCGATATATGGGAACCGCCATATATTGCCAAGGCCAATCGCTGAGCCTATAGCAGCCAGGATAAAGCCATGTCTACTTTTCCACTCTTCTCTTTCCACACTCTCACCTTGATGTTTTTCACCAGACTTATTTTTAGCTATTTTATAACATCCTTTTATAAAGCTAGCAGGGTCTTTCTTTTTTTTCAACCTATTTTCCAAAAGGGCAACTAGTTCTTAAATATTAAATATATTGACTTAATATGATATCTTTCATAAAAGATGGTATGCACGAAGCAGGTATTGCACAGAATATATTAGATATTGTACTGGACACTGCAGAAGCGAACAATGCACATTATGTGGTGAAGGTTTATGTCAAAGTCGGAAGTATGACAGCAATAGAACCTGATTGCCTGACGTTTGCTTATGATGCGCTCAAAGAGGAAACTATAGCATCAGGTTCAACCCTTATAATTGATGAGGTTGCTGCATCAGGCGTCTGCAATGATTGTAAAAACAGATGTGACTACGATGGCTATATTATGACGTGCAGTAAATGTGGGTCATTTAATGTTGAGTTATTATCTGGAGAGGAATTGCAAGTAACTGAGATAGAAGTAGAGTAAAATGAGATAGAGGTGCGTGAAATGGTAAAAATAAGTGCTAATAAGAATATTTTGTCTAAAAATGATGAAATAGCCTTGAGGTTGAGAAAACTATTTGAAGAAAAAAAGATAACTGTATTTAATTTTGTGTCTTCACCAGGCAGTGGAAAGACAAGTATATTAGAAAAGATAGTTTCTCCCCTGAAAGCAAGATTTAATGTGGGGGTCCTTATAGGCGATCTTCAGACAGACAATGATGCAAGAAGGCTGAGAAAATGTGGAGCGGATGCATTTCAGATAAACACAGGCAAAGGTTGCCATCTAGATGCATTAGGTATTGAAAAAGCATTGAATAACTTTCAAATGGATGATCTCGATATACTTATAATAGAAAACGTGGGGAACCTGGTTTGTCCTTCAGGTTTTGATCTGGGTGAAGATTTTAAAATAGTTGTAATAAGTGTAACGGAAGGTGATGATAAACCTGAAAAATATCCCACTATGATTAGGGTGTCAGATGTTATGATTATAAACAAGAAAGATTTGCTCCCTTATGTAAATTTCAATGTGGAAAAATGTATGCATTACGCCAAAAATATTAAACATAATATTCAATTTTTTGAGACATCCTGTGTAACGGGTGATGGGATAGATGCCATTATGCACTGGATTTCTGAGAAGGCTCAGGTTAAAGCTGAGTAAAAGATCGCATTTATGGTTATAATTTGTGAGCACAGTAGGAATAGATGAGGTGGGAAGAGGTTCAATTGCAGGCCCTGTGGTAGCATGCGCAGTAATTTTACCAGACGATTTTAAAGATCCTAGTATAGTAGATTCTAAAAAAACTAGTGAACTAAAAAGAGAGAAAGTTTGTGAGATTGTGTTGGGTAATGCTTTAGACGTTGGGATTGGTGTTGTCTGCAACAGAATAATTGATAAAATAAATATACTAAAAGCTACTAAGCAGGCGATGCATCTGGCGCTTGGAGAACTCAAAACTGACTATTGTATGATAATTGTAGATGCGGTCAAGCTTAACAATATTGATTGCGAAATGATTCATCCTATAAAAGCTGATGAAAATTACATATCGGTTTCTGCGGCATCGATTGTTGCAAAAGTATATAGAGATTCTTTAATGAAGAAGCTCCACAGTCTATATCCCATATATGAATGGAACAAAAATAAAGGCTATGGCACAAAAAAACATCTGGCAATGGTAGAACAATATGGCCTCTCTTTGCTGCACAGGGAGACATTTATAAAACTGAAAAATGTTGTCTAAGGGGGAAAAGGGGGAGAAAATAGCAGAAAAATATCTTACCAGTAACGGCTATAGGATAGTCTGTAAAAATTTTCGCTCAAAAATGGGTGAAGTAGATATAATTGCTGAAAGAGATAACGATTTATACATAATTGAAGTAAAATATAGATCTAGTAAAAATTTTGGTTATGGATTTGAGTCAATAACAGAAAAAAAGAAAAATGCTATAATAAATACAGCAAAGTATTATATAATGAAAACAGATATAAAAAAAAGAGTGCGATTTGATGTTATATCTATTGATGATGGCAATATAACACATATACAGGATGCTTTCTAGCTATGGGGCATGTATATTTCTTGTAGATATGGGTGTTGTAATATTAAAATAATTGACTTTATTATGTTCAGGAGTGATTTATAATTCTATTGTAAATGATTATGGAAAAATTAGTAAATAGTATTTTTGAAGAGATAACTGAGACTAATAGTAGGTTTTTTGCAAGATCTAAAAATACAATTATCTCCATTTCTCTGGAAATAGCCAAGACCTTTATAAATGGAGGTAAAATTCTTTTACTAGGAAATGGAGGTTCTGCTGCAGATTCTCAACATATAGCTGCGGAGTTTATAAACAGGTTTAAAATGGAACGCCCTCCTTTGCCTGCTCTTGCCCTAACAACCGACACCTCTGTGATAACCTCTATTAGTAATGATTATGATTTTAAGGATATTTTTGTGAAACAGCTTGTTGCTATTGCAAATGAGGGAGATGCTGTTTGGGCTTTGTCTACAAGTGGGAATTCTCCTAATGTCATTCGCGCGCTACAATATGCAGCAAAGAATAACCTGAAATCAGTAGGGTTTACAGGCAGTAAAGGGAATAAAATGCTAGGTTTGTGTGATATTCTTCTTGCAGCACCAACTGACAATACACCCAGAATACAGGAATTGCATATAACCTCTGCCCATATTATTTGTGAACTGGTGGATGAGCTTATGTTTGGAAAATTTACTGATAATTTATAGCATGCAAAACAATTATAATAGAATACTTCATCATGAAAAACTTAAGACAGCTCTTTCATCTCATAGTGATAAAAAAGTTGGTTTCACCAATGGCTGTTTTGATATAATACATGCGGGGCATTTAAAATATTTAAATGAAGCTAAATCTTTATGTAATATACTTGTAGTCGCTGTTAATTCAGATGAATCTGTAAAAAGACTAAAAGGGGGAAAACGCCCAATTGTTACCCTTGGAGAAAGGATGGAAGTTTTGGCAGGGTTGAGGTCTGTTGATTATGTCACATGGTTTAACGAAGACACTCCCTACAATTTGATAAAATTTTTGAAGCCGGATATACTTATGAAAGGTGGCGACTGGCCTATAAACAAGATAATAGGTTCTGATATTGTTTTAGAAGCTGGAGGAGTCGTAGAATCTCTAAGTTATAAGGAAAATGTTTCAACAACTGATATAATAGAGAAAATAATTGACCTGTTTTGCAAATGAAAGGTGGTAGTTACCATAATCTATGGGGCTCATCAAAGCTGCATTTTCTTAAGACATTATTGAATACTGATAGGGCAACAGTCGTTATTTGCGCAGACAGCATTACTGCTGAGAAAACAGTTAATGAAGCTACACTCTTTTTCCCTGACAAAAAGATATTATATTTCCCGGAATATAGCCAGGAACCTTTTGAAAAAATACGGGTGTTACCTGATATTACATCAGCACGAGTAGATACATTGGATAATTTGGACAGTTCTCAGAATTGTCTCATAGTATCCACCCCATATGGGCTGTTAAAAAAACTGCCATCACGTAGTGTGTTTAGGTCCGCCATTAAAGAAATAAATATTGGACAGGAGTTAAGCAGGGATGATCTGTTGCAATATTTTGATATATCAGGTTTTATTAATGTGGAAGTGGTAAATGCCCCTGGAGAATTTACCATAAGAGGAGATAAGCTTGATGTTTTTCCTATAAATTATGAATATCCTTTGAGGATAGAATTTTTTGACAATATTGTAGAATGTATCAACATCTATAATCCTGAGACACAGAGAACAATAGAAAGAATTTCATACGCAAGAGTGTTGCCTGCTACGGAAGCTATAACTGCCACAAAAGTATTAAAAGCAAAAGTTTCACACCTGAGACATATCCATGATGAAATAAAATTGTTCGGTAAATTTGCTGGTTTTCACTGGTATATGCCTGCAGTGTACGATCGATTTAATACTTTATTTGATTTCATAGAAAGTGAATACAACATTGTCATTTGTGGTGATAATATCTTAGATGCCGTTAAAAAAAGAGAAGAATCTATTATACATGCTCATAAAAATTATGAGGATACACTCCCATGGGAATCTAATTTTCTGTCTGGGAATGAGTTAGAAGATATCATCACTAAAAACAACCCTGTTTTTCTAATGGAGCTGGATGATAAAAGCAGTGCAAATGTTGAGGAGTATTCAGGCATCGGTGGCATTACTACGCCGGACAAATCAAACATCTATAAATCTACAGACAGTTATTGTAATATTTTTCGTGACTATTTGAATAAAAATTTTACAATTATTTTGGCTATTGAAAGCATAAAATTTAGAAAAATACTAGAAGATCAGCTACAAGAGTACAACATATCCCCCATAACGATAAGAAATTTAAGCGAGGTGACGGGAAAAGGCCTTTATTTTTATGATGCAAAGGTTACAGGTGGTTTTATAGCAAATAGACAGAAGATAGCACTTTTTTCAGATGATGATATATTTGGATTTTCAAAAAAAGCATACAAAAAGAAGAAAAAATTGCCTTTTGATACTGCTCTCTCAGATTTAGAACCAAATGATTTTGTTGTGCATTCGGATTATGGGATAGGTAAATTTATAAAGTTAACTAATAAATCTATAGGTGGTATTAAGGGTGATTTTTTAGAACTTGAATATGAAAAAGGTGAGATCCTTTATGTACCGATAAAATTTATCACTTATGTAAAAAAATATGTGGCCAAACAGGGGCATCCCCCAAAATTAAGCAGTCTTGGTAGTACAAAGTGGCTTAATCTAAAAAAAAGAGCTTATAGCAGTGCTAGAAAAATAGCTTTTGATCTGCTTAAATTATATTATGAAAGGAAGACACATAAAGGCTGTTCTCTGAATCCTGATGAGTTAATGCTAAAAAATCTTGAAAATAGTTTTGAATATGATGAGACAGAAGATCAGGTTTCAGCTTTATATGATATTATGACAGATATGGCAAGCCATAAGCCTATGGAAAGGCTTATTTGTGGTGATGTAGGTTTTGGTAAGACAGAATTGGCTATAAGGGCAGCCTGTATTGCAGTTTCCAGTGGCAAACAGGTAGCTGTCCTTGCACCAACCATAGTCTTGGTTCATCAGCATTATGATACATTTTGTAAAAGGTTTGGAGAATTGCCCATCAAAATAGACTATCTTAGCAGGTTAAAGCCAAGGAAGGAGATAACAGTAACCAAACAAAATTTAATAGAAGGAAAAATTGACATCATTATAGGGACACACCTGTTGCTCTCAAAAGAGATAACCTTTTCTGATCTAGGTCTTTTAATTATAGATGAGGAACAGAGGTTCGGCGTGTCAGATAAGGAAAAGATAAAAGTTTTCCGAGGTGGAGTTGATGTGTTGGCGTTATCAGCTACTCCATTGCCTAGAACACTTCAACTTTCCCTTTCAGGACTTAGGGATATAAGCTTAATTCAAACGCCGCCAGAGGACAGATTGCCTGTAATAACAAAAATAATTAAGAGTGGAGCAGAACTTGTAGCAGCCATTAGAAGGGAACTTGAGACAGGAGGTCAGGTATTTTTCCTCCATAATAAAATAAGTGATATAGAGCGGATTACTATGGACTTAAAGGAAAAATTGGGGTCAGCCGTTGTGGAGTTTGTTCACGGAAGAATGAAACCAGAGCATCTAGAAAAAAAAATAAATAATTTTTACTCCGGGGATATAGATGTCTTAGTTAGTACATCTATAATTGAAAATGGGGTGGATGTTCCTAATGCAAATACCATTATAATTGACAATGCTCATCATATAGGACTTGCAGATCTTTATCAGTTAAAGGGGAGGGTTGGTAGATCTAAAAAAAGGGGCTATTGCTATCTTATGATAAATGATATCAATAAACTATCAGAAATTGCGCAAAAAAGGCTAAGAATTATTCAGCAACTCTCAGATCTTGGCAGCGGTTTTAAGATATCAACTTATGATTTACAATTAAGAGGCGCGGGTGATATCCTTGGAGCGAGACAATCAGGCTTTATAACGGGGATAGGTTATGATCTTTATATAGAAATGATATCTTCAGCACTTAGAAGCTTAAAAGGGAAAGAGCCCATATCTTTAAAAACAGAACTTCTTTCTGACATTCCTTACTTTATCCCTGCAGAATATATATATGATCCTGCTATACGAATCAAATATTACAGAAAAGCTTCCCAGATAGAATCCTTATCTGAAATAAAAGAGATGGAAAGTGAATTATCGGGAGAATATGGAGACCTCCCACCTGAAGTCACCAATCTTCTATATTTGCTTTGTATAAGAAATCTGGCATCAAAATCCAATATAAAAAAGATCGTTTCTTCAGGAGATAATTTTGTGTTAACCTTTTCAAAAGAAACAGATACCGATCTTAAGCAGATAGTTTGGGCTGCTAAAAAAACTTCTTTAACTGCGCGGTTTAAGAATGAATTTGAATTAAATTTAACGCAAAACAGTAGTAATCTTCTCGAAAATGTATTATTTTTTTTATCTTTGACCCATGAATGGCAAGATTATCAAATAGTGAAAAATGGTACACAATCTTAATGTTTATACATAAATGTATTGTAATAATATCACACCTTGTATATTTTATTGGAGATGTTTTGGGGTATACTTTGGACAAAAATTGAAGTTTGTTAGATATATTATCATAGCTCTTGTTGCTTTATCTTTTTGCCGTTGCGATCTTTTTAGAAAAAAGATTAGCATTGCAGGCGATGAAGACACATTGCTTATCATTTCTGTAAATGGTATGGATTACTACCAGTCCGATTTTCTAAATTTTCTTCATATAACGTTTCCTGACCTGTCGGATATCAATTTGACGGAGAAAAATATTAGGGAGAAAATTGTAAATGATTTTGTTCTTTTTACAATACTTTTGCAGGGGGCAACCATTCCAGATAACATAGATGAAAATGCTTACAAGGAAAGATTAAGTAAAATTGATTTTGATCATATAAAAAAGTATGAAACAGATAAGGAGTATTTGAAGCAATTCATTATTAATCAGCATCTGATAAATGAATTTCTAGACAGATCCGTTTTAGATGAAATTGATGTTACTGATTCCGAATTATCTGATGAATACAATGATTATTTAAAGGCTTTTATACCTGTGGATGAAAAGCATCTTTATCATATAGTGACAGAGGATTTAGGCGCAGCTAAGAAAGCAATGAAAGAGCTAAAAGAGAAGAAATCCTTTAAAAATATTGCAAAAAAATACTCAATTGGCCCTGCGGCATCAAAAGGTGGTGATCTGGGCTTCAAATATATGAAAGATACCCCGGAGTTTTTTAAGTGTGTGGAGAACCTTAAAGATGGCACATATTCCACAATCATTACATCTAACTATGGATATCATATTATAAAAGTTGAAAATACCAGGGGGATGAAACCTTTAACATTTGATAAAATAAGAGATACACTATATGATAGGCTATACATAAAGAAAAGAAGTGATCTTATTAGAGAAAAAATTAAGGAGATTAAAGAAAATGCGAGTATTATTTATCACGGTGATGTTGACTTTTCTCATATCGTTCAAACCGGCTTACACGGTAGTAATTGATGAAATAATGGCAATGGTAGGAGATATAGTAATAACTAAATACGAAGTAGAGGCATTAAATCCTAAAAAAATAAATGAAATCTATAGTATATCCGATGAAAAACTAAAAGATAATACATTGCGGGGATATTATAAGGATGCTTTAAATTTCCTTGTTGAACAATATATTGTGCAAATTGCGGCTGAAAGAGATGGCGTTAGCATAAGCGATAAAGATGTAGAAAATGCTTTTGCAGAAGTTCTTGAAAGAAATAAAGCAACTTTCGAGGAATTAGAGAAAATACTTGGTCAAGAGGGCTTAACTATACAGCAGTATAAATGGAATTTAAAAATGGACATTCTTAATGCTAAGATAAGGAGCCGTATTCTTTCACCATTGATTGTAATTACTGAAGAAGATATAAAAGGTTATATAGACAATAACCAGTCTGAATTAGCTTTGAATGATAAATATGAGCTTAGAATGATTGTCCTTGATAAAAATACTGATAGTAAAAAAATAATGAAATACATTAAGAAGGATCATAGTTTTGCTGATGCAGCTATTCATTACTCTACTGACAAGACAGCAAAATCTGGTGGGTATCTGGGCTGGATAAACCTGAAACATTTACCAGAGGAGATAGGGTCTGTTATCATAGAGAAAAAAACAGGTGATATATTTGTAGTTAATAATGAAGAAAGAGAACAAATTTTTTTGATAGAGGGGTTTAAAGATAAGTATAA
>Ga0209345_10005042_pt1 | contig 12468 bp, 11 predicted proteins | sample Cruoilmetagenom7_FD_187294 | JGI IMG/M metagenome (GOLD analysis project Ga0209345, IMG submission 187294) | Oil polluted marine microbial communities from Coal Oil Point, Santa Barbara, California, USA - Sample 7 (SPAdes) (version 2) | ecosystem: Environmental > Aquatic > Marine > Oil seeps ...
GCGCCAGCCGCTGGCTACAGGTGCGCCGCCTGCTTTGGCTGTTGGTTTTCGGCTTGATCCATTTCTTCTTTATCTGGCGCGGTGATATTCTCACCATGTATGCACTGTGGGGCATCATTATGCTCTTGTGCCTCAGATGGGCGGCCAAGACCCAGCTTGTGGTCGGGCTGATAATGTCGATCCTTGGCTGTTTTTTGATGATGAACATGTTGGGCGCGCAATATATGCTGTCGACCAATGCTGAAATTGTCGCAGATGCCCCTGCTGAAATGCGCGATCTGGTCAATCAGGGACCAGCCCAGATTAGGGCAGAGGCAATTGCAGAGGCGCAGCTGTTCACCCACGGCTCCTACCGCGACATTGTGGCCGATACGATCAAGCAAAAAGCCGGCACGGTAATTCCAGAAGCGATTTTTTTCGGCATTGTTGAAACATTCGGCTTCATGCTGCTGGGGGCGGCATTTTACCGTTATGGTTTTTTCAGCGGCGCGCTGGATCCTGCCAAAATGCGCCGATGGGGCTGGGTCGGGGTTATTTCGGGCGCTGGGGTGACAATACCGATCGCGCTTTGGCCGCAAAGCCAGGGGTTCCCATATGCTGCCACCATGCTGTCGTTTGAAGGGTTGGTCATGCTGCCTCGTCTGGCGATGGTTGTGGGCCTTGCCGCTTTGCTTGCCCAATGGGCGCCGCGCGGCAGCCGGGGGCGGATGGGGCAGCGCTTTGTTGCTGCAGGCCGAATGGCATTCAGCAATTATATTGGCACATCAATCGTCATGGCGGCGATATTTCAGGGCTGGGGGCTTGGCCTTTACGGTCAATTTGGCCGCCTTGGCCTGCTTGGCTTTGTGGTGCTGGGCTGGGTCTTGATGCTGGCTTGGTCCAAACCATGGCTGGCCCATTTTCGCTATGGCCCGCTTGAATGGCTGTGGCGCTGCCTCACCTATTGGAAGCTGCTTGCGATCCGGCGGTAAGGCTGAATGAAACCGGCTTTTTCGGTTTTGTCAGGCAATTTTGGCTTTGGCAGTTAAGGCGCCTGTTATTTTTTCGGGGCGTAGGGGTTTTTTGCGCTCTTAAGCGTTACGCGCACTGGCACCGCCTGAAACCCCAAATTACGCCGGATGCCGTTGACCAGATAGCGTTCATAACTGGTGGGCAGCATGTCCAGCCTGGTCCCGAACACCACAAATCGCGGCGGGCGCGTGCCGGCCTGCGTAATGTAGCGCAGTTTGATCCGTTTGCCGCCGGGCGCAGGTGGGGGATTGGCATCCAGCGCATCGTCAAACCAGCGGTTAAGCGCGGCGGTGGGCACACGTTTTGACCAGCTGGCGCGGATTTCAAAGGCAGATGCCAACATTGCATCGAGGCCTTTGCCGGTGCGCGCAGAGATGGCGAATAAGGGCACGCCCTTAACCTGCGCCAACCCTTCGTCGAGTGCGTGGCGCACACCGCGAAACAGTGCGCTAGCATCTTCGGCAATATCCCATTTGTTGATCGCAATGATCAGCGCGCGCCCTTCTTCAAGCACTTGGGATGCAATTTTAAGATCCTGATGCTCAAGACCCAAGGTGGCATCCAGCAGCAATACCACGACTTCGGCAAAATCAATGGCCAGCTTGGCATCTTGCACGGCCATTTTTTCCAGCTTGTCGGTCACGCGGGCCCGTTTGCGCATTCCGGCGGTGTCGATCAGCCGAATATCGCGCGATTCGCCGGTTTCGGGATCTTGCCAATTCCAATCCACTGCAATCGAATCGCGCGTGATCCCGGCCTCTGGCCCGGTTAGCAAACGGTCTTCGCCCAGCATTTTGTTGATCAGCGTGCTCTTGCCTGCATTGGGCCGCCCGACAATGGCGAATTTCAGCGGGCCGCTGACAATCTCGTCTTCCTCGACATATTCTTCGCCGGCTTCTTCTGCTGCATCGCGCGCTTCTTGGCGGGCAATTTTCTTTTGTTCAGCCTCGGCTTCCTCTTGGGCGATTCGGGTTTTCTCGTCTTCCCCCAGCAGCGGCCACAGCGCGCCAAATAAATCGGCCACCCCTTCGCCATGTTCAGCCGAAATCGGCACAGGATCGCCAAAACCCAGCGCGTAACTTTCATAAATGCCCGGCTCTGCTGATTTTCCTTCCGCCTTATTGGCAACCATCACCACCGGAACTTTCTGGTTGCGCAGCCACAGCGCAATTTCTTCATCCAGCGTGGTAATGCCGGCGCGGGCATCAATGACCATCAACGCCACATCGGCGTGGGTCAGGCTGATTTCGGTCTGCTTACGCATCCGGCCAGGCAGGGTTTGAGGATCATCATCTTCCCAACCGGCGGTATCCACGATCTGGAATTTCAGACCCGCAATCTCTGCATCGGCCACGCGCCGGTCGCGCGTTACGCCCGGCTGATCATCGACCAGCGCCAGCTTTTTCCCAACCAGCCGGTTGAATAAGGTTGATTTGCCGACATTGGGGCGCCCGATGATGATAACTTGCGGTAACATTGCGCGCAGGTGGCCCTTCGTGGCCCACTTGGCAAGGTTGGAGCAATCCTATGGTTAATTCTGGTTAACCATAACGGGCAGGGCGATCCTAACGGGTGGGGCGGCAAAGAGGCGGCATGAAATTGCCGCTTTCCCTATTTGCACTTGGCGTGATGATCGCCGCGCCGGCTTATGCGCAGGCAAAAACATCGTCGGATTTCAGCAGGTTGGGCGGCGCGCGCGGGGGCGTTCAATCCCCCATCCAGCCCGGCACCCGATCCAGCATTCAACCCGGCAAGGAATTGCCAGCCTATCTGCAATGCGTGCCCTATGCGCGTGAGTTTTCCGGTATTGGCATTTATGGTGATGCACATAGTTGGTGGGATCAGGCAAAGGGCCGGTATAAGCGCGGGCGTAGCCCGAAAATCGGCGCTGTGATGGCATTTCGCCCGCATCGCAATATGAAATTGGGCCATGTTGCAGCGGTCAGTAAGGTGATTAACAGGCGCACTATTTTGCTGAGCCATTCCAATTGGTCGCCGATCAATGGGCGGCGCGGCCAGATTGAACATAATGTGCGCGCGGTTGATGTATCGCCAAATAATGACTGGAGCGCGGTGCGCGTATGGTATCACCCGCTGCAGGCGCTGGGCAAAACTGCATGGCCGGTGGCTGGTTTTATTTATGGCGACAAGGCGAAGCGCGGATCGCTTCCGGCTTTCCGTTCCGCCAGCAGCAGGCCGGCGATTGCAAGGCAGCCGGTTCAGCGCGCTGCGATAGATCCCAATCCCTCGCCTGCATTCAGTAAAGCATTTGGCGATATGGGCGCCCCTGACAAGGCGGCCGCTGCCCGTCCAGCCCGGCCAACTAGAGTTGCGAAATCAATCTCGCGCAGGCCGGACCCCGTACGCGATATTATTGCGCGTTATGAAAATTGATCCTGCGATCTAGGTTCCGTTAGTTTCGGTCCCAGTTAGATTTTAGGCCCCGTTAGATTTTAGGCCCCGTTATATCTTGGGGCAGTCAATTTCCTATCTGATCAAGTCTGGCGCGCCGCTGCAAAGCGTCAAGTCTGGCGAAATGCCAGCCAGCCGCCGCGCCAGTGATAGAAGATTTACGCTTTTGCGACGGGCGGATTATCGCCCAGATCTTCGTACCAGGCCTCTACAGGGCCGTTTAATTTGATGGTCAGCGGATTGCCCTTGCGGTCCATTGATTTGCCAGCCTGAACCCTCACCCAGCCACCGGAAATGCAATATTCCTCGATATTGGTGCGTTCAGTTCCTTTGAATCGAATACCAACGCCGCGGCGTAGCTTTTCTTCATCAAACAGCGGGCTGCGCGGATTGACCGAAAGGCAATCGGGCGGAACATCATTGGCCGCGCTTGCAGCAGGTGTTTCAGGGCTCTCCGCAATTTCGGCGGATGTTTCAGTGTTGTTTTCTTCGGTCATGTGCGCCGCCCTAATGCGGCGAGGAACGCACGGCAAGATCGCTCTGCTCTCAGCTTGGCCAAAAAGGGGCGCCTTAGTCCAAAGGGGGAGGCGTTTCAGGCAGGGCGGGCGCTGCATCGGGCAGATCGGGCGCGGGTTCGATAATATCTTCGCGTCCCGGCGTGAATTCATCCGGGGCAACCGGGTTTACCGTGTCACCCTCATCCGGCTCTACTTCATCGGGCCGCTTGGGGGCGGCGCGCTGGGGGTCAGGCTGTTGGGGCGGATTGCCGCTGGCGAGCCCGGCGCGCGATTGGTCATGCTGTTCCATCAAAAACTCCTGTGCCAATTAACAATCCATAACACATAGATCGCCTTCCGTACTTGCCCTTTTGCGAGATGCCTTTTAAGGGCGCTGGCTTGCCTGCGAGGTTGCTCGTGTGGCTTCGTTCGGGTTGCGGGCGTGGCGGAATTGGTAGACGCGCTGGTTTTAGGTACCAGTATCGTAAGATGTGGGGGTTCGAGTCCCTTCGCCCGCACCAGTCGTTGCATCACAGAATCCATCGCGATAAGTAGATTTTTTAAAAGGCTATGTTGCACCTCATGCAGATCAAACAAACCAATAATGACGGGCTGAAGCGCGCGTATGAGCTCACCATTCCTGCTGCTGATATTGCAGCGCGAATCGATGCCGAGGTGAACAAGATCGCACCGCAGGTGAAGATGCCGGGTTTCCGCCCGGGCAAGGTGCCTGCAAATCTGGTCAAAAAGATGCACGGCGAACAGATGCATTCCCAAGCGGTGAATGATGTGCTGCGCGAATCGATTGATTCGCTGATGCAGAAAGAAAAATTGCGCCCTGCAATGCAGCCCAAAGTCGATCTGGCTGAAGGCTATGAAGAGGGCAAGGACGCTGTGCTCGACGTTTCGCTCGAGGTGTTGCCCGAAGTCGAAGCCCCTGAAATCGAGGGTATGAAGCTTGAGCGGCTGCTCGTTCCCGTCAGCGATGAAAAGGTCGACGAAGCGATCAAGAACATCGCTAATCAGTCAAAAGCTTACAAAGATGCGCCCAAGACTAAGAAGGCGGGCGATGGTGATCAGCTGATCATTGATTTTGTCGGCAGTGTTGACGGCGTTGAATTCGAAGGCGGCAAGGCCGAAGGCGCGCCATTGGTCATTGGCGCTGGCCAGTTCATCCCCGGCTTTGAAGAACAGCTTACGGGCGCAAAGACCGGCGAAGAAAAAACTATTTCGGTTACCTTCCCCGAGGATTATCCAGCCGAAAACCTGAAGGGCAAGGAAGCGCAATTTGCGATTACCGTGCAGCAGGTCAAAGTTGAATCCGAAACCAAGATTGATGAAGAGTTTGCCACTTCGCTTGGGCTGGAAAGCCTTGATAAGCTGAAGGAGCTTCTGCGCGGTCAGCTTGAACAGGAAACGGGCAATTTGACCCGCACCCAGATGAAGCGCCAATTGCTGGACAAATTGGCAGCAGGCCATGATTTTGATGTGCCGCAGAGCATGGTCGATGCTGAATTTGACCAGATTTGGGCCCAATTGGAAGCGGAAGCAGCCAAGGATGAAAATCCAGAAGCGGCAATGAAAGAAGTCGAAGCCGAGCGCGATGATTACCGCAATATCGCTGAACGCCGCGTGCGTTTGGGCCTGCTTCTGTCAGAAATCGGCCAGAAGAACGATGTCGAAGTAACCCAGCAGGAAATGGGTATGCTTACCCAGCAGGCTGCCCAGCAATATCGCGAAGAAGATCGCGAGCGGTTCCTGCAATACATCCAGTCAGAGCCAATGGCCGCCGCCCAACTGCGCGCGCCGCTCTATGAAGACAAGGTCGTCGATTTCCTGTTTGGCAAAGCGGATGTGACAGAACGCGAAGTGACCCGCGAAGAATTGGAAGCGGCGATCGAAGCAGAAGAAGCTACCGAACAGAAAAAACCGGCCAAAAAGGCTGCAGCCAAAAAAGCGCCAGCTAAGAAGGCACCGGCCAAGAAAGCCGCTGCGGCTGATGAAAAGCCTGCTGCCAAGAAGGCTCCGGCGAAAAAGGCTGCAAAGGCACCGGCCAAAACCGCTGCCAAGCAAGCTGCGAAAAAACCGGCCGCGAAAAAGCCTGCTGCTAAGAAACCGGCAGCCAAGAAATAAGTTTGCCCGGTTTTACAGGCATAATTCCCCCCACGTTCACCAAATGGCGGCGTGGGGGTTTTTATGTCCGGAATATTTCTGATCGGCCCGGCAGCCGCCCTTGGGTGCGCGGCTGGCCATTACCCGATAAAATCATATCAATGGGCAGGCGCGCCTCGTTAGGGGCGCTGCAGCCGCCGCGGCCAAAGGTAAATCAGGCATTTTTCATCCCTTGGGGAACGCCAGTTCGAATAACCAGCGCAAGCGGGTTTTCCACCACACAAGATTAACACTCTTGAACATATAGCAGCGGAGGGCGACATAGGTCCTTCATTCAAGACAAGAGGCAATTTCATGATCGATCTGTTGGGCGCTTCCGGTGAAACATTTGGAACGCAGGGCCAGTTTACCCAAGACCCGTTAACCGGCGCATTGGTGCCCATGGTGGTTGAACAGACCAGCCGCGGCGAACGCAGTTTTGACATCTTCAGCCGTTTGCTGCGCGAAAGGATTGTGTTTGTTACCGGCCAAGTCGAAGATGGTATGGCCTCGCTAATTACGGCGCAATTACTGTACCTTGAAAGCGAGAACCCATCCAAGCCGATCAGCATGTATATCAACTCGCCCGGCGGCGTGGTGACCGCTGGCATGGCGATCCATGACACGATGCAATATATCAAGTCGCGCGTTTCCACCGTGTGTATGGGGCAGGCTGCATCGATGGGCAGTTTCCTGCTGGCCGCGGGCGAACCGGGGATGCGGGTTGCCTTGCCCAATGCGCGGATCATGATTCACCAGCCTTCGGGCGGCGCACGCGGGATGGCTTCTGATATTGAAATTCAGGCGCGGGAAATTTTGCGGATCAAGGCCAGCATGAATGATCTCTATGTGAAATATACCGGTAAGAGCTTAAAAGAGATCGAAAAGGCGATGGACCGCGACACCTTCCTCGAAGCGGAAGAGGCAAAGGCATTTGGCCTGGTTGATAAGGTTTTTGAAACCCGGCCCGAAGGCGAAGCACCCTCTGACGATGCGAAAGACAAGGGGGCAGGCGGCGCGCCTGAGTAAATTTCGGCGCTGCAAATTCTTTCAATGTCCCACCACCGGCAATGATGATCGGTGGTGGGACAATTTACTGTAGCATTTCGGCAATCTTGCAGCTTCAGCTTGTCGTAAGACCTAATGTGGTAGTGCTAGATGTTGATTATCGACCATCCGGCTATAGAGTCGGAGCAATCTTCCCCCTTTGTTACGGGCGAGAGATTCGGGAACACGGGATATGACTAAATTGAGCGGCACTGATTCCAAGAGCACCCTTTACTGCAGTTTCTGCGGAAAATCGCAGCACGAAGTGCGCAAGTTGATCGCAGGGCCGACTGTGTTCATCTGTGATGAATGCGTGGAATTGTGCAATGATATCATTCGCGAAGAAACCAAGGCAGGGATCGCAGGCCGCAAGGATGGCGATGTTCCTACCCCGATGGAAATATTCTCGACGCTGAATGATTATGTGATCGGGCAGGACCGCGCCAAACGTGTGTTGGCGGTTGCCGTCCACAATCATTACAAACGTTTGAAAAATGGCGGTAAGTCAGGCGAAGTGGAACTGGCAAAATCGAATATCTTGCTGGTCGGGCCGACAGGCTGCGGCAAGACTTTGCTGGCACAAACACTGGCGCGCACGTTCGATGTGCCTTTCACCATGGCCGATGCGACCACGCTGACCGAGGCGGGTTATGTGGGCGAAGATGTTGAAAACATCATTCTTAAATTGCTGCAATCCAGCGATTACAATGTTGAAAAGGCCCAGCACGGGATCGTCTATATTGACGAAATCGACAAGATCACCCGCAAGGCTGAAAACCCCTCGATCACCCGCGATGTATCGGGCGAAGGTGTGCAGCAGGCCCTGCTCAAGCTGATGGAAGGCACCACGGCTTCTGTCCCGCCGCAGGGCGGGCGCAAGCATCCCCAGCAGGAATTCCTGCAGGTGGACACCACCAATATTTTGTTCATCTGCGGCGGTGCGTTTGCCGGTCTGGACAAGATCATTGCTGACCGTCTTCAGAAACGTTCGATCGGGTTTGGCGCGCATGTGGCTGATCCAGACAAGCGAAGCGTGGGCGAATTGCTGGAAAAGGCTGAGCCTGAAGATTTGCTGAAATTCGGGCTGATCCCTGAATTTGTCGGCCGCCTGCCCGTGATCGCAACCCTGCGCGATCTTGATGTAGATGCCTTGGTGAAAATCCTCAGTGAACCTAAAAATGCGCTGGCCAAACAATATGCCAAATTGTTTGAACTGGAAGATGTCGAATTGACCTTCACCCAAGATGCGCTTGAACAGATCGCGAAAAAGGCAATTCTGCGCAAAACCGGTGCGCGCGGGCTGCGTTCCATCGTCGAAGGGTTGTTGTTGGACACCATGTTCGACCTGCCAGATATGGACGGCGTGACCGAAATCGTGATCGACAAGGATGTGGTCGAAGGCAACAAGGATCCAGTGCAGGTGATGGCTGGCAAGAAGAAAAAGGAAGAGGCGGCCTAAGCGGGTGCCCTTCCAGCTTGCGAAGGTCAGGCGGGTTGAATTTTATAGGCGCTCAGAGCTGACCACTGGCGCCATTTGCTGCGATATTACCATGCCGGACGAAGTGATTTTCGCGCATGAGGATATGCCCCACTGGGACGAATTGATCCGCAAGCTGGAATTTCTCGGCGGATTTGATGTTGAGTGGTTTGGGCAGGTGTCAAAATCCGCAAATCCGGAAAATCGATACGCCGCTTTTGAATGCTATATTTGATTGAACCTTTGCTGCCTGCGCAGCTTGCATGAAATTGCTCGCTCGTTTGCAGCGTAGAACAAATTTTGCCGCCCCATTTTGGCGCCGGTTTTGCCGGTTACGATGTTCGGGCCAGTTTTGGGCCAGTCTGCTTGAGGTGGTCTGCATGAGGCGGCCTGCTTGGGGCGGCGGCATAATCCCCAAAACCTTTGATCGGATCGGCTGCCTCAATGGGGTGATGCGATGTTTGTTTTGGCGGGGCCTATAGCGGGCAGCCGCCGCAATCCTGGGTGGTTTCGATCTGGATGGTGGCATGGCCGATCCGGAATTCCTGATCCAGTGTCTCTGACAGGCTGTGCAGGAACGTATCGCTGCCATTGCCGCCGGGCATCACCAGATGTGCGGTCAGTGCGGTTTGTGTGGTGCTCATGGCCCAAATATGCAGATCGTGGACAGCGGTAACGCCGGGCAATTCAGCCAGATATTGGCGAACCAGGTCCGCCTCAATCCCCTCAGGCACTGCCAGCAGGCCCATCTTCAAGCTATCCTTCAGCAGGCCCCATGTTCCCCAGGCAATCACAGCCACGATGATCAAGCTGGTGGCAGGATCGATCCATTGTAGGCCCGTCAGCAGGATTGCAGCGCCGGCAAAGACCACACCGATGGAAACCAGCGCATCAGCCGCCATATGCAGGAAGGCCCCCCGTATATTGAGATCGTGTTTGCTGCCGCGCATGAACAGTAATGCAGTGCCTGTGTTGATCACCGTGCCAATGCCGGCCACCACGATCATCGTCATCCCCGCAACTGGCGAGGGTTCAAACAAACGGTGCAAAGTCCCAAGCAATATTACGCCCAGCGCCAGCATAAGCAGCGCGGCATTGGTCATTGCGGCCAATATGGTTGTGCTTTTCAGGCCATAGGTAAACTGTTTGGAAGGGGCCCGTTTTGCCAGCACACTGGCGCCCCAAGCCAATAACAGGGCGAGAACATCGGACAAATTATGCCCTGCATCGGCCACCAGCGCCATTGAGCCAGCGATGTAACCATAAGTGGCCTCGATGATGACGAAGGCAGTGTTGAGAATGACCCCGATGGCGAAGGCTGGCCCGAAATCTTTCGGTACATGCCCGTGCCCGTGCCCGTGCCCGTGCCCATGATCATGCCCGTGCCCATGATCGCGCCTATGCCCATGCCCGCCTGCGTGCTCATGGCTCTTGGCGTGTGCATGGCTGGGATCATGCGTCTGGTTATGTGTTTGCGGGGCGGCCATCTGCTTTATTCATACACACAGGCGTTAAGCCCGTCACGCTGGACCACGCCCATGCGGGCCGCGATGATCTGGCCATATCGGCGGGTGGCGCCAGTAGGGTTGGTGACTGCCCGTTTCTGCGGCAATGGCAGGGCGGCGGCCATGCGGGCTGCCTCGGCCACGTTTAGCCGGGCGGCGGAATGGCCAAAATAACGCTGCGCCCCGGCCTCTGCGCCATAGGTGCCGATCCCCGTTTCTGCGACGTTGAGATAGACTTCCATGATGCGCCGTTTGCCCCAAATACGCTCGATCAGAAAGGTGAACCACGCTTCCAGCCCCTTGCGGAAATACCCTCCGCCCTGCCACAAAAAAACATTCTTGGCCGTTTGCTGGCTGATTGTGGAGCCACCGCGAATTCGGCCCCCGTTCGCCTTGGCTTGCAAATTACGTTTGAAGGCATTTTTGATTGCTGTCTGATCAAAACCATTATGCGAACAAAATTTGCTGTCCTCTGCCGCGATCACGGCGCTGACCATGTTCGGGTCAATATCGGACAGATTTTTCCAATCCTTGGTAATTCCGCCGCTATTGAACGCCATAGTAGCCGTCAGCGGCGGCGGCGCGAATTTGAACAACAACGCCAGCACCAGGCTGACCCCGACGAACCACAGGATGATTTTTGCGATGATTTTCGCGAACCAAAACATTTGCACCCCCTAATTGGCGCAAAGGGAAATGCAAATCTTCATCGTGTTGAAGCTGGTGAGGGCAGGGGATATTTGCGAAGGAAGCAAGGCTGCGCCGAGTTTCAATCACCGCTAGGCAGGGCGGGCGATGTGATGGCGGTCATCAATTTGCCAACATCTGGAAATGCATCTGCTGCGCCATTCCATGTGGCGCGATATTTGACCTGCCAGCCGCTGTCTTTGGGGCAGTAGAGATAGGCATCTGTTATCATGGTAGGGTAATCTGGCCCCCTCGGCGCGATGGCATAGCGTGCAAGCAAGGCCGTTTCTTCCGGCCTTCCCCCGTGGGGCGGGATGCGGCCTTCGCTAATCAATGCAGCGCCATTACGCGCATCAATATGTGATCTTACGTTGGCAAATTCCATTTCACAGCTGACGCCTGCGATGGTGGGATAGGTATAGACAGTCACCAGCAGTTTTTTTCCGTCATGTTTCAGCAGATAGGATACGCCCACATTCTGCCCGTCAGAAGAAAATTCGGTAATGCGAATACGTTGCAACCCGTCCAATGATTGAGGAAATACTGCCCCTGTGGGTTGATGCGTCCATTGCTCCGGCGGGACATGCAATATCCGCTGCGCCAAGGCGGCGGCGGGATTGAATGAAAGCAGGCCAGCAGCCAGCGCGCCAAAAATTTTCAAAAACAAACGCATTCTCAGGCCCCCAAATGATGATGTGTAGTCATGCCAAATAGAAGGCGGCCAGAGAAGCAAAATTAATCGCTTATCTGGCCGCCATCATTATTCGGAAGTTGGAAATTTAAGCTGGCGTTGGCACAAACCGTTCGCCAGCCAGGCGTTGCATGGCCTTTTGCAGCTTTTCAAAGGCGCGCACCTCGATTTGGCGGATACGTTCGCGGCTGACGCTGTAAACCTGCGATAATTCTTCCAATGTTTGCGGATTGTCGGTCAGGCGCCGTTCGGTCAGGATATGTTTTTCCCGATCATTCAGGCTACCCATCGCTTCGCCCAGCATTTCATGGCGGACCTGTGCCTCTTCGGCGTCGGCCACGGTTTCATCTTGCAGGGGGCGATCATCGGTCAACCAATCCTGCCACTGTCCGCCGCCTTCGTCATCACCGCGCATCTGGACATTGAGGGAGGCATCGCCGCCCATCATCATCCGGCGGTTCATATTGACCACTTCTTGTTCAGCCACACCCAAAGTGGTGGCAATTTTGGTCACATCTTCAGGGCGCAGGTCCGAATCCTCATAGGCTTCGAGCTGCTTTTTCATCCGGCGCAGATTGAAGAACAATTTCTTCTGCGCAGCCGTGGTGCCCATTTTGACCAGCGACCAACTGCGCAGAATGAATTCCTGCATACTCGCCTTGATCCACCACATTGCATAAGTGGCGAGGCGGAAGCCGCGATCGGGTTCGAATTTCTTGACGCCCTGCATCAGCCCGACATTCCCTTCGGAAATCAGGTCGCTGACGGGCAGGCCATAGCCGCGATACCCCATGGCGATCTTGGCCACGAGGCGCAGGTGGGATGTAACCATCTGCGCTGCAGCTTCGGGATCTTCATGTTCTGCATAACGTTTGGCGAGCATATATTCCTGCTCGGGCGTTAGAATGGGGAATTTCTTGATCTCCGACAGATAGCGGTTGATGCTTTGTTCACCGCTAAGGGCCGGGACCGTCAAACTTTTCTTCGTGC
>Ga0209345_10005043_pt1 | contig 12467 bp, 8 predicted proteins | sample Cruoilmetagenom7_FD_187294 | JGI IMG/M metagenome (GOLD analysis project Ga0209345, IMG submission 187294) | Oil polluted marine microbial communities from Coal Oil Point, Santa Barbara, California, USA - Sample 7 (SPAdes) (version 2) | ecosystem: Environmental > Aquatic > Marine > Oil seeps ...
ACTAATGGGGGACGGGGTTTATGGTGGCCGTTTACGCCACCCCAAAGGTGCCTCGCAGGCGCTTTTGGACGCATTGCGTGGATTCAAACGCCAGGCCTTGCATGCGGGTAAAATCGGCTTGCTCCACCCTGCCACTGGTGAGCTTATGGAGTGGGAAGCGGAAATGCAGGAGGATATGCAGCAGATTATTCAGGTGCTAAGGGCCGATGCCAAGACTCAAAATACCCAGTAGAAATGCGATGATATGGCCGCAGTGGCCAGCGCCGCAAGGTGTTAACGCCTTGGTAACAACACGCCTTGGTGGCGTGAGTCACTCGCCATGGGATAGCTTTAATCTTGCCTCCCATGTTGGGGATGATCAAAAAGATGTTGCTTGCAACAGGCAGCTTTTTCAGCAATGGCTGGGGGATGACCCTAAAATTCAATGGCTCAATCAAACCCATGGCACAGGGGCGCTTGAGGTTAGCGGTTCAAATCAAGTCTTCGACGCAGATGCCGCGTTTAGCAGCGAGATAAATCAAGTTTGCTCCGTATTAACTGCAGACTGCTTACCCGTTTTTTTTTGTGATCGTCTAGCGAGTCATGTTGCGGTAAGTCATGCGGGTTGGCGAGGTTTGGGGGCAGGTATTTTGGAAAATACACTGTCCACATTCTCTGCTCCATCAAAAGATATAATGGCTTGGCTTGGTCCAGCCATTGGCCCAAAGCATTTTGAAGTGGGTGACGACGTGGTGGATTTTTATCGCCAAAACTACCCTCAGCTTAATGACAAGCGTATATTTTTTCCATTTCAGCACAAGCCATCAAAATTTCTGATGGATATTTATGAAGCGGCCAGGCAAATTCTGACTTCTCAAGGTCTGAGCCATATTTATGGCGGTGATTTCTGTACCTACAGTGATGCTGGAAGATTCTACTCCTATCGAAGAGAAAATGTTTGCGGCCGAATGGCATCCTGTATTTGGTTGTCGCACAGCTCAATTTAATCCCTGTTTTTTGATACCCCTAAAGCACACTTCACAAATCATGATATGTATCAATGGATTACCTGGATACACTTGAATTATTCAAGGTCGACCCGATTAAAATAGAAATAACTCATTGAGGTTGATTTATGCGTTTTGATCGTTTGACTAACAATTTGCAGATGGCTCTATCGGATGCCCAGTCCATAGCTATTGGTAGAGATAACTCCTTTATTGAGCCGGTGCATATTTTTTATGCGGTGCTTGACCAAAAAGGCGGGCTTGTTGAAAGCGTACTGAAAGAGATGCAGGTAAATGTCGCTGAATTAAAACAGTTGCTCGACGTCGCTTTGGATAGATTGCCCCAGGTTCAAGGTACTCAGGGTGAAGTGCACTTATCAAATCAAGCAGTGCGCTTATTAAATGTTGCAGACAAAAAATCACAGCAGATGGGCGACCAGTTTATTTCCAGTGAAGTGGTTCTGCTTGCTTCTATCGAAGAGTCGGGTGAGTTGGGTCGAATTTTATCTGAAAATAAAATATCCGAAAAAAGAGCAAAAGAAATTATCGAAAACATTCGTGGAGGTGAAACCGTGCAGGATCAAAGTGCTGAAGACAGTCGGCAGGCTTTAAGCAAATATACCATTGACCTCACCGAGCGCGCACGTGACGGCAAGCTCGATCCGGTTATCGGTCGAGATGTTGAAATACGACGTACCGTTCAGGTTTTACAGCGACGCACTAAAAATAATCCGGTATTAATTGGTGAGCCGGGGGTTGGTAAAACCGCCATCGCAGAAGGCCTGGCTCAGCGCATTATCAATGGCGATGTTCCTGATTCATTAAAAGATAAATTGGTGCTTTCTTTGGATATGGGTTCGTTAGTAGCGGGTGCAAAATTCAGGGGGGAATTTGAAGAAAGATTAAAAGCCGTGTTGTCTGAACTGGCAAAGTTAGAAGGCAGAGTGATTTTATTTATTGACGAACTGCATACGATGGTGGGTGCAGGGAAAAGCGATGGAGCGATGGATGCAGGAAACATGTTGAAGCCAGCATTAGCAAGAGGTGAATTGCACTGCGTGGGTGCGACAACACTAGATGAGTACCGGCAGTATATTGAAAAAGATGCGGCGCTAGAGCGTCGCTTTCAAAAAGTCCTGGTGGAAGAGCCCACTGTTGAGGATACCGTGGCAATACTTCGCGGTTTAAAAGAACGTTACGAGTTGCATCACGCGGTAGATATCACTGATCCGGCAATTGTTGCTGCCGCAAAGCTATCCCAGCGATATATTACAGATCGACAATTACCGGATAAGGCCATTGATCTTATTGACGAGGCCGCCAGCCTGATTCGAATGGAAAAAGATTCCAAGCCAGAAGAAATGGAGAAGCTGGAAAGACGAATTATTCAACTTAAGATAGAAAAAGAAGCGCTCAAAAAAGAAGAGGATGAGGCATCAAAACAGCGCCTCGGCAATATCAACGATGAGATCCAAAAATATGAAAAGGACTATGCGGATCTGGATGAAGTGTGGGCCGCAGAAAAAGCCTCATTGCATGGCGCTCAAAACATCAAGGAAGAACTGGAACAGTGTCGATTAGATCTTGAGGCAGCGAGTCGGGCTGGAGACTTGAGTAAAATGTCAGAGCTTCAATATGGAAAAATCCCCGAACTGGAAAAACAACTGCAGAGCGCCTCGTCAAGTGATGCCATTGAAATGCACTTGCTGCGCAATAAAGTGACAGAAGAAGAAATTGCGGAAGTGGTTTCAAAGTGGACGGGTATTCCTGTCGCTAAAATGATGGGCGGCGAAAAAGAGAGGCTGCTGTCCATGGAAAAAGAACTGCATCAACGTTTAGTGGGGCAGGATGAAGCAGTGGTTTCCGTTTCTAATGCTATTCGTCGTAGCCGGGCAGGTTTGGCTGACCCGGATCGCCCTAATGGCTCGTTTCTTTTTCTGGGCCCCACGGGGGTGGGTAAGACGGAGTTATGCAAAGCTTTGGCGGATTTCCTCTTTGATACCGAGGAGGCCCTGGTACGCATCGATATGTCAGAGTTTATGGAAAAGCACTCCGTCTCCAGGCTGATTGGAGCTCCTCCAGGGTATGTGGGGTATGAGGAAGGGGGTTACCTTACCGAAGCTGTGCGTCGCCGCCCGTATTCAGTGATCCTTCTGGATGAGGTAGAAAAGGCTCACCCCGATGTGTTCAACATCCTTTTGCAGGTGCTTGATGATGGCCGCCTGACGGACGGGCAGGGTCGCACTGTTGATTTTAAAAATACTGTGATTGTGATGACGTCTAACCTGGGGTCTGACGTCATTCAATCCATGGCGGGGGAAACGAACTATGGCGAGATGAAGGATGCCGTTATGGCGATTGTGGGTCAGCATTTTCGTCCCGAGTTTATTAATCGCATTGACGACACGGTGGTTTTTCATCCCCTCGGTCGTGAACAGATTCGAGGCATTGCATCCCGACAGCTCGACATCCTTGCCTCTCGCCTTGTTGAGCATGATCTGACACTTTCGGTTTCAGATGAGGCCATGGGTAAATTGGCAGAAGTGGGTTATGACCCGGTTTTTGGGGCAAGGCCGCTGAAGAGGGCAATTCAGCAGTGGATTGAGAACCCCCTGGCCGAGGCCTTGATTAAAGGGCATTTCCCGCCTGGAAAAAATGTGAATATATCGGTAAAAGATGGGCAATTTGAATTTAGTGAGGATACTCCCGGTTAGTGCTGCATGAAGTGGCACGAATTAAAAGTGTCCGGGTTTGAGGCGTAAATCGTGAGCAGTTCCCGATACGTTTCACGGAGCAGGCTCTAGCGCGCTAGAGCGAGCGACTGTATGAGATATTTGGATGCGGGCTGGCTTGGCTTGAACCTAGAAACCTCAGTTGGCGTACGAAATTCTGCACACCGACAGTACCCAATGCACTCGCTGTGCTCATGGGGCAGGCTCTAGGCGCTTTTAGGCGAGCTCTTGCCGCACCTGGAAAATTTTAAAAAGTTCTCATCTCCAGCCGTATACGGCGCTTACGCCCAATAAGGTGAGTACGAATTTTGAAAATTTCCTATGCACGCCAATATCCTGCACATCTTTTTCGCACCTTTATGCCCTCGGGGTGCAACTGAGGTTTCTAGGTTGAAAGAGGTTGCTGTGATCGCTTGACTGGCCTCACTAATAGTGGGGCAGTGGAGTATTAGCCCCAGATGTTTCCCGTTATATCTGGGGGTGGTCATGCCTAGAGTTTTTCGCGTAGTTACACACTCGTTGAGTGAAGATGGGCTGCCGCAGATTATATGTGTTCAGTAATCATTGCCCTTCCGCTGGTTTTGACTAAAGATCTACGCAGCTGAGTCGCTGCATTTCCGCGTTCACCGTTATTCAATGCACGCTTTTGTGCATCAGACCGACGGCATCTGCCGCAGAAAAATAGGCCTTTATTGATCTGAGTCATGGTGGCTTGCTGGCCAGTGTATGATTATTGGTTACCTCGCCTTGGAGGGAGAGGTGCAGTTCTTATGGCGCTGAAAATTACATTTTTTCTCACCTTTAAGTATGTTTAGTTGGAAGAAATAGTGGTAGAGTCCGCGGTTCAAGAAATGAGGCCTCTCTGGAGGTCGGGCTTTTAGCGTGCGGCGGTGCCGTCTTAATTTGTAGCTGGATGCGCTCATCGAGATTGATTGGTGGTGTGATGCCTATAAGTAAGAAGGGGCTTTCGCTAGGTTGCCGTAATAGGCCAAAATCAAGTTTAGTGCTAAAGAGGTGCTCTTGGATTTGGGTGTTTATATTGTAAACGCTGCAGTATGGCGTTCTCATGTAGGTCAGGCTGATATTCGTAGTCAAAGCATCGCTTGATTTAAGCAAGCTTTGTGGGCTATTGAGCCGGTCTGTTGTTGAGTTAGATATAAAATTAATTAAATAAAGAAAAACTATAAACTGGGGAGGCTAGTATGGGTTATAACGATTCCGTAAAGGATAGCGATAATCAGAGCCAAGATGACGCTCGTAGCGACATGTCACAAGAATCTGCAATTTCCACACCTGAGCAACAGCGCAGGATTTTCCGTGCATTTGATTTTATGCTAGTGCCTATCGCATCCATCTTGTTGGGTGGTATTGTAGTATTTTTAGTCGCGCTTACTGTGGGTGACTGGGATTATTGGCAAGATTGGCGGGATCGTCGTTGGTGGCCCCTGGTTACACCTGTTTCAGTGATCGTTGCTCCGGCAGTGTTTACTTATTTTTTCTGGAAATATTTTCGTCTCCCCGTTGCAGCAACCTCAATTGTTATGGGTTATATGATCGCGGCATGGGTGAGTCGTTACGCTAACTTTCATTTGTTTGCCGACTTTCCTATGGCTTTTGTATCACCATCCAACTTTATTGGCATGGCGATTATTCTTGACTCAGTGCTTCTATTAACGCGCAGTTATTACTTGCAGGGTTTTGTCGGTGCCTTCCTTTGGGGTTTGGTTATTTACCCGCTTAACTGGCCGGCAACGGCAGCATTTCATACTCCCCTAGTTTGGGACGGGTATATTGTAACGGCTGCTGACTTGATGGGCTTTATGTATATTCGTACTGCAATGCCAGAATATGTGCGCATAATCGAGGAGTCGACTCTGCGAACTTTCGGTGAGGCGGTGACGCCACTTACTGCATTTTTTGCTGGCTTTGTTACGATATTGAATTTTTACCTGTGGGTATGGGTTGGTTCAAAGCTGGCGGTAACCCGCTGGGCAACCAAGCTTATATAACTAAGAATAAATTGCAGTGGCCAGGATATATTTGATGAAATAGTGCGTTCATCAAAACTGGCCAAAAGCTAACAAATTAAGAACGTGGTGAAAACATGATTAAAAAAATGAAAATATGGCAGATGCCGCTGATGGTGGTTTGTCTTGTTGGGTTTCAGCTATACAGTGATGTGGTGTTCGCACACGGTGAGAGGGCTCAGCAAGCCGGTATACGTATGCGTACGATGTACTGGTGGGATGTTGATGTAAGCCCAACAAAAGTTAAGATTGGTGAGTTGGTTACTATTACTGGTAAGTTCATGCCGTCTAGTTTCTGGCCTGAGCACCTTGCTTCTTCTGAGCTCGCCTCCTTTTTGAATATCGGTGTGCCTGGGCCTGCTTTTCTACGCATGCACTCTTATGTAAATGGTACGCCGATGGTGCGTTCAACGCGCTTTTATAGGGGGAAAGAGTACCACTTTAAGGTTGTTCTAAAGGCTCGTCAGGGTGGTGAATATCATGTGCACCCGGTTGTAAGTGTGAAAGATGCAGGGCCTATCATTGCTTCTGGAGTTTGGATAACGGTTGAAGGCGAACGTCCGGACGATTTCAAGAACGAAGTGGAAACTCTGATGGGGGATACCATCGATCTTGAGCATTATGGTATGGCGGAAATACTCTGGTTTAATGTCTTTTGGTTTGCTGTTGGTTTTGCATGGTTAGGCTTCTGGTTTATTCGTAAAGACCCTGTTCTCTTGAGACGTTATACCTTTCTTGCTGAGCACGGAGAGGCAGAGGCAGGTAGTTTGATTAGCATGAAGGACATGATTGTTTCAGCCGCCTTTTTTGGTTTCACGATGATGGCCATTGTGGCTGGTTATATGTGGGGTAATGCCAAATATCCCAATACAACACCTCTGCAGACAGGCAAGGTGGTTACAAATGAACTGCCACCACAGGCTGATGTTCTTGATGTGGTTGTTTCAAATGCGGTTTACCATATCCCTGGGCGAGCATTTAACTTCGATATTGCACTGACCAACAAAGGTGACTCACCATTGAGAGTCGGTGACTTTGCTACAGCAGGTGTTCGCTTCGTAAATGCTGATGTATTAACAGTAAAGCCAATCGATAAGAGTGATCCAGTCTCTCCAGCAGGCTTGAAAGTGACAGGGGGGGCGGTTCAGCCTGGTGAAACGCGCACCCTTACAGTATCTGCTAATGATGCGCTATGGGAAAAATATCGTTTGACTAGTTTAATATATGATCCCGATAGCCGTTTTGGTGGGATGTTGTTTTTCTACGATGATGAAGGTAACCGTTATTACCACGAGGTTGGTGGTGTAATGATTCCTGACTTCCAGAATGTAGAATAAGTCTAGTTAATTAAACTTGTAAGTAATGAAGGCAGGGTGTTGAAGTTGGCGCCCTGCCTTTTTGTTATTATATTAAGGAAGCTAATAAGCGGAGAAGCCTTTATGAAAAAAACAAGAATAAAAAATATACAGCTTATCTTAAAAGGGTTGCTGACTGTATCCACCCTTTGTGCTGGTGCTTTCGCGTGGGGGCATGGTGGCGTATCCATGGATGACGATATGTGTTTAATGAGGGTAGGGACATACAAGGCCCACTTTACCGGGTATCAGCCTGAATCAAGGGCGACGCAGGAGTTTTGTGAAGATATTCCAGTGGTGAGTAAGGCAATATTCGTCTTGGATTTTATTGATGATGAGCTACGCAACTTGGATGTGGACTTTCGAGTATTGCGGGATGTCAAAGCGATTGGTGTGAAAGCGACGCTTGCTGATTTAGGTACGCAACAAGACATCGAAAAAAATACGAATTTTTATTCTGAAGCCAAACGTTTTCCCCGAGGAACGATGTCTGTCACTATAGATTTTAAGGACGCAGGCCAATATATCGGGCTTGTTACCGCAAAAAACCCAGAAACTGGCCGGGAATATACGTCTGTCTTCCCTTTTTCAGTGGGAGTCGTTAATTATGCAGAATATGTTGTTCCCATCGTGCTGATTCTGGTGCTCACGCTTGTGTTTTTTGGGATTTTTCTTTACAAGTGGAAGAAGAGTGAACAGCAGCGTGAAGGGGCTTCGGCTTAAATTTCTGTTGAATGTTCGAGAGGTGCTGATGATAAAAACATCGGCACCACCCTCCTTACTTGCTTATATTTAAATTGGCTCTTTCTGGACTGAGCTGGGTGAGTTCCTTTATCGGTTGGAGATAGTGAAATTGAAGAAGTTAGTCTATTTATTTCTAATAATTGCACTATTGTTTCTCACTTACCTCATCACCCCAAATCATTTAATACCAGATAACCTCACCATTTCTTGGGTGAAAAGCTTTGGCCCCCCTTCTTATTCTTCACCACCAGCCTCAGAGGTGGCGGTTTTGGGTGAAGTTGAAGACCCTTGCCCTGAAGATGTACTCGGCTGGCGCCGTAAGCAGAAAATCGAAGGCGTATGGGTAAGAGAGTCTAAGGTATGCAAGCCAGATAACCCTTATGAGGTGGCATCATTTGTAAAGGGTACTAATCGTGTTTCCCATGGAACTCTAATGCAGTCTGGGTTAACACCTGATGCTGTGGAAAAAGGCCGGGATCTTGATGGGGATGGCGACCCCGATGAGATTCATATCCGCCTGGAAGTCATGGAGCTAAATGGCCGCTCTCCAGATGATTTCGACCCCGTTACCACCTTTGATATTGCTCCGGGGATTAGGCCAGGGTTTTGGGTATTTGCACCAAAAACCTTTGGCATGTCCACAGAAAATTTTGAAACAATGGAAGCCAAAACAGTGCTTCGCGTCCCCTCTCCAGTTATCCGCGTTGAGCAAGGCGATACTGTTAAAATAACGCTGGAGAATACCCACTACTTACCTCATACCATTCATCTTCATGGCGTGGATCACCCCTTTGTTGACGCAAATGGTGAAGGCAACGATGGTGTGCCGCAAACAGCCGAAAAGCCCATTATGCCGGGAGCATCAAGAACCTACAATATAACGCCTCGGTCGACGGGTACGATGATGTATCACTGCCATGTGCAGCCGCATACCCACGTAACGATGGGCTTGCTGGGTATGTTCGTGATTGAGGAAAACCGCCCGAATAACTGGGTGCAGTCGATGAATATCGGTGCTGGCCATGTGCGCTATCCCTCTGCGGCGATTAGAGAAAGTTATGATCGCGAGTATGACCTCCATTATCAGAGTATTGATAAAGAGCTGCATAGCATTGTCCAAAATAGTAATGATCCGCGTGTGATAGCGAAGGAAATGAACAGAGGCTACGACCTGACAGATGCTGATTCTGATTACTTTCTTTTAAATGGCAAAACTTTTCCTTATACCATTCAGGAGTCCCTGGTGATCACCAAGCCGGAGGAAAAAGTAAAGTTGCGTGTGGCTAATGCTGGCGAGGATGATATATCGCTGCATCCCCACGGGCATAAAATGCGTATTACCCATTACGATGGTAATGAGCACGCTCGGGAAGCCCAAATAACCAAAGATGTTTTTCATATGGGCTCAGCTGAGCGCATCGACCTGGAAATGACCACCGTGAATGATGGTTTTAATAGTTATGGTGAAGGCATTTGGGTTATGCACGATCACAATGAAAGGGGAATTACCAATAACGGTATGCATCCGGGAGGTGGGATCACCGCAATCACCTATGAGTCTTACCTCAACGAAAATGGCTTGCCAAAGCTGCAAGGGGTGGATCCAGCAAAATTTTTCACTGAAGAGTTTCACCGTAGAGAAACGCCCGTATGGATGGATTTTGATGTTAGAGGGTTTTACAGTGATATTGCGCCACGCCCGGGCACGCTATGGCGTTTCTTGGTAATAGGGCTGCTCATTGGTGCTGCTGTTGCGCTATTTTCCCTGATTTTAATCTCTAAAAAGCCAAAATAGGGTTCTGGAATCATGAGAATGAATTTTTTTAGACGACTATCGCTTTTTGCTGTTTGCCTGATCTCTTTGCTATTTGGCTCATTAATCTTTGCGGAAGAGGGGGTGGGTGAAAGCGCCGTGGATCACAGTGAGCATATGGGGCATGCCAAGCAGGATGCTTCGGACTCACCTATAGATCACTCCGAGCATATGGCCCAAGGTGAGGAAATGGATCACGGTCAGCATATGGGCCATACCAAGCAGGATGCTTCGGACTCACCTATGGATCACTCTCAGCATATGAACCAAGGTGAGGGAATGGATCACAGTCAGCATGCTGGACATGACCACTCCGACCATAAAATGACCCTGGATGCGGAAGGCATGGTCATGAACTGGAATGATGAGCAGTTGCCAAACGATTGCCAGTCACTCAACAAAGAATACCAGTTTACTGTTAAAGCAGGTGTTAAATATGCTGAACCTTTTAATGACACGGTTTTTGGCTTTGATCAACATGAGTTTTATGTCGAGCCGTGTAGCAAGGTTACCGTTACATTTATAAATGAAGATGAAATCCGCCACCAGTGGATGATGCATGGTTTACCAAAGTACATTTATCAGCAAGGCATGTTTCACCTTGAAGCGGCGGGCGGTGCCACCAAAGTCGGAACCTTTATCGTGCCAAGCGGCGATAAGACCTATCTAGTGCACTGTGATATCGCTCAGCATATGGAAAACGGCATGAAGTCTCAGCTGGTTGTAGGTAAGGGAAGCGGAGATCTAACGAGTATACCAGGTGTCACTGGCTCAATATGGCCTGATCAGTACGCAGTGCCAGGGGGTATTCCTGCTCTTTTAGCCGTGCTTTTTTTCGGGTTTATTTTCGCTTTTGCTTTGGTAAGGAAGCTTGGAGCCTGAAGGTCTTAAAGGGCGCTAGCTTCGCTCAACGGATATGGAATTTTGAACGGCCTCTATAATTGGCGTTTACGAACCAGGTTTTTCATACTGCTTTATAGTTGCCGTTTGGCTCGGGTTGTCATTCTGCGCAGAATTCTTTTATTTGTTTCTTTAGTTCTTTTTCCTTATCAGTTTTTTCTTCATGGCTGAGCATTCTGTACTCGCCGTTTTTTTCTTTAACGCGTACCCTTGCTCTCTCTCGCATGATGCCAAGGTTATTCTTTGCCAGGCTGCAGTTTTTTTCTCGCGTATCTATCATAGCTTTTTCTTCTTTTACCTTTAGTTCTTGTTCTGATCGTTGCTCGTTTGCTTTATTTAGCCTTTCAAGCTTTTCTTGCAGCGTTACAGAGGGCGTAGAGGTTTTGCGTCTACCTGTCGGTGATGAGTGACCTTTTAGTTTTGTTGCCGCATTCTTATACTCTGGCGGCACTCTGTCCCCGTAATGAACCTCCCCTTGATTATCAGTCCATGTGTAGACGCCAGCAGCAACGTTGCTGACGAGAAGAAAAAGAAAAATGGTTGTGCTGGCGATGAGTGTGTGCTTTTTCATGAGCTCCGAACGCTTTGGGTGTGAATATAACCTGCCTATTTACAAGTTAAGTTTAAAAATACATTTTTTGCTGTGCCGGGTGTCTTGTAATTTCCACATTGTGTGGTTATTTTTCATTGGGAGGGTCGACTAAGCCAGAACTCAGCTATCGCGAGTAAACCCCCGTAGTGTGGTGTTGACGGTTGACAAAGTCTGTGATTATGGCCAAAATCTGCACCCTATTTAAACTAGGCGTGGTCGGCATTTGCTACCGCAAAACTTTCGCGCTGGACACTGTTGCCTTAACAGGGGCAACTATCCTACCTAGTAAGTATTCCCGCTTGAGATTCTCATTTCTTATCTTTATGAGAAGCTTTGAAAACTCGAATAGCCATAAGCTGGTCAATTCAAGCGCTAACCGATCCCGGTGTTAGCCGTTCTTCCACTTTTTAGTGGTGTAGACGGTTATATTACAGCAAAGTTATTAATTAAATAGCGAGGTTTTTCGTGGAGCTTTTATCTGGTGGTGACTTGCTTATTCGTTCTTTGGAAGCAGAGGGCGTTGAGCAGATTTTTGGTTATCCAGGTGGATCTGTGCTGCATATTTACGATGCTCTCTATCGTCACAAAACTATCGAGCATTTTTTGGTTCGTCATGAGCAGGCTGCCGCACATATGGCCGATGGCTACGCACGAGTGACAGGTGAGGTTGGTGTAGTGTTAGCGACTTCTGGCCCGGGTGCAACAAACACCATTACTGGAATTGCTACAGCCTATATGGACTCAATCCCAATGGTTATCCTTTCCGGGCAAGTACAAAGCCACTTGGTGGGGGAGGATGCCTTTCAGGAGACTGACATGCTGGGGGTTTCCCGCCCAGTCGTGAAGCATAGTTTTGCTGTTAAGAGCGCGGATGAAATTCCAGAGGTGATCAAAAAAGCGTTTTATATCGCGAATACCGGTCGAAAAGGGCCCGTGTTGATTGATCTCCCCAAAAACGTGACCAACCCGGCAGACCTGTTTGAATACAATGAACCAGGCAAGGTTGTGATGCGGTCCTACAACCCAGTATCCCGAGGCCATAGCGGGCAAATAAAAAAAGCGGTTGATGAAATCCTTAAGGCTAAGCGGCCGATTATCTATAGTGGCGGAGGGGTTGTACAGGGCGACAGCTCAGAGCTATTGGTTAAGTTAGTAGAGAAACTGGGCTGCCCGATAACGAGCACTTTGATGGGCCTTGGTGCCTATCCATGTGATGGCGAGCAGTTTGTCGGCATGCTTGGCATGCATGGTACATACGAAGCCAATATGGCGATGCATCACTCTGACGTTATTCTTGCAGTTGGTGCGCGTTTTGATG
>Ga0209345_10005045_pt1 | contig 12465 bp, 10 predicted proteins | sample Cruoilmetagenom7_FD_187294 | JGI IMG/M metagenome (GOLD analysis project Ga0209345, IMG submission 187294) | Oil polluted marine microbial communities from Coal Oil Point, Santa Barbara, California, USA - Sample 7 (SPAdes) (version 2) | ecosystem: Environmental > Aquatic > Marine > Oil seeps ...
GGGAATTAACAACTTTCACTTTGTTAGACAGGGGGGTGTGGAAAAGTTCAGCGAAATGAAAAATAAATGTGTTTAGTTCTATTTTTATTTGATTTTAGTTTTAAATTTAACAGCAAATCTTAAGATTCTATTTATCATATCTACTGATATGAGGCTGTGAACATAGTTATTTGAGTCTCGACATACTAATTCTGTATAGGCATACTCTCTTTGACCATCGTGGTACATCGAGTATACCTACATTAAAACAGGCATACTCTCCTTGGCCGTCCCATGACCATCGAGTATACCTACATCCTGTAGGCAAAAAAAAACGAACATTAATTAATGTTCGCTAAACTAACAACAACTTCCAGGGAATGAAAAAATACTGCTTTCACTATGTTAGACAGGATTTTCAGAAAAAGTTCTTACAATATGAAAAAAATTATAATTTATTTATTTTTGACCCTTTCAATTCTAGGTTGCACCACTCCACAGCCAAAGAATATCAACAACATTTGTGAAATATTTATAGAGAAAGATGATTGGTGGGATGCCGCGAATGATATGCAGGATAAGTGGGGAACACCAATTCATGTTGTAATGTCCATGATGTATCAAGAGAGTTCATTTAAAGCCGATGCACAACCACCTATGAGATGGTTTTTAGGTTTTATACCCTACGGTCGAGCGAGTAGTGCCTATGGTTATTCCCAAGCTAAAACTGTCACTTGGGAAGAGTATGTAAAAGAGTCTGGCAATACTTGGGGTGACAGAGATGATTTTGAAGATGCGATTGATTTTATGGGGTGGTTTACCGCAAAAACACACAGAATAAATAAAGTGTCAAAATGGGATGCTAAAAACCAATACTTGAATTATCACGAAGGGTGGGGTGGGTATCGCAAAAAAACGTACAATAAAAAAGCTTGGTTAGTTAAAGTTGCGAAAAAAGTAGATGTTCGAGCTCGAACATATGGACAACAATTAAAAGGTTGTAAGGAATACTTAGATTCTGGTTGGTTATGGCGCTTGTTATTTTATTAACCCACATAAAAAAATCAGGTTAATCAAAACGAACAGAAATATCTGTTCGTTTTGAAAGTAACTATAATCGTGTTTAAAATATTTCTGTTAGTGCAATACCTAGCCCCAACTTTTGTTGTTTATGATTGTAATCAATCATACTTTCGCCATATCCTGAGAAATATTGGATAGTGCCAATTAACTTGCCATAAAGCGGATAGGTATAATTTAATTCAATCGCTCCATTACCAGTTCGCCAGTTTTTGCGGATCAATACTGAAAGTTTATTATTATCGTTGTAAGCGTAGGCGCCATATAACTCATAATTACCCATGTAGTCTTCAATATCTGGATTGTCATCTCCTTTAGGAGATAAAGGGTCAGTTTTGTCACTTTCTCTAATTCTGTGCCAAGGTTTTAACATAAACATGTAATCGCCCTTTTCATAGATTAGGCTGCCAATAATTCGATTCCAACTCCTAGAAAGTATCTGGGTTTGCCCATTTGATTGGTGTTCAAAGGCCAGCATAAAGCCCGTGTTGCCGCCAAATGGGTTCCATGGCAAAGGAGCTCGATAAAATAGTTCAGGTTGGTAATTGGTTTCTCTAAATGGTTTAGATATTTGGCTAGAATATAGCTGCCACCAAGCTTGTATTGTCATTGCAAAATAAGCCCCATCACCCCGAATAAAAATGTCACCAGTGTTAAGTGGGATTTTAAAACTTAATTGATATTTAGCTTCAACCTCTTTCATTCCTTCAGCATAGCCATCAAAATATTCGTACTCTTTGCTGTTAAAATTGTCACTAATTACTATTGGTAAAATGTAACTTGGTTTATGCGGTGTGATGACAAAAGGGTTTAACTCGGTCATTTTTTCTTCAAGAATACGTTTGGCATATCTGCCAGGGTTAAAGTCTTTTTTGATGATCTTAACTTTACAGTATTGATTCACTTTATCTTGACTACCGTCATAAAGACCGGAATTAACGATGTCATCAATACACTCTTCAATTTTTTTTAAATAGTTAAATTCTTCATATTGATCTTCAATGGTTTCTAAAGCGTGTACCTGAGAAGTGAATATAGTAAAAGCGAAAATGGAAAGTAATGCAGGTAATTTCAAACTAAAATCTCTTTTGGAAAATGGGTAAAATTAACGAATGATATGTTTAACACTTCCATGTATTAAACATATTGTATAGAAAAAATACGAAATTAACTAAGTTTAAAACGGGTTACAGAGTTAGAAAGTTCAGTAGCTAACGCCATGGTTGTATTAGCTTGATTTCCATTGTTTTCTGCAATGTTAAAGTTAGTTTGAGTTTGGTCAGATAATACCGTTAAGTTTTCACTGATGTCCTCTGCCACAACACTTTGCTGTTCTGTGGCGGTTGCGGTCTGTGCTGCAACATTTGAAACATTGTTACAGGCTTCACTAATTTTTTCTAAAGAGGCTAGGGTTTGTTGTGAAAGTGCCACGGTTGATTCGGTAGCACTATTGCCTTGGCTAATTGAACTCACAGCTTGCTCAACACCCGTTTGTAACGCCTCTATCATGCCTTGAATGCTTTGTGTTGACTCTTGTGTGCGACTCGCTAACGTCCTAACTTCATCAGCAACAACTGCAAAACCACGACCTTGTTCACCAGCACGCGCCGCTTCAATGGCCGCATTTAGAGCAAGTAAGTTAGTTTGTTCCGCGATACCCCTAATTACATCTAATACCGACGCTATATCAGAAGAGTTTTCGGCTAGACGTGAAATCACTTCTGCCGCGTGGTTAACGGTTTTGGATAGTTGCTCCATTTCATGAACTGCGTTGTTGGTAATATCTTTACCTTCGCTGGTAAGCTTATTAACCACATCAATTTCAGTGGCGGTTAAGTTGGCGTTAGTTGCCACTTCTTTAATTGCATAAGACATTTGATTCACAGCAGTGACTATCATGTCCACTTTATCCGTTTGCTCTTTACTGGTATGTTTGATTTTTTTAGCGCCAGAATCTAATTCGTTTACACCTGTAATTACCTCAGACGATTGTTCAACGATAGAGCCAATTAACTTAGCTAACACATCCATAAATTCATCGAAATCGCTGGCGATTTGGCCAATCTCATCATGACGATTACTATTAATTCGTTTTGATAAGTCACCATCTCCGCTATTCATTGCTTTTAGCTTAGACGACAAGTCATCTAGTGCATCCGCCATTGTTTTTGGCGCTATGATGCCAGCAATTAAAGTAAATAAAACGATAATGACACTGAAGATAGTTAGAACCGTTAATGTGGTATTAACGTCAGCGATGATTTCATCACTCAGTGATAAACTCTTTTTGTCTGCAGCTTCACCTGCAATGTCGTAAAAGGATCGTAAATTATTAAATGTGGTTAATGATGACGAGGCGCTTTGCTGCTTTGCTTTTTCAAGTTGTCCACTTTGTGCTAAATCAAAAACTTTAATCGCGGCCTCTTTCCAGTTATTGAAACTTGCATTAAATTGTCCGAGCTTTTGTGTGGTTGTAGGATATTCAGACATATATTGTTTGAATTTTTGCATTCTGTCGTAGGCTTGCTGGGCATTTTCTTCGAACTCATTTCTTAGTTCAACTGCGCTGGAGTCCCCCTGTTTTATGATCAATACTTGCAGTTCAGCTACTCTGGCTTGATAAAGATCTCTATCTGCGTTTAACACTGCAGAAATAGCTGGGTTAAATTCATGGGCAAATAAGACCATTCCATTTTCCGTTTTGGATATTAACGAAAAATTCATCAAATTGGATATAATAAATACGACGGCTATGCTGCAAAACATCGCAGTATATTTAACGCGAATACTCTTAAAATTCATTATCTCAACCCTAAATTGTTATACTAATCCTTAATGAATATAGATCATTAATTCATATAGTTAACGGCTTAAGTTAGAAAATATTGATATTTTGCACAATATTAGTGAATTATTTTTCTAGATAAGGGGAGGGAGCGAGCTGATAGCTAAGATACGCCAGTTAATCTGACGTATCTTCCATCTCAATTTTAGGATGGATTTTAGCCAAAGAAACTTTATTGTCTTTTACATCAATAATTTCAATTGGATAACCAGAAACTAAGATAGAAACGCCGCCATCTGGGATGTCTTCCATGATCTCTAAGATCAAACCGTTAATCGTTTTTGGTCCGTCAGTGGGTAAGTCCCATTCCATTTCTTTATTAATATCACGGATGGATGAACTCCCGTCTAAAACATAACTGCCGTCAGGTTGTTTTACACAAATAGCACTTGGGTCGACAGAAATACCAGTAGTAAAGTCACCCACTATTTCTTCTAAAATATCTTCAAGGGTAAACAAACCTTGAATATCACCGTATTCATCAACAACCAAACCAATACGTTCTTTATTTTGTTTAAGCTTTTGCAGTAATACAAACAGAGACGTACCTTCAGGTGTGTAATATATTTCACGTACGGCTCTTAATAATGTGGTCTTGCTAAAATCTTCTTTGGCAAGCAATCTCAATGCGTCTCTTACATGAATAAAACCAACCGCGTCATCTATATTGTCACGATAAAGCAACAAGCGTGTATGGTTTGCGTATGTAAGCCCCTTAAGTAGGTTTTTCCAGTCATCATTGATGTCCAACGCATAAATTTCGTTACGTGGGATCATAATATCTTCAGCTTTAATTTTGCCCAAATCCAATAGGTTAACAATCATATTCTGATGGCTATCTCTTAACATGCCACCGGATTCATTAACTACGGTTCTGAGCTCTTCTTTACTTAAACTATGTTCTTCACGTTGTTCAGAGCTAACGCGTAATAAGGCTAAAATACCATTAGTGATGTAATTAACAATGACCACTAATGGGAATAGTATCTTCATTAGTATCAATAAAAGAATAGAGCTGGGGAAAGCGACTTTTTCAGGGTGTAAGGCGGCGAGTGTTTTTGGCGTCACTTCGGCAAAAATTAATATGACTAACGTTAATCCAAATGTCGCAATTGCGACGCCAACATCACCATATAAACGTAATCCTATAATGGTAGCGATTGCAGAAGCGCCAATATTAACCAAGTTGTTCCCAATGAGAATAAGCCCAATGGTTCGGTCAGGCCGACTCATCAACTTAGTGACGCGGATAGCCCCTTTGTGACCCTCCTTTTCTAAGTGTTTAAGCCGATATTTGTTTAATGCCATTAACCCAGTTTCAGTACTAGAAAAGTATGCTGAAATAAAAATAAGTACAACGAGTAAAATAAACAGTGCACTTGTAGAGATGTCGCCCAAAATTGATCCTTGCTGGAATTAATAAATGTATAAGTATGATCTTATGTAGGTATAGTCAAGCCAAATACGTTAAGTGAGCAATATTTCACGCACAAAACGACTGCCAAAATATGCCAACGTGAGTATTAAAGAGGCTAATATGGTGGCAATTGCACTGTTACTTCCACGCCAACCATATATTTTATGGCCTATGGTAAGTGTTGCAAAAGCAGCCCAAGCGATCAGAGATAATATTGTTTTATGTGCATATTGTTTTGTCCACATGTTATCTAGAAATAAGAAGCCTGTGAATAAAGCGGCAGTTAACAAAATTAACCCAATAGCCATTAGCCTAAATTGTTGTAGTTCAACAACATTAAGTGAAGGTAGGTGACTGTTTAACGATAACGTTTTTGATTTTAACTTAGAGTCTATGTATCTAAACTGAATTGCATATAAAGACGATATAACCAATACACAATAAGCACTAACTGATAGAACGATGTGAATTATCAAAGGTACAGACGAATTAATCGACACGCCCATATAAGCGAGTGAATCATTAGGAACAAAAATAATAGCCAGAGACAATAGCGCGGAAAATCCATAAGTAACTAACAAAATCATTAAGTTACTGTTTTTAAATGAACGTATAGTTAACACAACAACAATAAGTGCGTTGATTAATAAACACATTGCGGTTAACGATAAATGCAATTCATTATTAACAAACAACATTGCACGCACGGCAACTAATTGAGAGATTATTGCGCCAATGGCGACTGAAAATAGAACTTTAGAATTGAACGTAGAGTTTATGAAAACTGATCTAGCCGTCACAATACTGGCAACAGTAAATCCAATAAAAGCTAAAATAAGTCCTATCATTGCGGACATGGGTGTAAACCTTTATGAGTAAATCTAAAAAATAACGCTTTGATGTTACCACGTTTTTTTATTTCGTTAATCAATATTCAAAAGTTTAATTACAATAAATTAACAGATTGTAACTTAGAATGAATTAGAAACCTTGTAATTGCTTTTTTACCCTATATTTAGCATAGGTAGCGGTATATAATCGCACCATTCGCGCTGTTAAAAACAGCTAGCCTTAGTAAGAGAATATTCATCTATGTTTGACAATTTATCTGAACGATTATCCCAGTCCCTCAAAAAAATTAGTGGTCAAGGGCGACTAACTGAAGACAACATTAAAGATACGTTACGTGAAGTAAGAATGGCGCTGTTAGAAGCGGACGTTGCGTTACCTGTTGTTCGTGATTTTGTTAAGTCCGTTAAAGAACAAGCCGTTGGCGAAGAAGTTGGTAAAAGTTTAACGCCAGGCCAAGTGTTTGTGAAAATCGTTCAAGGTGAACTTGAAAAGGCCATGGGCGATAAAAATGAAGATTTAAACCTAGCCGCGCAACCTCCTGCAGTTGTCATGATGGCAGGTTTACAAGGTGCGGGTAAAACCACATCAGTTGCTAAGTTAGCTAAATTCTTAAAAGAGAAAAAGAAAAAATCAGTATTAGTAGTGAGTGCCGACGTTTATCGTCCTGCCGCTATTAAACAGTTAGAAACCCTAGCCACTGAAGTTGATGTTGAGTTTTTCCCAAGCTCAATTGAACAAAAGCCTATTGATATTGTTAACGCAGCAATCGATCACGCGAAACGTAAGTTTTTTGATGTGTTGTTAGTCGATACGGCAGGCCGTTTAGCAATCGACCAAGACATGATGGCAGAAATCCAAGCATTACATGCCGCGGTTAATCCAGTTGAAACTCTGTTTGTTGTAGACTCAATGACGGGACAAGATGCGGCCGTTACCGCTAAAGCCTTTGATGAAGCTTTACCATTAACGGGTATTATCTTAACTAAAGCGGATGGCGATGCCAGAGGTGGTGCGGCATTATCAATACGTCACATAACGGGTAAACCAATTAAGTTTATTGGTATGGGTGAAAAAATTGATGCGTTAGAACCTTTCCACCCAGAACGTATTGCCAGCCGCATTTTAGGCATGGGAGACGTACTTTCTCTAGTTGAACAAATTGAATCAACTATAGATAAAGAAAAAGCTGCGCAAGTTGCCAAAAAGGTCATGAAAGGTAAAGGTTTTGACCTTGAAGATTTTCGTGATCAATTAACGCAAATGCGCAGCATGGGCGGGATGTCGAGTTTGATGGATAAAATGCCGGGCATGGGCAAAGTATCTGATGCAGTTAAAGGCCAAGTAAACGACAAACAGTTTGTGCAAATGGAAGCCATTATCAATTCCATGACGAAAAAGGAACGTAAGTTTCCTGATGTCATAAAAGGCTCTCGTAAACGTCGTATCGCGATGGGCAGTGGAACACAAGTTCAAGATGTTAATCGCATGTTAAAACAGTTTACGCAAATGCAAAAAATGATGAAAAAAATGAAAGGTGGCGGCTTGATGAAAATGATGCGTGGTATGGGCGGTGGAATGCCAAAAATGCCAGGTGGATTTCCTAAGATATAAAGAAAACTTAGGTATATAAGCTTCATAAAAAAACAAAAAAGAGTTCATATGAACTCTTTTTTTGATATTGGTTATGCGCCTTTTGCGAAGCTAATTTTTAATGTTCAATTAACTTCTTGCTTGTCGGCCCACGTCCAAGCCTGAGTATTATACAAAGGTACAGTGGAAAGTGCGTGGTGATGGCTGCCGTTTGTTTCTTTGGTTGAGTATGATAAATACATTAACGTCTTCGTTTTATTGTCATATATCCGACGTACTTTAAGGCTTTTTAATAAGATACTTTTGGATTCGCGAAAAATCACTTCTCCATTTTTTGATAAATCAATTTGTGCCAGATGTTCCGGTAAGATGGGTCCAGTTTGGCGACAGGCAATTGACATATCAGAAGGGTCAGAAAAATCTAAATTAGCTTCAATATGACTAATATGGCAAGTAACACCTGGGATCTTAGGATCTTGCTCTGCTTTTATCACCACGTCTTTGGTGGTAAACAATCCTAAACTGACTTTGCCTGCATCTTCAGTACATGCCGACATGCTGATTGCTAATAATAATATAACGATTGGTTTCATTTGCACTTCCTGTTATTTCGTATTATTGAGAATATACATGAATGTCACTTAATTGGACGATTATTTGTTTTTTAATCGTTCAATTGCAGGGGTATCAAAGAAGTCTAAGTCGTCCGAATTCAACGCAGTGCGATATTGAGCTTTTCGCGCTTGTTTTTGTTTGATGGATTCGCCAAACACCTCAAAATGAGCTTGTTCTAGCATATCTATACCTTCTTCATGAGTGATAAGACCTAAGTACTCACCAGCGTGAAGAAATCCCTCTAATCTATGTTTGTTTTTTTGATCCGTTTTAGAGGTTTTTGAATGCTGAAATAACTTTATTAAGCGGCTAAGTGCTTCTTGCTGAAACACTTCTTTTGTTTTAGTGATCATGACAGGCCTCCTAGTTCCATTGAAGGTCGATTATTGAGTTTATTGTTCGCTTATTTGTTCTTGTTGCTCTTGCTCTTTTTGGTCTAACAAGGCTCTATCTGCTTTAGAAATATATTTAGGTTTGTTGCTTTTATGTAATTTGCTATTGGCCTTTTTTAACTTTCGTTTAAATGTTTCATTTATTTTCTTTTTTCTGTTCATTGCTTTAGGCCTACCATAATCGTTAATCGCACTATTTTACAATTAAAAAGGTTATCTGTAATGATCAATTTAAACTTTTATTTAGTCCCATATAGAGTCTGTTAACAGGCGCAATATTTTACCCATTTAGTCCAAGTTAATGGCTAGCTTTGTATAGGCGAGTCATGCAACAATTACGGCTCGTATTTAGGTTGCAGAGAGAGCCAGTTTATCAAACGTTTTATTGTTATTTTGTTGTCCATTGTTTTATTAAACGCATGTAATTCATTGCCGATTGATAAACAAATATCCGTAGGGCAAAACGCGAGAATTCAATCGTTAATACTGCACTTTACAGCGATAGATTATCAACGTTCCATGTGGGCGCTTAAAGATAGTGGAGGCGTGAGTGCGCATTATTTAATTCCAGAAAAAGCCGATCCAAGTTACCCCAAAACTAGTTTGGAAATAATACAACTAGTGGATGAAAGCCAAAGGGCGTGGCATGCTGGAACCAGTTATTGGGATGGCCGCCGAAATTTAAATGATACTTCCATCGGTATAGAGATAGTTAATATTCCCAAATGCCATCACCAACCGGTAGTTAAAGCAACACATGGAGGGGAATATGGCGCTCATAAAGACTGCAGGTTTCCTGATTTTGACCAAGAGCAAATCAATTTATTAATTGAATTATCTAAGCAAATTTTACAACGACATCCAGACATTGAACCGACAAGAGTTATTGGTCATTCAGATATATCTCCAAGTAGAAAAAACGATCCAGGGCCAAATTTCCCTTGGTATCAACTTTATCAACATGGCATTGGTGCTTGGTATGATGCCCAGACTCAAGCTAAATATCAGCATATGTTTGAAACGTTTTCCCCTTCTATCAATTTAGTGCAAAAAGCGCTTTATTATTATGGTTACAACATTAAGGAAACGGGAATATTAGACAGTCAAACTCAAGATGTATTATTTGCATTTCAAATGCATTTTCTTCCTTGGGATGTGACAGGAGAGTTGAATATTGAAACGGCTGCGACGGTTTATGCATTATTAGAAAAATACAAAGAACCTCAACTGAAAGTATTAATGTCACGATATAACCGAGAAGAAGAACAGCAATTCGGTTTATCAAGTTTACTAGAGGCTAATAAAAATCGCTTAGTGAAACCTTTTTATGGAGCGAAAGGGCAGGGAGAAGTCACTTTAATTCATCCAAACCTATCTAATTTAAATGACTTAGATATTTCTATTAATGGTGTGCCCGTCGATTTCAAGCAACCAGTCAAAATGAATGCAACAGGAATCAAATTTGGTATTGCTAGTTTAGTTAACAATGGCAATAACGTGTTAGAAATTGCATCTAAAAGCGATTTGTCGAATCTTTCTATTAATGTTACTGGGCCGGTATTAAAGCAGCCTACAGTCTGGTTAGAAAGGAAATTGAGAAATGAACTGGCCAATAGCCTCAGTACTTTAGAGCAAAGTTTTGAATTTAGTTTAGTTAAACATGACAAAGTGATCTTACACCAATCTTTTGGCCGCGCAGCAAAGAACGGTGAACTTCATTTAAATCAATTAAGTTCTTTTTTTACTACCCAACTTGCTATGGCTAAATTAATTGGTGAGCAACGTATAAAATTAGATAACTCAGTTTCATATTATTTACCTGAATATAAAGGTGATGGCAGAGCAAACCGATTGATCAAACACCTTGTTAATCATAAATCTGGTTACCCAAGAGTCGATGATTACCTTCAAGCCGTCCAACAGTCTAGAGAGGATAACGAACCGAATCAGGCGTTATCCTTAACCGTTGATGAATTACATCAGCAATCACTTGATATCGATTGGCAAAGCGCAATTTACCATGTCCCATTTTATTATGGTGTTGAACAAAAGCTTGTTTATAGTGAGTTTAATGACTTAGTTCTAAGATTAGTCATTGAAAGAGTAACTAACATGCCATTTGAGCAATTTGTTGAAACACAATTGTTCTTACCTTTAGGTTTAAATCATAGTGCGTTTCGAACAGAACCAATTAACAAATCAAGGCCAACAAGCCAGCTAACCACTCGGATGGACGATGTCTTAGTATTAACACAATTGTTTAAAAATAATGGTAGTTATGGCAACCAACAACTGTTTAAACCAAGTGCATACACTCGTTGGTTACAACACAATTCTTTTTGGCTATTAAGTAAAGAGTTGATCCAATTTAAACCTATATTAGATGTGCAAACCTGCCATCCATATTTGACACAAAGTAGCCATGTTGCTTTATCTGACCACAATCTCGTATTGGTTGATGACAAATTGGATATTTCAGTAATTATCCATTTCCAAGAAGAGGATAAAGAAGGTGTGGATGAGCTGGGATCAAATCCATGTGGTTTATCTGAACCGCAACAGCAAGTATTAACGAAGGCGCTACAGATAATCTATCAAGCACAGCGTTAATTAGTAATAACAAGCTTATATTAAAAGGAAAAACATCAACATGGGTTGGCATATTTACTGTGAGAAAATACTATCAATATTACCAAAAAATAGACTGTTAGCGCTCGATGTATTTAGAGGGTTAACCATTACCGCTATGGTCTTGGTAAATAATCCCGGCAGTTGGTCTTATGTTTATCCTCCAATGTTACATGCTCAGTGGCACGGCTGGACTCCTACCGATTTAATATTTCCATTTTTTGTCTTCATTGTTGGTGTATCCATTGCCATTGTTATGAACAGAGAAATGGCTAAAGGAACCAATAAACTGAGCTTGATAAAAAATGCCAGTGTAAGGGCTGCTAAATTGTTTGGTTTGGGATTGTTTTTAGCTTTGTTTTACTTCAACGTTTTTGCTGCAGATTACAGTTGGGTTGAGTCTAAGTTAATGTCTGTGAGGGTGATGGGCGTTTTACAGAGACTCGGTTTAGTATTTTTATTTACCGTGATCATTGTTTTATATTTTGGCCGATTTGGTCGAGCGGTTTGGATTGCAGGATTATTACTAGGTTACTGGGCGATCATGATGTTAATTCCATACACTGACAATAATGGTGTTGTTTACCAAGGGTTGTTGCAGCACGGAAATAGCTTAGCGGCATGGCTAGATAACTTAATTCTGGGAAGTGAGCACGTGTATTACTCGAAAGCTCAACCTTTTGCCTTTGATCCTGAAGGCATATTAAGCACGTTCCCTGCGATTGCGGGAGCATTAGCGGGGGTATTCACCGGAGATCTATTAACGGATAAATCTAGATCACTGATAAATAAAACTAAAGCCATGTTTTGTTGGGGATTAGGGTTGATTATTGCAGGTGAGCTTTATGGTCTTGTATTCCCTATTAACAAAGCATTATGGACATCCAGTTTTGTTGTGATGACGACAGGCTGGGCGTTATTTATTTTAGGTTTGTTAACTTGGCTGATTGATATAAAAGGTTATAAAAACTGGAGTGCACCATTTGTTGTATTTGGTGCCAATGCCATTTTGTTTTATTTGTTTTCTGCGGTGGTCGCACGATTATTTATGATGATCCCTATTGGTA
>Ga0209345_10005046_pt1 | contig 12463 bp, 11 predicted proteins | sample Cruoilmetagenom7_FD_187294 | JGI IMG/M metagenome (GOLD analysis project Ga0209345, IMG submission 187294) | Oil polluted marine microbial communities from Coal Oil Point, Santa Barbara, California, USA - Sample 7 (SPAdes) (version 2) | ecosystem: Environmental > Aquatic > Marine > Oil seeps ...
CACGAAATCGGTTAGTGATTCCATGTATAATAGATGCCAGTTAGACAAGCTATAGTTAACTATTTTATTGATGATGGTGGGGTTTTTCGAAATTCTCTGAAGATTGTTCATGCGCCGACAAATAGAATAGTAAAAGGGACTAAATACATATTGGAAGCAGTTGAAAAATTAAAAGAAGAAGGATACGATTTTGATTTTATATTGGTTGAGAAAAAAACACACGATGAAGCAATGAAGATCTATGAAGATGCAGACATCATCATAGATCAACTAACATACGGTTTTACCCTATTCTCTATTGAAAGCATGGCCATGGGAAAACCGGTTTTAACTTACATCAGGGAGGATCTGATAAAATATTACCCAGATCTACCGATTATAAGTACGCATCGTGATAACATCAATGAAAATTTAAAACTTCTGATTGAAAATGCAGATTTACGCAAGGAATTAGGAGTAAAAGGAAGAAAATAGGTGGAAGAATTCCATGATTCAAAAAAGATTGCGAAACAGATGGTAAAACTGTATGAAAGCTTATAATGAGGGGAGATTGCGATGAAAGATATAAAAACCTTGCAAAATGGATTTGAAGAAAGGGCGTCGTGGTATGAAACAAATATCCATAATTATTTTGATGATTGCGAGATTGGTGCTGTTATAAAACTTCTCAATCATATGCAACCGAAAAAGGATGAAAAGTTATCCATATTGGATGACGGTTGTGCTACTGGAAGATTCTTTTATGATTTAAAAAAGACATTCGATACAGATCTTTTTGGTATAGACTACTCGATGAGCCGGGTTAAAATAGCAAGAGAAAAAGGAGGGATCTGTGTAGCAGCAGATGGTCGGTATTTACCGTTCAAGGATAATTCTTTTGATGTGTGTTTATCTGTCGAGGTGATTCAACACCTTCCGAAAAAAAACAGATAGGGTTCAATACCTAACAAAGATTAACAGGATACTCAAATTGGATGAAAAGTTCGTTATTGCCACAGTCAACGACAATTGGTGGAGGAGAATAGTAAGAAGGGATATATTAAAACGAGATGTAAAAAAAGATATTGGAACAACCTATTATTATTCGCTTAAAGAATTACAGGACGACCTATTGGAAGCAGGATTGAAGATCAGCACCAAATCCGGGTATTTATTCTTTGGAAGTTACAATTATGAAAATAAAAGTGTAAAACTGAGATTAAAGCGTGAAATAATGGTAATTGATTTGTTATTGAGTAAACTACTTCCAAATTTTACCGATTTCTTACTATTGGGCAGTATTAAATCGTCAAATATTCAAAAATAGTTTTTTTTTAACGTCAACGATGGTGTAATCAATATCTTCTCAATGGGATACTTCTTACGGTAGGTCTGAAGTTTTCGCGTTATAAAAGTTATTTGAGATTCTCCGTTCTACAAAATATTAGCTAGCATAACTTTTTAATGGATTAATCTGAATATATCACCTAATATAGGACAAAGTTGGGATTATGATTAAGAAATTTCTACAGTTTTTGGGAACTTACACAATTATTATTGGCGCCATAATAGGTAGTGGTATATACATAAGAGATATCAATTTTGGTCCGATAGCCCAAAAAATAGTTATTGGGAGTCTCTTTATAGTTATTCTTGGCATATTCACTGTATTCATTGCTTATAATGGCATATTTGGTATTAAGAAACTCAACATAACGATAGATAAAGATGAAATGGCTCTTCAGCTTTTAAGATTCGAATTACGATTTTCAAAGAAACATTTGTCTGTCTTTATGTTGATATTCTTGACAATATCTCTCCCTTTTGCTTTATATCTGTTGTCATCATTTGAGCCGGTGAATAGGCTCAACCTGGTAAGTGCAAAATCGACAAATGTCGGTGGAACGGAGATTTTCATGCCTTTTCCTATGACCGCCACTGTTGACGACACTGGTTGGCGCTATAGCTATGCACAACCAAACCGTACTCACCTTCTTAAAGATTATGAGAACCTCGTTTATATTGGTGAAAAGGTTGGCACAAGACTTATGTGTGCATTCATAATGATGGATTTTGATAAGGAGAATATCTGTGCCAAGTATCCTACCACCACCGTTTATGGAACCGGATGGAACAACACACCCAATCTTTGCGTCCAGGAAGACGATGCCATCATCCAGTATATCAAAGATAATTCGGCATACATTGAATATGGCCTTCATGGAGTTAGTCATGCGATGTTTGCGGATGACTATCTGATTGATGAGGGTTTTGAGACATACATCAATAAGAACGCTGGTGAATGGGGTAAAAATGCAAGCGAATGGAGGCACCAAGGTGAATTTTATGATGTTGCCCAACACAAGCCCTGGAATCACACCGCGGTGAAAGATCATTTCTGTGTATTTAGCGAGATAAGTAGACAAAATAACCTCTCATTCCCCCAGAGCATGGTTCCGCCCGATCATGGGTATTACTACAATCCATCGAGTGGTGAATCCACAACTGCACTTTTGAATCAGTACGGTGTCAAATATGCGGCCACTCACCTTGGAGTAATCAGTGAATTGAAACCGAAAGAAGGGATAGACAGTGGCGTGTTGATTACCCATAGGGAATGGTTAGATGTATATGGTTACATGGTTGGAGTTGTTCCAGATGGTTTAGCGTGTACAACATCAGTAATGACTCATTTTACCAATTTTTATGCAGAAAAGCCAGAAGACAACCGGGCTATTGCAGACGAATGGATCTCTTGGTTTGATAATATTAAGAAAACTCCTGATAGATACATTCCTAAAAACAACGCCCAATTAAATTCACAGTGGTTATACTGTAAATATGCAGATATCTCAAAGGGAGAAGGTAACTCAATAGAGATAGATACGTCAAAGATGCCGGTTGAGGCGTATGATTACGATTTGATAGGTAATCTTGTCTTTAAGATACCACTAAGTCACAATCAACACATTTCAGAGGCAAATATTGATGGAAACCAAATTGTCGGATACTACGAAGATCGCGGATTTGGATACATTATACTTCCTGTACTCAATAGATCCACCCATACACTCCAGTACCGGATAGGCGATTCGTATCCTGAGACCTATTTACTCAACGATGGCACTTACAACGTATTCTCTTTTTACTCTGCCAAAGATAGGGTTGATCTTGAGGTTGAGATGTATGGTACCCAAGATCTAAAAATTAGGACTTTATTTGAACCAAGTAACATTTCATCTACGAATACTGATGTGAAGGTCCAATCATATGACTTTGATTCCGAAGAAAGTATGTTGACTGTAAGGATGAGCGCATCAGATGTACAGGGTGATCAAACAGAGTTGATGATAAATTGACCTGCCATACATAAGGCTCATCTCTTCAAAAAATAGCCTTGAAAGACCCTCTTTGCGATATTAATAAAGAAGTCAATATCCTCGCTTGTTAGAAGAAACCTGATAACTACGACTACATAAAAGATGATTGCGATTGCAGCAGCTACATAATAATTCAAAAAGCCCAAGCCATAATATATCATGGCTGTGACACCTACGACTGATAGCATCTTCAGGTACCATGAAGTATCGAAACTTAAGCTTATGGACCTTCTTAAGTAGTATACTGTAAGAGTGGCGTTCAGTATATATACTGCTGTTGTTGCAAGAGCTGCTCCGATAAGGCCAAGTGTGGGTATAAGAAGCAAGTTCAGTAGAATTGCCATAACCGCTCCTATTGCGGAAATTCTCAATACAAGCTCGACCTTCTCGATTCCTGCAAAGATTCCCCCCACAGATCTAAATATTCCAGAGATTACCGTACCAAAGGTAAGTATCCCCAGTGGTATAACCGCGGGTAGGAATTCTGATGTGAATAGAATGGTAATAACATCTTCTGCAAAAAATACGATAGCCATTCCACCAAATACCAATATACATGCCGTGTATTTTGTGGATTTATCAACCAATTTACTGATTGCCCGGATATTATCTTTTGCCCAATATTCCGATATTGTAGGGTATGCCACAGTCGCCAAAGCTCTTGGAACCAACCAGAAGAATCTGCTAAAAGAGATTGCAACTGAGTAATATCCAACTTCAGTAGCATTCAAGAAGTATCCAATCATCATAACGTCGACGTATTGGTATATCTGCCCAATCATATTTGCCCCAACCAACCTGCTACCAAAGGAAGCCAACGTCTTTGTATTCTCTTTGTACTCAGAAAGAGTGAAGCTTGTAAACTTTGTCACAAAGAACAATCCTACGCTAACTTCTGCAAATATTGCAAGTGAAGTACCAATGATGGCGCCTTCCGGCCCAAATCCTGCCATAAGGAGAGCTACAATGAAGATCATGGCAAAAGAGGCCCTTAAAATCCTAAGAAATGCATTATACCTCATCTCACGCAGTCCACTTAAAAAACTGGTGATGATTCCGGATAATAAGGAGAATGTAAAGATTATTGCATAGATCTTTATCAGTGTTGATAGTAGGGGCATATCAAAGATACTGGCAATGGTATCAGAAAGTAAAAACAGAGTCAGGCTAGATATCACCCCGATGATTGATGCAGTTATAAAAGCGCTCGATGTTAGAGAAGAAACTTTACCTTCATTCTCCTTGTGCTCGGCTACAAACTTTATGAGGGCCCCATCTATTCCGAGTAAAAGTACAAGTTCGGCTATTCCCATTATCATTGTGGTCATCGAGAAGAGTCCAAGTCCATCAGGTCCAAGATACCTAGCCATTATTGGTTTTTGTAAAAAATGAAGCAACAATACTATGATTGAGCTTCCAAAAATCCACCCCACATCTAAAGTGAACTTCTCCTTAGTTCCAATTTCAGCCATCGGTCTTACACTGCCCCCTTTATCGTCCCTGGATTATTATGTAAAAGGTATACTAAAGCATATCGGATGATCATATAAAGTTAGTTTACCTAGTGCGATCTCATCATATTAAATAAAAAAATCGTTGAATTGAGCTAAAAAATGTGAGTACTATGAATATCGAGAGTTATTATAAGTGTGTTGGATCTGAAAAGGAGGATAATTCCTTGGAAGCACTTACCGGTCCGATTGCATCGGATTTAAAAGAAACATTAGAGATTGCATCAAAAACCTATTTGTGCTTGGATATTGACAATCACACACTGGATAACAGGAGAAAAATTGCAGAAATCTCAGAAAAATTCCATAAAGATTCTAACACATTAACCCAGAATGTTAAGGAGTCTATCAAGTCATTAAAGGACAAAAATACCTTGGTAATTGAAACTGCCCATCAACCGACTCTATTCCCATATTCTGGAACTATGGTCAAACCGGTTCTTGCTCATGTCATTGCAGATGCGCTAAGGGAGCAGGGTTTTTCTGTTGTAGAAGTATTTGGGATTCTTGATAGGGATAATTTGAAAGACGGTTGGCATAGAAGGGCACATTTGCCAGATATGGCTTCAAAAGATGGTGCCCTTGTAATTAGAATCGACACGAAATTGAGAGAGCATGGTTTTAACGCAGCACCTCCGCCAACTGTAGGGGAAATAACAAAATGGAAAGATTCGCTTGTAAACTGGGTAAAACAGAATAGAAAAGCAGTTAATAAACTGTTAAATGAAAATAGTAATCAAATAATTGATTCTGATAAAGAAAAGGTACTTTTTAGCCGCATTAAAGAGATATTTGAACTTTGTAATGAGATACAACCCAATGCACTCAGCTATGGGTCCTTCAATTCTCTCTTTTTGACGAATGTCATAAATGGGTATTGGGGATACCCCACTCTCTTCATCCCTTACTCTAGCTCCATTCACGTATTTAAAGAAGAGATCGGATCCTTGATAAAGGAGGGTGGATTTTATGTTGATAGTCATAACAAGCATAGAAAAGCTATAAAAGAGCATATTGAAATTGATTTTAAAGAATTGTCACATGATCATCTTCCTTTTTGGTATGTTTGTGAGTGTGGTATTAAAATTAGGCTTTTAAAAATAGATGGATTTTTTGAAGGAGAATGTAAAGATTGTGATAAGAAGTTAAAACTGAATATCGATGAATTGGGAGAATATGTCGAAAGGTTGAGCCCTCATTCTATCTCCAGACACTTGATATTTTTTGAAGGCCTTAAACCTTCAATATATGTGAGTGGATGGGGTGCGATGCCTTTTACACTCGCATCAAGGGGGATATCAGATGATATTGGTTTTTATCATCCTCCAGTGATTCCTCTTCGGATAAATGAGAAATACAATGGGATAGGACAGTTGAGGCCGTTATATGAACTAAAAAGGCGAGACATGTCAATTTCAGAGATTAGGCCCCTGATTAAAGATCTGACGATGAAATCAGATAAATTGAAACAGGAAGAAGAGTTCCAGGAATATAAAAATATAAAAAAGGAGATAAGGGATCTGGAAAGTATAAGGAATTCTTTAAATACTTATCCGAGCATATTAGATTACTGGATAAGTTTTGGTATAAAAGAGACGAGAGATAATTGGGAGGAATTTATCTTGGGGAAAAACTTCTTTTACGAGAGGGTAATTGCTTGTTTTTTGGATGATAACTCAGATTATTAAGATATTTGAAAAGATAATTTTGATAACAAAACTGAAAAACAGTGTTTATTCAATCTTAAGGAGTTTATTTAACCACCATACTAGAAATTAAACCACCAGTTATCTCTATTGTAGAGCCATTAATAGCTTCATTGCGGACAACCTCTTTCATCAAGGATGAGATCTCTCCCGGTTCAATCAACCGCCCAAGTGGGACATTTTCAATAATATTTTTTAAAACATCCTGATTCATTCCTTTAACCATCGGCGTGCCTATATATCCGGGGGCTATTCCAACACAACGGATATTTTTTATACCTCTTAAATGAAACTCTCCGACTAAAATCTTTGGCATCAATGCCACAGAAGTTTTGGAAGATGAATAGTTGATCTGTCCTACTTGCCCCTCTTTGTTAATTGAAGATATTGTAAATAAAACGCCACCCCAATTGTTATTAATCATTCTTTCAGCAGCGTCTCGAATTGTAAGAAATGTTCCTACCAGATTGACATCAATTACCTGCTTAAAATCCTCTAGGCTCATCTTCTTATTTACTTTTCCAGTCTCTTTATCAGTAGAAATTGTTAAAGCGTCTCTGATTATCCCTGCACATGGGACAACAAGATTTATCGTTCCAAAAGCGTCTTCCGTTTCATCATACATCCTTTTTACATCTTCTTCTGAGGTTACATCGACTGTAATTCCAATAGAATCTCCACCAACATCTTCAATGTCTCCAACCACGCGCCTGATATCACTCTGTTTTACATCGGCAACGACAACCATAGCCCCTTCTTTAGAAAAATCTTTTGCTATCGATTCTCCAACTCCATTACCGCCACCAGTAATAACAGTAACTGCTCCTTTTATTTCCATAGATCCTCCCATCACATACAGACAACTTAAAACGCTATTAGAATAAAACTAAAGCGTTAATACAATAAACCTCTTGTATAATTAACCTTTCTAACATCCAAACTTTTATATCCTATCAAGTTAGCAACCACCAGCGAACTCACAAAATACATCCCTGAGATAAAGTCAAGGATTCCCATAAAGAAACCGAGAGGTAAAAACCTTAAAAAGAAGGAGAAGAGACATAATCGTAAGTTTGGAAAAGAACTGGTTGTTATAGAGCACACAATCGGAAAAATGAAGAAAGTAGGCATCATGGGGCTAAGTTTAGAAATAGACTTAAGCGATATGATGATATGACATCGATTGTTTCGGGACTTGTTAATCTTAGGGTTATGATGAACGAAGGGTTTTCTGGATATGTTTGTTGGTTGAGCGTAGGGTCAGATGGATAGGTTAGAGAGGGGTATGGGATTTTTTATAATTACGCAAGAGGTTTAATGAATAAATATTTCGCCAACTTTAATCGACTCTGAAATTTCTAAAAAGTTAGTTGGGTACTGTCCAAACGCTAATATATAATAAAAATGATAATATAAAGGTGTAAAATTAAATCGCTTTGAGGGGAAATGGATTTCACTTTAGCAAAATATGAAGAGCTTTGCAAGGCAATTTCAAATTCAGAACTTTCGCCAACCAATGTACTAGCCTATATCGAATCGCACCCACAAAGATGTATTATCTTTCGTCATGATGTGGACCGTGAGCCTGAAAAGGCGCTAAAAATGGCTGAATTAGAGTATAAGTATGAAATAAGTTCTACTTACTACTTTAGATTGGTTTCTAATGTGTTCATACCAAAAATAATGGCCGAAGTTAAAGATATGGGACACGAAATTGGATACCACTACGAAGTCCTCGATAAAGCAAAAGGTGATTTTGAAAGTGCCATACGTTTATTTAGTGAGGAAATAAAAGATTTTGAAAAATACGATGTGAAAACGATATGTATGCATGGAAATCCGCTAAGTAAATGGACAAATAAAGACTTGTGGGATGAGTATAGTTTCGAAGATTTTGGGATTATTGGTGAACCCTACATTTCAATTGATTATTCTTTGGTTGCATATTTTACAGATACAGGTAGGAGATGGAACTCTAAATTTAGCGTTAAGGATGTTGTAGGTAATAATACTATGTTGGTTAAGTCTACCGATAACATAATTGATTTAATCGAGGAAGGTAAAATCAATCAAATTTGTATCTTGACTCACCCAAATAGATGGAACGACAATGGAATTGATTGGATGAAGGAATTGCTTTGGCAGAATGTTAAAAATGTTGGGAAGTTTGGATTGAAACAATTAAAAACATAAACATTAATTGGAGAAGTGTCTATGGAGGAAAAATTTGTAAATTTTGCTCAAAAACAGATGGGGACTGCGCACCTAGAAGAAAGGAATCTGAAAGATATTATAAAAGGTATCGTCGGTAGAATAATTCAATGGTGTGCTATGACGCGCCTGCCTGTTACATCTAGGGTAAGGACTGCTTTACAGAGGTTGAGGGGAGTGAATATTGAAAAAAACGTATTTATGGGAGGATCATGTTTTCTTGATCCTGTAAGACCAGATCTTATCACTATCGAAGAATGGGTTTCTTTGGCAGGAAATGTAACTATACTAACTCATTCCAATCCAACGATGCCCTTGAGAGATATTCTCCCAAATCAAGGTACAACCATTGCGCCAGTAGCAATTAAAAGGGGTGCGTGGATCGCAGTAAATTGTGTGATTTTACCAGGTGTCACAATTGGAGAAAATTCAATTGTAGCTGCCGGTGCAATTGTAACCAAGGATGTTCCACCATATACAATTGTGGCCGGTGTACCAGCAAAGGAGATAAAAAAAATCGAAAGAAGTTGATGATTTAAGAGGTCGGATATTCCACGACTTGATCAAATTTGTCATACAACCCGCAAATTACCGTAGATCACGATTCCGGGGTAATCGTCGCCAATGACGTTACACAAGATTGCACTGACCACGCGCAGTTAGAGCCGCAGGAGAAGGCAAAACAAGGGTGATCACCAGTGACGGCTACGAGGGCGAGCGCCGTAGGATGGCTGCAAAGATACACTCAGAGGCGGGTAAAGAGACGTACAAAAAGCGTAAGGAGACCGTTAATGGCCCTTCGGTAACCTAAAGCAGAATCTAAAGGTAATATGGAGTAAATTGGAGAGAAATGTGCCTACCATTGGTACGATTTGGATGTCAGTAGCCAATTCGGCATCTAAAGTCGGGAGCTTTTTATGGGTTCGTGCAATAGTTAACCTTAAGTGTCACTGATGATAATGAATTGAAAGACAGGTTCAATAGGGTGAAAAGTCATGAAAGTGTTAGTTCACATTGGACATCCTGCACATGTTCATTTTTTTAAAAATATGATCTGGAAACTTGAAGAAGATGGGTATGAAGTTGAGATTACAACTATGGAAAAAGACATTACAACAAGGTTATTGAATTCATACAACTTCAGGTATTACTCAATTGGGAAGAATGTTAACGGATTGGTAAAGAAGTCAATAAATTTGATAAGACTTAACTACAATCTGTATCTATTTTCAAGAAGAGCTAAACCAGATATTTTTGTAAGTATGTGTTCACCCTATGCGGCCCAGGTTAGTTTTTTACTAAGAAAGCCACATATAGGATTTGGTGACACGGAACACTCAAGACTGATTTATAGGCTTTCATTGCCCTTTACCGATGCCTTCTGCACCCCTTCCTGTTTTAATGGAGATTATGGCTTAAAACATATTAAGTATAAAGGATATCACGAACTTGCATACCTATATCCAAATCATTTCAAACCAGATCCAACCATTTTGGAAGAACATGGTTTAGATAGGGGTAAAAAATTTATTATTATGAGATTTGTTTCATGGAAAGCAAGTCATGATTCAATAGTTGACGGTCTAACGCTAGAGAACAAGAAGAAGGCAGTGAAGGAATTTGAGAAATACGGACAGGTGTTAATAACCTCTGAAAGCCCACTCCCATCCGAATTTGAGAAATATAGGATATCGGTTCCGCCAGAAAAGATACACGATCTTATGTATTACGCAACACTGTTATATGGAGAGAGCGCAACAATGGCATCAGAATGTGCAGTACTAGGTACTCATGCTATCTTTTGTGATTTTGCAGGGAGGGGCTATACCGATGAGCAGGAAGATAGATATGATTTGGTATATAATTTTAAATTGGATGAGGAAAGCCAAAGTAGTTCAATCGAGAAAGCAGTCTCTCTTTTGGAAAATGACAATTTGAAGAGGGATGGCGAGCAAAAAAGGGATAAATTACTCAGCGAGAAGATAGATGTAACCAAATTCATGACAGATTTTGTTGAGGGATACCCAGATACATTTTACAAGTATCACATAGATGAACCATAGTTTTTTACTTTATTGAATATAAATATATAAACGGCATCCAAGGGGACGCTGAAGAGATAACTGACAATTGAGGGGTTGGTGGATGATAAAAAAAGCAGTAATTCCGGTAGCGGGATTTGGAACGAGATTCCTTCCAGCGACAAAAACAATGCCAAAGGAGATGCTACCTGTCATAGATAAACCTATAATTCAGTTTGTTGTCGAAGAGGCAGTCACCTCTGGAATTGATGACATTCTTATCATTACTGGGAGGAGTAAGAGGGCTGTAGAGGATTTTTTTGATACATCTCCTGAGCTTGAAAGTCATCTATTTCAGAATGGAAAACACGAATTATTGAAAGTTGTGAGAGATATCTCTTCACTAGTAGATATTCACTATGTGAGGCAGAAAGAGCCAAAAGGACTTGGTGATGCCATCTTAAAAGCAGAAAAACATGTTGGCAAAGAACCTTTTGCTGTATTGCTAGGGGATGACATAATAAGGGGGGCTGAGCCATGTATAAAGCAATTGATGGAGATATATCAGAAGCATGAAAGTCCTGTAATAGCAGTAGAAGAAGTTGTTGATGTAAGCAAATATGGGATAATTGAAAGTGATGAACTGGATAAACCCGTATGTCGCATCAAAGACATAATTGAAAAACCAAGTGAGACTGATGCACCTTCAAACATTGGGGCCATCGGGAGGTACATTCTCATGCCAGAAATATTTGATTATATCAAGAAAACAAGTTTGGGAAAAGGAAATGAAATACAGCTAACAGATGCGATCAGAATGTTAATTGCTAGTGGGAAGAGAGACGTTTATGCTTACAGATTCGAGGGAAAGAGATATGATGCGGGAGATAAGCTTGAATATGTCAAGGCAATAATTGATTTCGCTCTGGAGCGAGAAGATCTCAGTGAAGAGATACGAAGACATCTTCGTGAGATTACAATTTAAAGTAATTAATATAATCGTCAAAAGGTAGGTACTAGTAAAAAATGCATAAAGATGATACGTTAAAAAATAAAATCCCCCACAACAAACCAACGATAGGTGACGAGGAGATTGAAGCTGTTGGGGCTACCCTATCTAATCAAGAGTTGACGATGGGCGCCAAAGTAAAAGGTTTCGAGGATGCTTTTTCAAGACATATAGGGATTTCATCGGTGGCAACATCCTCTGGAACATCAGCTCTTCATCTTGCTTTAATTGCGCTTGGGATCTCAAAAGATGATGAAGTGATCATCCCTTCGTATACCTGTATTGCGGTTGCCCTACCGATAATCTACCAACAGGCAAAGCCTATTTTGTCTGATATAAACAATGATTACAACATATCCGTTGGAGATGTCGAGTCCAAGATCAATGATAAAACAAAGGCCGTTGTTGTACCCCACATGTTCGGATATCCTGCAGACATTTATGAAATTAAGGATCTTTGCATAAGAAAGGAGATCTACCTGGTAGAAGATTGTGCTCAGTCGACCGGTGCACTATATGATGGGAAGAAGGTTGGGACGTTTGGCGATGCCTCTATCTTCAGTTTCTATGCTACAAAGATGATGACATCGATACAGGGTGGGGCAGTATGTACTAATAATCTAGATTGGCTTCAGACGATAAAAGA
>Ga0209345_10005047_pt1 | contig 12463 bp, 9 predicted proteins | sample Cruoilmetagenom7_FD_187294 | JGI IMG/M metagenome (GOLD analysis project Ga0209345, IMG submission 187294) | Oil polluted marine microbial communities from Coal Oil Point, Santa Barbara, California, USA - Sample 7 (SPAdes) (version 2) | ecosystem: Environmental > Aquatic > Marine > Oil seeps ...
AACCTTATATGAAAGGTTAAGAGATGAACTAAAAGAAAAAGTAAAAAATAAGGAAGGTGTTATAGAAAACGAACAGCTAAGACTTTTATGGGTTGGAGTTCCTCCGTTTTTTAATATGGGACTTATAAATTATGTGGAAAAATATGGCGCTGTTGTTGCAAAAAGCATGATAGAGTATCTGGCGGGAGGAGCATATGATCCTTCTTTGGTTGATCCTGAAAAACCCCTTGAAGGTCTTGCATATAAATCTTTAGTCGATATAATCAATCCAACAGCGGAAAATATGCTTGAATTCATAGCGAAATCTGTAAAAGAATTTCAGATTGACGGAATAATAGGAGCTGTAAAAAGAAGCTGTGGACTTTTACCAGGGTATTTCAGGATGATTAAAGACTCTGTATTTGAATATGCTAATGTTCCCACTACAATTTTTGATCTTGATGGTTTAGACATCAGAGAATATGACGATGCCACTACAAAAGGAAATCTTGACTCGTTTGTTGAATCCCTGCTGGCAAGCAAAAGGAGATAATCAATGAAAACTTTAAATAAAATCATGGATATTTATGACAATCCCATGCAAATAATTGATAAATTCAAAGCAGCTGACAAAAAAATCGTCGGATACAGATGCCTTTATGTACCAGAGGAGATAATTCATGCTGCAGGCATGGTTCCATACCCAACTTTTGGTGTTACACAGCCCATTATGACAGCAGATTCCTATTTTCAGCCCTGTGTATGCGAGTTTGTCAGAAACTTGTTTGATCTGGCAAAAGAAAACAAATTTGATTTTCTTGATGAATTGGTTTTATGCAATACCTGCGATGCAATACGCCATCTCTACAGTATATGGAATAGATACATAGAATCAGTACCATGCTATATTATCAACAATCCTCAAAAAATGCATGATGAAGCAGGTTATTTATTTTACAGGCAAGAGCTTGAAAACTTCAAAATAGAAATGGAAAAACTCAGCGGAAATAAAATTACTGATGATGCTTTGCAACAATCCATAGAGCTTTATGACGAAACAAGAAGATTGTTAAAACAGTTAAACGAGCTCAGAAAAAGAGATATTCCACCTATTACAGGGGCAGAATCTTTGAAAATTGCGATTGCTTCAATGTTAATGCCTAAAAAAGAGGCAAACGAACTGCTTAGGCAGTTAATTGATGAAGTTCACGATAGAGAAATTGAAGATGACAACTGCCCTAGAATTCTTATAACAGGAAGCATTATAGACGATCCAACCATAATTGAGCTTGTGCAGGATATGGGAGGAAATGTTGTAGTTGACGATTTATGTTCCTCTACCAAATACTACTGGTATCAAACAAAAAAAAACAGTGATCCAATGGACGCCATCGTAAGATTTCACCTGGAAAGAGATGTATGCGCATGCATGCATCCTTCAGAAAACAGATATGATTACCTTACAGAGCTTGCTTCAGAATTTGACGTTGATGGTATAATTTATTTTAATATTAAATATTGTCATCCATTTGTATATGAGGCGACTATATACAGAAAAAAACTTGAACAGACAGTTCCAACCCTGATACTTGAAACAGATCATAGTCTTTCAGGCCTGGGGCAACTGAAAACCCGCGTTCAGGCATTTATTGAAATGCTGTAAAAAAGGAGTATATTTATGGTAACAGTAGGAATAGATGTAGGGTCTTTATCAACCAAGGTAGTACTTTTAAACAATGATAAAGTAGTTTCATATGCAATTTATCCCACAGGAGTAAATACCGAAGCAGCTGTTGATCAGGCAATGGAAAGTGCAATGGAAAAAGCTGGTATCTCATCAAAAGATAAACCTTTTTTTGTTGCTACAGGTGCTGGTAAAAAAAAGATTGCACCAGAAAAACAGCAGGCAACAGAGGTAATATGTGATACTATAGGATCACTTCATATTAATCCGAAAGTCACTGGAATCATTGATATTGGCGGAGAAACCTGTAGAGCTATAAAGTGTGATCTAAAAGGAAATATTATTGATTTTGCAATGAATGACAAATGCGCCTCAGGAACAGGTATTTTCCTTGATGCAATGGCAAAGGCTTTAAGGGTAAAACCAGAAGAGATGGGAGATATTTCCATGAAGTCAGATAAAGATATTGAGGTAACTTCCATGTGTGCTGTCTTTGCCGAATCTGAGGTTGTATCAATGATACACAGAAAGGTTCCAAAACATGATATTCTCAAGGGCATTCACAAGTCAATTGCTTCCCGTATTTATGGGCTTACAAATAGAATTCTTCTTGAAGGTGAAATAATCGCTACAGGAGGCATAGCCAATAATATCGGAGTAGTTTCAATTCTGAATGAACTTATGAATACCAGGCTTAATGTGCCTAAAAATCCTGAAATAGTAGGTGCAATAGGTGCCGCTATATTAGCAAAAGAAAGGAGTTGAAATGATAACAGCAGGAATAGATGTAGGATCTTTAACAGGGAAAGCTGTTATACTAAAAGATAATGAAATAATGGCATGGAGTTTGGTCCCCACAGGGCCAGACAGCAGCGAAACTGCCAAAGAAGCCATGAATATAGCACTTCAAAAGGCACAATTGTCCATTGATGACATTGAATATATCGTGTCCACGGGGTATGGAAGAATTGTTGTCCCTTTTGCTCAAAAAAATATTACTGAAATTTCCTGTCATGCAAAAGGAGCACACTGGTTTTTTCCGAATGTAAGTTTAATACTTGATATGGGAGGACAGGATTGCAAAGGAATCAGCTGTAATGATACCGGCAAAGTCACAAATTTTGCAATGAATGACAAATGCGCCGCAGGAGCAGGAAGGTCAATGGAAATTATGTCTGAGCTGCTTGAAACTTCTTTAGATGAACTTGGTGATAATTCTCTTGATATTAAAGATAAACTCGCGCCTTTAAGCAGCACATGTGTTGTTTTTGCAAGATCAGAGGTGTTAAGTTATTTACATGACGGTGTCCATAAAAATGATATTATGGCTGGAGCATGCGCAGCTCTTGCACACAGAGTCTATCCACTGTTAAAAAGAGTTGGGATAAAAAAAGAATTTGTTATAAGCGGCGGTATAGCAAAAAACATCGGAGTTGTTAAAAGAGTTGAAGAAAAAGTTGGTCTAAAGGCAAACATTTGCTTTGAACCGCAAATAGTAGGAGCATTAGGCGCTTCTATTTTTGCTAAGGAACGTTTAATAAAGCAGAAAAAGAAGAAAAAAAGAAAGGCAGGTGATTAAAAATAAAAGCAAATTACGGATATGCTGACGGATCTGGTGAATATTATATAACCATAGATACAGACAAGTGTGATGGATGCGAAAAATGTGTAAAGGTTTGCCCTAAAGATGTTTTTGAAATTATTATTGACGATTATGATGAATCTGTGGCAGCAGTCAAGCAGGAACTTGTTGGAAAATTAAGTTATGTTTGTCCCGGCTTTTATCAAAGATGCAAAAAAGAGGCAGAAAACTGCCACACAGTATGTCAACAAGATGCAATTGAGCATAGCTGGTAATAGATATATACACCTGATAAAAATGAGGACGTAATAACTTACCCAAACATAAAATACTCGAAAAATATAAAAAAATATAGCTACTCGCAGGGGTACACCTTGTGGTTACCCAACTTTTTTTAAATCGGGCTTTATGTATGAAATATCATACATAAAGTTTTTTTTTGCTATTTTTTTCTAAATTGAAGACATCTTAATTGTAAAAGTTATTTTGAACATATTTATTTTTGATTAAATTATTTATTTTTCTTTTTTAATATTTCTTCTTTGAGCAGATATCCAGCAGCCTTGCGGTCATAAGTTGCATCAGTTACACCCAGATCTCTTAATTTTCCTTTCATTACCTTTTCTGTGGGTGTTTTTGGCAAAGCTTTTATAAATTCAATATATCTTGGCACTGTAAATCTGGGCATACGGTCATCGCACCATGCAAGAAGTTCTTCTGGAGTTAATGTTTCGCCTTCTTTAGTGACAACACATATTTTCACTTCATCTTCGCCTCCGTGATATTCAGATTTGACAGCAACAGCAGCGCTATCTTCCACCTTTAAATGATCATTTACCACCTTTTCAATTTCAAAAGAGGAAATATTTTCTCCTCCTTTTCTTAATGCATCTTTTATTCTGTCAACAAAATAATAGTATCCATCTTCATCAACTTTTAATGCATCTCCTGTATGAAACCATGCATTGCGGTAAGCTTCAGCTGTTTTTTCAGGCATCTGATAATAACCGCTATTTAGTGTCCACGGCATTTTGGGCCTTACAAGAAGTTCTCCCACCTCTCCTGCAGGCAGCTTTTCATCAGTATCAGGATCTGCAATACAAAGCTCAACAAAATCAGATGCTTCCTTTCCGCAGGAATCAGCTCTGTAATCGCCATAAGGCATTAAAGTTGTTATTCCTATTTCAGTCATGCCGTAGACTTCCAGAAGATGACCAATCCCAAAGCGCTGCTTAAACTGTTCATATAAGGCAGAAGGGCATGGATAGGCATTTACTGCCCGTAAATCATTCTTTTTATCATCATCTTTTTCAGGTTGGTTAAAAATAGCAGCCATCATTACCCCCACAATATTTGTAAGAGTTGCCTTGCTGTTTCCTGCCATTTCAACCCACCTGCTTGCAGAAAATTTTTCGTAAAGAACAACTTTTGCTCCTGTAATAAGGCAAGGCATAACAACCATACCTTGCGCATTCCCATGAAAAAGAGGAAGATATAACAGATAGATGTCATCACCTGTTATACGAAGCATTGAGATCATCCTTTCAGCATTTGTATGCATCCAGGCATGTGTTATTAAAGGTCCTTTTGAAGGGCCTGTTGTTCCTGATGTATATATTATAGCCGAGTTGTCATAATAATTTACTTGAACTTCAGGGTTATAAGAATAATTATCATAAAGCTTTTCATAAAAAAACAGTTCTATTTTATTAAAAACAATCGGTTGTTTGTCTTTATCCTTTTTATTGTTTAAAATAATAATTTTTTCTATGTATTTTAATTTGTCTTCACAATCTTTGATTCTATCTATAAACTGATGGTCTGCAATCATGATTTTGGCTTTTGAGTTATTTGCTACATGGTTTATAAAATATCCTTTGTATGCTGTATTTACAGGAACTTCAATAGCGCCAAGCTTGATTACGGCAAACCATGTATAGATAAATTCAGGGCAGTTTGGAAGAAATATCAATACTGTGTCTTGCTTTGTCACTCCAAGTTTTGCCAGGCCATGGGCAATTTTATTTACTGTTTCATTTACCTGTGAAAATGTTTTTGGAGTTTCTTTCTTAAACTGCAAAAAAGGCTTATCTTTATGTGTTTCTGCTCTAAGCTCAAGCATCGAACTTAGGGTCCAATGCTTTTTATCTTCATACATCATTTTTACATGGATTTTTTTCTCATCAATGCCCATTATTTCCTCCTATTGTATCTGTTTTAGTAGGTCTGGTACATTTTTAATATTCGACAGGCTGTTACAAAACGCAGTTTATCCAATTTCTGTGTTAGAAAATTAATTTGATCCTCTTAAATACTACCTGTGTCCCTGAGGTCAAAAAGCAGCTGTCGAAATTTTTATAAAAATCTGCATAAACTATTATGATATAGAATTAAATTACCTAACGCTTTGATAAAATAACTATTTTGCACTTTTATTCCACAGTTATTAGCTTTCAGATATTAAATGTTTAAGCTTTCAACAATAAAACCATCTTCTACTTTCTCTACCAGATAGTTGATTTAAAAACAATTTTTTTTAAGATCCTTTTCAATAGATTTTTTTAATTTGTGTTTGATGTTGTTTTATAATATATTAACTAAGCTGTTTTTGCCTTAATATTTAAGGCAGTGTTTTAGAGTCTTATTATTATATTTAAGGAGGATATTAAGATGAGTCGTATTTGTCTCCCTGAAGATTTTTTAAACATTACAAGAAAAAAATTTAAGCATATTGCCAGCATATCAAGACCTTTGACATGCTGGATAAGCCTTACCAAAGCATGCGATCTGCATTGCAAATTCTGTTTTGACGAATCTACTTCCCAACCTGTTAAAGATGAGCTTAACACAAAAGAGGTTTTTAAACTTCTTGATAATATATCTGAAGCTGGCACACGATCTGTTGTATTTGGCGGGGGTGAACCAACATTGCGAAATGATTTGCTGCAAATTGTAAGATACGCAGCCCGTGAAAAAAACATGTTTGTTGCACTTAATACCCACGGCCAGCTTTTATCTGATAAAAGCTATGTAAAAAAGTTGAAAGATGCCGGGGTTTCTCAAATTAAAATCAGTGTGGACGGACTTGAAAAAAGCCATGAATGGAATAGAGGAGCTGGTACATACAGCAAGTGTATTCAGGGACTTAGAAATTGTGTGGAAGAAGGTATCTCAAGTGTGCACTGGATTACCACCATATCTTCTTTAAACTATGATGAAGCGCTTCAAATGATACAAACATCTGTTCAAATGGGTATAGATATCACAATGGTGCAGCTATTGCCAATGGGAAGGGGTAAAACTCTGAAAGATTTGCTGTTGACAAAAAAACAGGTTAAAAATTGGCAGACATTGATGGTTGAGCAGCAAAATATCCATGGAGTAGACAGAATTGTTTTTGAAGACCGCTATCAGATAACAGAAGACAAGTATGCCATTAAAGTTGCTGCAGATCCTTATCAGACCGGCAGTTTTATGGATACACCAATAGGATGCATAACAGGTATATGTCAGTACTGTGTTAATGCTTCAGGTAAAGTTATTGTAGGAGATGTAATGATGGCTCCGGATCTTATCATCGGCGATTTAAGAGAAGAAAAATTGTCAGATATGTGGAAGCATTCAGAACTTGCCAACTTACTAAGAGATAGAGATAAATTAAAAGGCAAATGCGGCAAATGTGAGTTTAGATTTGTATGTGGAGGATGTCGCAGGGCAGCTTACAGCATTTCAGGAGATATTATGGGAGCAGATCCACAATGCTGGTATAAACCTTTACTTGATCGTTAAAACTTTTTGATTTCTAAAAAAAAATAAAACGTTATCTTGTAAAATAACTGGCGTTTTATTGGAAAATAGAAAGCAGAGTATCTTAATTTAACATTTTAAAAAGCTAAAACAATTTTTATCAAACCAGTGTTTGCAAATATACGTGTAGATTGTTTCCAGAACTATAATGGTTGGAAGCAGGCTATTAAAAAGTAATTATGTTTACTTGACTTTTCTTTTTGTAAAGGTATAATTTTTAATAAGTATCACCTGATTTTTGGTGTTTTTTCCATACGGTTTTTCTATTATTTTTCATTTTGAACTATAAGCTCTAATTTTTCCCCAGATGTATCTGGCTTTTATTCATTTTTTGGCAAGTGATGTTTGTGCATTGGTAAGGTTGTTTTTGAATAAGAAAGATCAATTACTTACCTGACCCTTGTTTGGAGTGTCAATTTTTTTTTGCATAGAATAAAAGCAAAAAAAACAAGGAGAAAAAATGAAAAAATTCGGAATTTTGTTTATTATTTCCGGGGCGTGTTTGTTTCTTTTTCAAGTATTATCTTCGTTAACAGGAAAAGAGCTGAACATAGATACCATATCTGATATAATATCAAATAAATGGATTGAATCTCTTCCAGAGGCATTAAGGGAGTATGCACTTATTGTAACATCTAATCCTTTAACCCTTGAATTATTCATTATTGGAGGGATATTGATGATAATAGGTGGTTTTAAGAAAAATTAGGTTTTTTTGTATTATCTTTAAAATATTTTAGTTTTTGAAAAACAGTTTTCATGTTTTGGAATGGTTAGAAATTTTTCAATTGATTTCTGGATATTTTGTAAACACAGTCTGCATATTCTACCCAAACTTTAGTTTCATTTTTCATAAATCAATTCAGATAGCTTCAATCTCTGATAGAATAAAGCTATCTGATCATATATTTTTTAAAATAAATAATCTTGTACACTTTTATCTATACACTTTTTTTAAGCTACTTCCTGATATTCAGCATCAATTATATCATCCTCTGAACCTGCATTTTTGCTATTGCAATTTCCGCCACCACATCCTGATTGTCTTGCATCTGTCTGCTGCGATTGCTGATACATTGATTGAGAAAGAGAGTGAACTGCGTGTGTCAACTCTTCTGTTAAACTTTTTATCGTAGTAATGTCTTGTCCTTGCCCAGCCTTTTTTAAATTTACAATCAACTCCTGAATCTTTACCTTTGAAGCTTCATCTATTTTATCTCCAGCTTCATCTACTGTTTTTTCAGTTGAATAAATTAAAGCATCTGCTGAATTTCTGGCCTCTACAAGCTTTTTTTTGTGCTTGTCTTCTTCGGCGTGAAGCTTGGCATCCTGCATGAGTCTATCTATCTCTTCTTTTGATAAACCAGAAGATGATGTGATTTGAATCGACTGTTCTTTTCCGGTTGCTTTATCTTTGGCAGATACATTTACAATTCCGTTGGCATCTATATCAAAGGTAACCTCAATTTGTGGAACACCTCTTGTAGCAGGAGCAATACCGCTTAATTCAAAGCGCCCCAGGGTTTTATTATCGCATGCCATTTCCCTTTCCCCCTGCAGAACATGTATAGATACAGCAGGCTGGTTATCCTCAGCTGTTGAGAAAATTTGGCTCTTTTTTGCAGGAATGGTTGTGTTTTTTTCTATCAGCCTTGTCAGAATGCCTCCAAGTGTTTCAATGCCCAAAGAAAGAGGAGTAACGTCAAGAAGAAGCATATCTTTAATTTCACCTTTTAAAACTCCACCTTGAATTGCAGCCCCAAGGGCAACAACTTCGTCGGGATTAACTCCCTTGTTTGGCTCTTTATTAAATATTTTTTTTACACGTTCAAAAACACCAGGCATTCTTGTCATACCGCCTACAAGAACAACTTCTTTAATTTCATTTGAAGACATTCCAGCATCTTTTAACGCTGTTATGCAGGGTTTTTCCAGTTTATCCAAAAGGTCTGAAACCAGCCCTTCAAGCTTTGCGCGGGTTATCTTTATATTCAGATGCTTTGGCCCACTGGCATCTGCTGTTATAAATGGCAGGTTAATGTCTGTCTCAATTGAAGAAGAAAGTTCAATTTTGGCTTTTTCTGCTGCTTCTTTAAGCCGCTGAAGAGCCATACTGTCGTTTCTGATATCAATTCCCTGATCTTTTTTGAATTCGTCAGCCAGATAATCGATAATTCTTAAATCAAAATCTTCACCTCCAAGATGCGTGTCTCCATTAGTTGCTTTTACCTCAAATACGCCATCTCCAATTTCAAGGATAGAAATATCAAATGTACCCCCACCTAGATCAAATACAGCAATTTTTTCCTCAGTTTTTTTGTCAAGTCCGTAAGCAAGTGCTGCTGCTGTTGGTTCATTAATAATTCTTAGAACATTTAATCCTGCAATTTTTCCTGCATCTTTTGTTGCTTGTCTCTGGCTGTCATCAAAATACGCTGGAACTGTGATAACAGCGTCAGTTACTTTTTCACCAAGATACTCTTCTGCTGATTTTTTTATATTTGCTAAAATATTGGACGATATTTCTGAAGGGCTATTGCAGTTTCCCTGAAGTTTGATTTTGACATCTCCGTTATTTGCTTTTTCAATTTTATAAGGTAAAATTTTAATATCATTTTGTACTTCCTGGGAATCATACTTGCGACCCACTAATCTTTTAACGGCAAAAACCGTGTTTTCAGGATTTACGATCGCCTGACGCTTTGCGATTTGACCAACCATTCTTTCGCCATTTTTTGAAATTCCTACAACCGAAGGTGTTGTGCGGCCTCCTTCACTATTGGTTATAATTTTAGGTTCGCTACCATCAATAATAGCTACACAAGAATTTGTGGTACCTAAATCGATTCCTATAATTTTACTCATGGCACTTCCTCCTTTTATTTTAATTATAATGTATTTGGCTTTTGCAAATTTATTTCTTTTATAATCAAAATATGCATGGAGTTGATTATGTCAATATAATTTTTTTATTAAAATTATCATTACTATAAATAATTAAAGACATAAGTAATGTTGGCGGATATTCCTTGAATATAGATTTTTTAAAAACTTTATTAGTTTTAAATTGTCTGGATAGTAAATATTCAGGTAATTTCAATTAAAAATACTTGATCTATTCATATATGGCAATATATATTACTTAAGGTCTAATGATAGATTAAGTAATACAATAGTTAAGTATAAGGTAAAAAATGAAAAATGAAAAAATACATAAAAAATCAGATATCACTTTTTTGCCCCAAACAACAGTATCTGATTTAAGAGGAAAGCAGTCTGTCCGGGCAACATTTAAACTTTCCCAAAAAACAATTAATGCTATGAGTATTGTTTCTGTTCATCTTGGTATTAAACAAAAATCACTTTTTGACCATTTAATGGGGGATGCTGAAATACTTGGTTTAATTGCACAGGACTTTCAGCCATGTACTCCTGAAAGTAAAAAATGTATTCAAAAAACTTATGTTTTAAGCAGGCAAACTTTGTCTTTGCTTGACATGATTTCAAAAAAATGCAAGGCACCTCGGGATTTACTGGTTGAATACTCAATTAAAAGACTGCTGCCTGTTATTGCTAAAGAGCAGGAAAAGCATGAAAAACGGAAGGAAGTATTACAAGAATTGGTCCAACATTTAAAACAGAGTGAAAAATTGCTGGAAAAAACTGAAAAGATGCTTGGAACTGATGACCCTGTTTACAATGAACTTAAAACAGCCATATCAGGATTAAAAAATTCATGTACTGATATTGAGTCTTTTATCGAAAAAGGCAAACTTATCGAAGAGTTTTAGGGATAAACAAAAAAGCAAAGCAATTTTTTAAAAAAATGGGGAAAGGTTTTTTTGCCTATCCCCAATTTATATGAAAAAAGTTTTTAAGCAGGACTTTGTAATTTTTTTTATACCAGTTTATTTTGATTTGTTTGCGCGATACTCATTTAAAACTGCTACAAATTCATCCAAAAACTCTTTTGGATACACATCACCTGCAAGCTTATCCCAAACAGGTCTTGTTTTTTGTTTGAACAATTCAATTTCTTTTTTTCCCATCTTTACTTCTGTTAAACCATAATTGATCATTGCACGCAAGGCTTTTTCATTGCCAATAACACACTCATTGCAAAAACCTTCTTCAAGCTCCGGAAACACACCGATCATTGCTTTTCTATGTTTTTCAGGAATACTGTTCCACATTTTCAGTGTAATTGTCATTGTTCCAGGTGAATACCTTATTTTAACTGTGTTTACATATTTTGTTAGTGTATAAAGCTGTGCTCCAAGCCACCACATGGCTGGTGCAATAGTTACATTTGTAACTCCTGCACGGGTTGCAGATGCAACTTCTGGGACATTTATTGGAATAGGGCTTCCTCCAAGAGCTTTAATAATCAAAGCTTCTGCTTTGCCTCCATAACTTAAAAACTTGGATTGTTTAAAATCTTTTACTGTATCCATTTTGTATTTTGTTGAGTAAAATTGATCAAAATCCTGATGAATATATATAAGAATTTTATATCCTTTTTTTTCTGCAAAATTCTTGAATTTAGACCCAAATTTTTTTCGCATATAATTTACTTCATCATAATTGTTAAACATAAAAGGGAGTGACATTACAGCAATTTCAGGACATACCATTGCAGTTCCTGTAAATGATATGAGGCCTCCCTGAAGTTGATTAATATTCATTTTTGCGATTATATCCTCTTCATCTCCCATGATACAGCCCCAATACCAGTCAAACGAAACCTCATTATTTGTCACTTTTTCAATGGTTTTCTGAAACTCATTTTTAGTATATGTTGCCCATCTGACTCCATCTGGGCCTACTGACCCCATTTTGCAAAGATATTTGGCTTTTTTTGCATCTGCATTTATTGAACAAAGCAAAACAGCCAGAATAAAAAAAAACGAAACAACCATTCGAACATTTTTCATAAAACACCCCATCGATGATACTGTAATGATAACAATTCAACTTTATCATTTTGGATTTATAAATATGGCAGATAATAAATATTTAAAAAAGTTACAATTACAATGTGTTTAAGCCTGCTTAAAACAGATAAAATGAAACTGCTAACTGTTTTAAAATCTACCAAATCAAACAACTATGGGTTAGATTATACTATTTGCGAAATATAAGCAAATACTATTATCTCAAAAATAGTACGGGTTAAAAAAATGAAACTAAATCCAGCATAATGGTTTTCTGTCAGTATTTCTCAGTTATTTTTTAAAAAAAAGATGGTTTTTTAACGTTAAAATGAGTTTTGTTATTCTGCAATCTTTATAAATATCTTTCGATTTTAGCTGATTTCTTAAGATTTTCCAAATGAATGATAATTACTTTTTTTATTTTTGGTCTTTTTAAATAATCTACAATTTTATTTTTAGTTTCTTTGTAACTTAATT
>Ga0209345_10005049_pt1 | contig 12461 bp, 7 predicted proteins | sample Cruoilmetagenom7_FD_187294 | JGI IMG/M metagenome (GOLD analysis project Ga0209345, IMG submission 187294) | Oil polluted marine microbial communities from Coal Oil Point, Santa Barbara, California, USA - Sample 7 (SPAdes) (version 2) | ecosystem: Environmental > Aquatic > Marine > Oil seeps ...
AGACTGCAATAAAAATAGATTTAACTACTTAAAAATATCATACTGAAGATAAAGCCTTGAATTTATGATATAATTCCTTAATAATAGCATTAAATGCGTCAACAACACCATGTCCTGTTTTTGCAGACGTTAGATAATAGCTAAGAAGATTTTGCTTATTTACTATGTTTTGAATTTTAGAGATATCCAAATCGTTTTCCTCTAGTAAATCGACTTTGTTAGCAAATAGAACTATAGGAATATTCCCACAATATTTTTTTAGTTCATTATGCCAATTTTCTATATGTTTAAAACTTTCTATGCCTAAATCATTTTCTTCAAGACTATATACAATAATACACGCCTTGCTTTCTCTATAGAATAAAGGTTGCAAAAAATTGAAATCATCTTGACCAGAAATATCCCAGAATATTAAATTAATTATATCTTCGTCAATTTTTTTATTAAATCTTGAAAATTGGGCGCCAATAGTTTTGATGTAATCCATCTCAAAAGCTCCTTTGGTGAATTTTTTAATTAAGGATGTTTTACCAACTGCTCCATCGCCAAGAACGCATATTTTGAATCCAAATTCCTCAGAATTAGCCATTGATTTCTTAAGTACTTTTTAAATTATATTTACTTTCTAAGATAAAATTAGATTATGTGTAATATAAAATTTTGGTCTAATGAATACTGTAAAAATTAAAGTTTATTTAATTTATAAATTAAAATGCCTTTATTACTACATTTTTCTTGATAAATATATCTGTTATTAAAGATTCCAGCAAAGGAATTTCTTTTATGTGAATAGTTTTGTTTATCTGATAACTCTTCATAAGACTTTGCCATATAAACTCATCTTTCTGTATGTGATCAATAAAATAATTTATTTTCTGAAGAGCATAGTAGGAATCACCCTTAAATATATATGAGACAAAAAAAGGTGGAATAGATTTAATAAGCAGAGTATATTCGCCAAATTTAGCTCGATCGAGCCTTTCAGAAAACATCTCTCGAATAAAATAATCAATCGTGGTTAAAAAGCCACTAAAGAGATGAGACTCGAATGGTATGTCTTTAATAAACGAATGGGATAAAAGAGAAGTACCACCTTCGGTAACGATTAAAATTGTAAAAGGTTCTTCATCTGAGATTTTAAGATTATCTATTTTACGCATTAAAAGCATATTTTCAATATGTTCGCTAAGTTTGGCCAATTCAATTCTCTGACTCAAAGGAGCTTCCTTTTCTATGGAAGCTTCCCAAGTTTTTAAGTTTGTTAGCAAATTATCGTGCTCAACAGAAATTTTGCTTGCTAATAAACTCAAACCATATTTTTCAGCTACATTTTGAGCTTTAGTTAGTTTTTTTCTTGCTTCTTTGAAATCTGATTTCAATATAGCTAATTTTGCTTGTAAAAGATGAGTTTCAGCTAAAATCCAAAATGAATTAATGTTTTCTGCAATGACTAACAATTTCTCGAGTAATGGATTAAGTTCATCTAATACTTCTAATTCGGTAGTTAAGTGAAATTCCTCAACCAAGAGATCACATAGATTTAAAAGAGCTTTCATTGTTAATTCTCCCGAAATCACTTCTTTTTGAACTATATCTTCGAAAATTTTCTGCGCTTTTGCTCGATTTTGTATTCTATTCTTTGATTTTAAGATGAATCCTTCAGAAAATTGAGCACAAAGTTCAGCTATAGTATTTTTCTCTTTTTTTGTATATTCTTTGAGAGTATCTAAATAATCACTCGCTAGTTCAATTTCATCTTTTAAAACTAAAACTTCTATCATGCTTGTCAGCGTACTGACCAAGATATAAGGAGAATTTACTTGTTTAGCTAATTCAAGAGCTTTTTCAAGTAATTCTAAAGCTTTATCTAACTCTCCTTTCTGACTATAAATCATCGAAAGATTATTAAAAATAGACATCTTGATCATGATATTATCAGTCTTTTTCAGTGCATGCTCATGATACCATAAAGCTTTTTTTAAATCACCCGTCATTACATAAATTGTACCTAGGGTAACTAAATTTAGAGCAATAAGAGTAGTGTTTCCTAATTCTTCTGCAGAGGTTTGACATTTTTGAGAATATTCAATAGCTGATTTTATATCAATTTTATAAAATGTATTAAGCGATCCTAATTGATAATATAGTTGAGCTAATACATATTTATCGTTAATTCGTTCACTTAACCTTAAAGCTTTCTTAACGGAATTATAAAATGATTCAATCTTTCCTTGTTGCATATATCCGCAATTCCTACTAATATATAGCATTGCTTCAAAAAGAATTCGTTGTTTTTCAGAGACATTTGTTAGTTTATTTAATTTTTGCTCTGCTTCATCAATGTATTGATATCCTTTTTCAAAATTTCCTAGCCAACATGAAGCATGACCAATCATTATTAACGTTTCAACCAGCTGAGAGGTGGGTTCTTGTTTACGAATAGCACGATAAACCTTTTCAGCATATTTCAATGCTTCTGGATAATTTCCCAATTTCCTTAATGATATGGCTTTATAAAAATACATGGTTACTAATTCTGGCTGTTGGAGATCAGTTTTTTCCTCGAATTTATCTAATAAAAAGATAGCCTCTTGGAATTTACCTTTTTCAATTAATTTTTTTATCTCATCTAATTCATTTAAAATCAAAATTGCTTCATCATCTTTACTTGATTTCATTAACACTTCTGCTTGCTTTAATTCTCCAGGTTTTATATTGGCGCTCTGTATTTTTTTATTTTTTAGAAGATTTTTTTTCTCCTTTTTCAAGATTTTTTTTCCAGCCATATTAATAATTAGATAGTAATACTAAAATCTCACTTGTTTTAGAATTATCTTTTTCCAAATATATAAAATACTAAAATCTAATAACTCTTATTGAAATAATTTTTTTAAGATTCTTCATATTAGAATTATTTTTTTTGTAATCTTTTATTGATAATTCAATAATTTGATGAGTTCTATACTTTTGATTATAAAATTTGATATTTTTTACTATAGAATTTGGACTCAATTAAAAAAGATCTGATGATAGAAGTTATACAAAATTATTGTATAGAACTTTTTCCTATATTTATTTGGAAACTTCCACATAACTTCCAAACTTCCATGAAAGTATCGGAATCAAAACTATAAATGGAAACATAAATAACTTTTTTATAACATCTACTAAAAAAGTGATAAATTTGAAATCTAAAAAAAAACAAAATATAGTACGCGTGCTATTCTTATTAGTTTTATTCTTCGTTGGAAATTATTACCTGGCAAATCTGATTAATAATAAAGTGAATCGTGAAATTAAAAACTACACATTTACGGAGGTGGATATTCTAAGGTCTTCTGGATACTGGAATCGAGCACCCCTCGTTATAGACGACTCTGCGACGGGGTTGGGAGCTCATAATTGGACTTGGGCAGAAAAACAACCATGGTGCTCTGGTTCTGGAACTTTTGAAGAGCCATATCTTATTGAGAATGTTACAATCGATGGTTTAAATTCAGGGAATTGCATTACAATCAAAAATTCAGACAAATATTTTAGAATCGAAAATTGCACGGTTTTTAATTCAGGATCTGGATTTTTTGACGCAGGAATCTCTTTAGAGTATGCAGGGAATGGAACGTTAATCAACAACAATTGTTCTTTCAATAACAACCATGGAATGTTTATTGCAGTTTCTGATAATACTACTATCTTAGGAAATACTGCAAGTAATAATAGCTTTGAAGGAATATATATTCATTATTCTGATAATACTACTATCTTGGGAAACACTGTAAATGATAATCAAAATATTGGAATATATCTTTATCATTCTAATAGTACTACTATCTTAGGAAATACTGCAAATAATAATAGCTATTATGGAATATATGTTAAGGATTTTCATAGTGCTATTGTCTCAGGAAATACTGCTAATGATAATACTTATAATGGAATATTGATTTTTGATTCTAATAATAATACTGTCTCAGGAAATACCGCAAGTAATAATCAGGATGATGGAATATATCTTTATAATTCTGATAGTACTACTGTCTCGGGAAATACTGCAAATAATAATCAAGATGATGGAATATATGTTCGTGTTTCTGCTAATGCTACTGTCTCAGGAAATACTGCAAGTAATAATCAGGATGATGGAATATTTCTTTTTTATTCTGATAATAATACTGTCTCAGGAAATACCGCAAGTAATAATCAGGATGATGGAATATATCTTTATAATTCTGATAGTACTACTGTCTCTGGAAATAATGTTGATAATAATGTGAAGTGCGGTATTAATATAAGTGAAAGTGATTACAATCTAATTTATAACAACTATTTCACAAATAATGGAATACATGCTTTAGATAATGGAAACTCTAATAATTGGAATTCTTCTATTATTGGCAATTATTGGGACAATTATGCCGGTTATGATGATGATTTCGATGGAATCGGTGATAGTCCACATGATTTTGGTACAGGTATCGATTATTTACCGATTTGGAACTTTCAAAGTCCGATTCATATTGATGATGCTGGTGTTCAAGATTGGGATTGGGTAAAAACACAAGCCTGGTTTGGTGGAGGTTCAGGAACAGATGTGGATCCCTACATTTTAAAGGGGCTTAACATTAACGCAAAAGGAACAGAATACGGCATTTTCATAGAGAACTCTAATCAGTTTTTTAATTTAACAGAATGTCTATTTATCAATTCAGGCAGTGCTACTCATAATGCAGGTATAAAACTATCACATACAAATAATAGTCAAATATCGAATTGTACATCAGCGAACAATAAATATGCGGGTATTGAATTGTATTATGATTGTAACAACAATACAATTTTAAATAATATACTTGCAAATAATAGTGATAGATCATTATATCTACGAGAGCATTCAGATTTCAATATTATTCGAGGAAATCAGATTTATAATACTTCTGGTTCTGGAATTCGATTCTTACATTCAGAATTTAACATCATATTAGAAAATGAAATATTTGATTGCAACCGTGGAATCTATGTGCATGCCAGCGAGAAAAATACACTCAAAAAGAACAATATACATGATAATACCTACGGTATAATGCTACAATACGGACATTACTCTAATATAACTGAAAATACTATTTCTAATAATAGTTATGGAATATATTATTCAGCTAGTACTTCTTATTGCAACTTTAGCAGAAATCTTATAGAGGAAAATACACTTGATGGAATTTGGATACGTGAATCAAGTTTAAATAACACTATCCTTAATAACGAAGTCCACAATAATCAACGGTACGGTATTTATTTCGATAATCCTAATTCACACGACAATAAATTTTACCTTAATGAATTTATTGGTAATAATATCCATAGCTATGATAATGGAACTAATAATTATTGGGATAATGGATCAATCGGTAATTACTGGGACGATTACACGGGTGTTGATGCTAACGATGATGGAATAGGTGATTCACCTTATATAATCTCAGGCACAGCAGGAAGTCGGGATAATTTTCCAATATGGGCTGATGGTGATGACCTACCTCCTGTTATTACAATAGTTTCACCTTCAGCTAATAGTGTATTTGGTTTAGATGCTCCAAATTATCAAATTACTATTGTTGAACTCAATTTGGATACCATTTGGTACACTCTCGACGGAGGAGGCACGAATTACACTATCACAGGTTTAACCGGTACGTTCAATCAATTAGCTTGGGAAGCTTTAAGTGAAGGTAACGTTATAATTAGGTTCTACGCAAATGATACTGCTGGAAATATTGGTTCTGCAGCTGAAACTGTTGAAAATGATATTATCACTCCTGTTATTACAATAATTTCACCTTTACCTAATAGCGTATTTGGTTTAGTTGCCCCAAATTACAATATTTCCATTGACGAACTCAATTTGGATACAATTTGGTACTCTCTCAATGAAGGAGTAACGATTTACAAAATCACAGATTTAACAGGTACATTTAATCAATTAGCGTGGGAAGCTTTAAGTGAAGGCAGCCTTACAATTAGGTTCTACGCAAACGATACTGCTGGGAATATAGGCTTCACAGATGTAGAAGTTATCATAGAGATTCCCGAAGATATTCCTGACCTACCTATAATTTCATTTGGAAATTACTACATACTATTTGCGTTCATAGCAACACTTTCATTTGTTATCTTGGAAAAACGAAAGAAAAAATAATCTTTACCACTTTTTTTTTAATTTTAATTTGTTTAGAAAAAAGTTTTATTAGATTTTTATGAATTTTGGTAGAAAAATTTATGGTTCCATTTATAGTATAGTCTCGAAGAATTCTTGGAGGTTCCGAATTATTACGGAAGTTCCATAAATAAGATATAAATATAAAAGATATAGATCTATAATTTAGATAATAATATTTTAGTTTCTTAAATTATGGGAATAACAAATTATCCACCTGAAAAGATTTATAGCCCTTCCAAGTTGGGTAGGCCAAATTATGACCACATTATTCTCTGGATGTTGTATAACAATGATCTATGTAAATGGTCCAGCTTTAGACAAGAACCAATTGAAATCCCTATAGGTACATTATCAAGACATTTAGATGCATTAAAACGTAAAGGTTTTGTTGACAAAATTTCAAGAGGTACTTATAGAATTACCCCAGAAGGAAAAAATATATTTCATGAGCTATCAAGTGCAGAGAAAAAGGTAAGAAAGCTAAATTATCCTCCAAAAATAATCCTAAAAAGTGGAAGAAATTACTTTGACTGGATTCTTTGGATGGTGTATAATAATAATTATTGTAAAAGATCTGATTTTCTTGAAGATCCTTTATCTATAAACCAGTCCTCATTGTCAAAGAATTTAAGTCTATTAATTGAAGAGGGATTTTTAATAAGAGAGGAGGGAAAATACATAATAACTCAATCTGGCAAATCAGAGTACTCAGGGATGCTGCAAAATTATGATTTAGATAGGCAAACTATATTAGAAGAAGAGGGTAAAAAAATCAAAGAAATTACAAAAAAAACTATTAACTTTTTTAATAAACTCAGAATTGAAGATAATGAAATTCAATTTAGGTTTCTAACAAATATTCTAAAATTAGATTACGAAAAAGTGAAATCGTTATTAAAAGATGAGGAAGTTTTCTATAAAATCTTGCTTTTTATTTCAATTAATCACCCAGATCAATATCCTAACTTCATATCGCCTGAAGATTTTTCAATCAAGTATAAAATTAAAAAATTAACTCTTGATTATTATATTGATGAAATTTCTGGAGGTAAAATATATCCGTTCAAATTTTTTAAATTAACAGGACCTTCAGGTGGAGTTTATTACTTTCGATCAGATGGAAAATTGGAAAGAATGCTTCAGGTTATTACAGAAAACTATATTAACAAATTTGCATACTTAAATAAACTCTTTTCGAAACCAGTTAATGAAATGACCAAATCTGATAGAAATTCTATTGTAAATCAGATTTTAGATGAGATTTGTAATTTCTTATTCAATAAAGTTTTTAAAGAATCATTAAGAGAATTGTTACCGGGATATATTAAATATTTGGCATATAAGTTTGAAATTAAAAGGGAGTTAAAAGATACTTATGATAAATTAGAAGGATTAATTTGGCAGGATTTGTCAGAAACTTTTGATTCCCCAATTTCTGAAGATTTAAAGGGTCAATATGAAGAAGAAGTTAAAGAAATTGATAGGAAAATGGAGTTAAATCCTATGAATATCGATTTATATAAATCAAAAATTAAAATTTTAATTTACTTTAACCAATATAATGATGTATTAAGGGTATTAGAAGACATGCTAAAAGCGTTTCCTGAAGAAGAAATAGATATTATGATGAAAAAAGCATCTATTCTTAAAAAAAAGAGGGATCTAAGAGCCGGATTAGATATAATCGAAGATTTACTTAAAAAGTATCCAAAAAATAAGGAACTTCTTAGCTTTAAGGCTTATTGGTTCCAATACTTGGATAAAAAAGACGAATCCTTAGAAATTATTCAAAAACTTATAGATGACGAACCAGATATAGGAATTTATCATGACAATTACGGAGAAATTTTAATGCATTTTGAAGAATATGAAGAAGCAGTAAAAAGATTCTTAAAAGCACTTGTAATGGGCAGCGATGAGTGGTATATTTACCAAACTTATATTAAAATGGGAATATGTTATAAAACGCTTGGAAACCATGATTTAGCAGTTAAAAATCTTAAAAAAGGGATAGATGTTATAGATAAAAGCTCAATTGATCCCGATACAAAACATAAATGGCTTATAATCGCAGATCTCTTTCTTGCTGAGATGAAGTAAGTTCTCTTTATTTAATAATTAATAAAAAAATTATAATTCTGAAGATAAACCCTTGAATTTATAATATAGTTCATTAATGATAACATTGAAAATCTCGTGAACTCCTTGCCCTGTTTTTGCTGATGTTAAGTAATATCCGAGAAAATCTCTTTCTTTTACAAGTTCTTAAATGTTCATTTTATCCAAATTGTTTTCCTCAATTAAAACAACCTTATTCGCAAACGCAACAATAGGAATATCTCCGCAGTATTTTTTTATACCATCATGCCAATCTGTAATATGGTCAAAGCTTCGTTTACCAAAATTATTCTCTTCGAGACTATACATAATAATAGCTGCTCTACTTTCTCTATAAAAAGAAGGATGTAAAAATATGAAATCGTCTTGGCCAGCTATATCCCAAAATACTAATTTAATAAAATCTCCACTAATTTCTGCATCGAACTTAGAAAATTGTGCACCTATAGTTTTAATATACTCTTTTCGAAACTTACCATGCGTGAATTTCCTAATCAAGGAAGATTTTCCAACGGTACCATCCCCTATAACAATAACCTTAAATGTGAATTTTTCAGAAATTGTCATCTATTTTTCGAATAGATTTTCTACTTATTAATTAAGATTAGATTTATTTTAATTTAATATTTTAGGCTCTGTAAAATTACATCTAATCCCAGTTTCCCTACCTTCAACTTGTCTTTTTCTAGTTTTTAACCGAATTTTTTGCTAAAGATAATTGATATTAATCGATAGTTTTTTGATAATCTTTAAAAAACAATCTAAAATATGCAATATAAATTAAGATATATTTAAAGGGAATAAAATGAATGAAATGCGTTTTCAACAATATTTAGAGAATAATAAAATTGAAGAAAGCATAATAAAAAATTATCTCTCGAAAATTAAAGAGTATGAAAAATTTCTCAACAAAGAAAATCTAACTCTCGAAAGAGTTGAACCTAAAAAATTAGTTGATTACACTGAATATTTGGTTTCTATTGAGAAAGAATCTGTTCTAGATTTTCTTAGGGCATTAATGAGTTATGCTAATTATTCCAAGAAATATGATTTTATTACTGAAGCGATAGATATTGCAGAGTCTTACATAGCAATGGAAACTTTGTTTTCAAGAATAGCTGAATTTCATGGTGAGCAGATAAGAAATGAAATTTTTAAAGATTTAATTATCCCTCCATTAGGATTACATCCAGAAAGGAAGCCTGATTTTACGAAAATTATTATGAAAAGATTGGAAGATAAACTTGGAAAAGAAAACACAATTAAACTTCTTTCACCATGCCTTCATGGTCGCCCACCTGATGATATCGAGGGAGATAAAAAAGACATCAAAGAATTAGGTATTGATGGTTTTTTAGTAAAGAAACACCAAAAGTTAATCCAAAGGCTCGAGAAGCATAGAGACGAAGGGACGTTAGAATTCGCTCAGTATGTTGATGATGAAGTGATAGAATTTGTGAGAAACAACCAAATGTTGGCTGAAGGCGTAAGAGAAGGAAATATCATTTATGTATGCAAGCAACCTTATCAAACAAAGAAATATCTAAATGCTAAAGACGACAAAATGAAAAGGTTTTATCTTTGTTATTGCCCTTGGATTCGTGGAGCATTAAAAAATGGAACTGAAAGTGAAAGCTCAAAACATTTCTGTCATTGCAGTGCAGGCTGGTATAAACTTTATTGGGATCAAATTTTTGAACAATCCATAAAAGTTGAACCTATTAAAACCGCGCTTGACGGGGCATTGGAATGCAAATTTGCCGTCTATTTGCCTGAAAATGTATTAAACTCAAATAAAAGGTAATAGGATTATACCATTTCAACATTTCAAACTCGAACTTTCACATTCTTTCTAATAGTATTGAAATTATATTATTCCCAAATCCTCCGAAATTACACGTAATTCCTGTTTCAGCTCCTGCAACTTGTCTCTTTCCAGATTCACTTCTTAATTGCCAAAATAACTCTACAACTTGTGCTACACCCGTAGCTCCTAGAGGATGTCCACGCGCTTTCAAACCTCCTGAGGGATTAATTGGGATTTTACCTCCAATTTCCGTCAAACCATCGTGTGCCGCTTTTGCGCCTTCTCCTTTTTTAAAAAAGCCAATGTCTTCGCTTTCTACAGCTTCTAGAATCTCGAAAGCATCGTGAAGCTCAGCAACATCAATATCCTCTGGAGTCTTTTTAGCCATTTTATAAGCTTGATCAGAACAAATTCTCAACGCTTTCAATACGGTAAGGTCTTCTCTTTCGTGAACTATGTGCGTATCGGTTGCTTGGCCTATACCAGTAATTAAAATTGGAGTGTCGCAATATTGTTTTGCAATTTCTGCTTTACATAATACTAAGGCGGCAGCTCCATCTGAAATAGGGCAAATATGAAAAAGCCTTAACGGATTAGCGATAATTGGGTTTGTCTTATCGTCCTTAAGGTAATCGTAAATATTATCCCAATTTCCCTTACCTTTTCGAATAGCACTCTCCATGAACTCGTCTAATGTTTTTTGAAAATGCGCTATCGGGTTTAAAGCACCATTTTTATGGTTCTTAATTGAGATATCTGAAAGCCATTCCAATTTAGCGTTATATTTCTCGATGTATGCTCGCGTCAATAATCCTGCTAAAGAGGGGAGCGAAACTCCGTGGCGTCTTTCTGCTTCGTGATGGGTCATAGTTGCTACATTAGAAGTAACAGCCCCTGGAGCAGTAATGTGCGTCATTTTCTCACCACCAACTACTAAAACTAAATCGCTGGTTCCAGAAGCAATTGCTTGAAAACCAGCTTTTACAGCAGACCCTCCGCTCGCAGGGCCGTTTTTAATATGGTCAGCTGCAGCGGGTAATAGGCTTAACCTGTCTACAAGAACGCTCGCAACGCCTGAGATCTGATTAAATTGTCCTGGGCTCATCGCGCCCACATAAACGGAATCAAAGTCCTTTTCGCTCGTATTTGAATTATCAAGCGCCTCTAACGATGCTTCACAGAGTAAATCCATTAAACCTTTGTCTATCAATCTTCCGAATTTTGTGTGGCCTACTCCTATTATCGCTACTTTGTTCATAATTACAACATATTTCTTTTTATATTTAAGATGAATTATGATACATTTTGATTTTATTAAATAATAAGTTTAATACTAGTGAAATTTATTTACAAAATAAAAAAAATAAATAAAAAAAAGAGAGCGATAGGAATTATTTTGGATGCTCGTTTCTTACGATGGTTGCGGCACCCATTCCGAGACCAACACACATAGAACTAATGGCAAACTCTTTGCCAGACTGCTCTAATTGTTGAACATTTGTACCAATTAATCTTGTACCCGTAGCCCCTGTAGGATGTCCTAACGCAATCGCGCCACCCCAAGGATTAAATCGAGAGTCGTTCCAATCTAACCCTAGTTCGTAACAACTTGCATAAATTACGGGGCTAAAGGCTTCGTTGATTTCTATAAAATTCATATCGTCAAAGGTCATGTTTGCCCTTTTCAAAACTTCAGGCATAGCATCTATTGGTCCTGTTAGTTGTAAAATAGGATCGGTTCCAAGTACAAAATAATTTACTATTGTAGCCCTAATATTTAATCCATATTCCTCTGCTAATTCACGCGTCATCCACAGTTGTACCGCCGCACCATCGCTAGTTGGGCAACTATTACCTGCGGTTAAAAAAGCTTTGCTTTTTCTTCCGATTATCGTTCTTAAAGTTGCTAATTTTTCCATGGTGGAGTTTGGACGCGGCGCTTCGTCTTTCTCGGTCAGTACAGATAAACTTGGATCTTCAGCAACGTCATTTTTTTCGTTTAGCATGGGTTTTCCATTTTCGTCAAGCTTGGGACACCAAATTGGCTCAATCTCTTTACCTCTTTCGTCCCAAGTACTAAGAGCTTTTTTATGCGAGGCAAAAGATAGAGCGTCTAATTCGCGTCTAAATTCTTCCAAAGTTTTTCCAGATTTTTTCATCCAATGGTATCCTAAATCGTGAGCAGAATTAATTTGGCCCGCAAACGAAGTTTTATATTCCTTTAACTTCTCAGCTACTTCGGGGTTAGATAAAATCTTCTTATTTGGCGCTATCATTACCGTTTTATTTTGTTCCTTATCAAAAATAATAGCGTCAGACATA
>Ga0209345_10005050_pt1 | contig 12460 bp, 11 predicted proteins | sample Cruoilmetagenom7_FD_187294 | JGI IMG/M metagenome (GOLD analysis project Ga0209345, IMG submission 187294) | Oil polluted marine microbial communities from Coal Oil Point, Santa Barbara, California, USA - Sample 7 (SPAdes) (version 2) | ecosystem: Environmental > Aquatic > Marine > Oil seeps ...
GAGGGTCTTCCAGAGCCAATTCACCAGCAGTATCAGTACGCCCATCATTCCCGTCATCAACATAATAGACACATGACCACAGGCATCCCGGATGGGTATGGGCATTATTAGCATCACCTTTACGGTTGATATTGGCCCACATATTGGCGTCAAACTCAAAGTCTCTTTTGCCCGCAGGGTGGATATCGGTCGTGTAAGGTGTGATATTGGCAATGGCGGTCTGTAACAGCAAAGCCGATTCGTTCGGTGCCCAGATCATCATATCGTCCAAAGACTGCCAGCCGCCATAATTTGAATAGCGCACACCCTTGCTATGCGCCTCTTTGGCATAGATTAGGGTCTTGAGCCGCGCATTCAAGTCATCTGCGCCCTCAACAAACGTTGTTAAGACGGGGGTGGCAAACAGAAACAGGCTGTTTGTATTGGGATTAGCATTCATTTTTCGACCTTTTTAATATTTGCTGGCATTTACACCAATATGCTCTTGATATAAACCACAATCACCCTCACATATAGGGTCAATGTATTATAGATGGAGACAATATGTCTGAAGGAAAAAGTCCATGGGGTAGCTCGGGGAGTAACTCTGGCGGTAATAATGGCGGCAAAGGCAATAGCCCATGGGGAAGTTCTGGTGGTAATGGGGGCGGTGGACAAAAACCTCCGCGCAGACCCCAACAACCAGCCGACCTCGATAATGTCATAAGAGGCTTCAAAGACAGATTTGGTGGTGGCTCTGGTGGTAAGGGTAGTAAAGCAACTCGCTTTGGGCCGTCTGGTTTATTACTCCTCATAGCGTTAGTCTTTTTATTGTTTTCAAGTTTCTACACAGTCAAGCAACAAGAAGAGGCCGTAGTTCTGCGTTTTGGGAAATATTCTCGTACCACGGCTTCGGGTCTGCATTTTAAATTCCCGACACCTATTGAAGTGACCTACAAATTTGATGTCACCACACAGCGCTCAATTGGCTCTGTTCAAAACCTTGTACTGACTGGTGACGAGAATATTGCGGACATTGATTTCACGGTTCGTTGGAATATCAAAAAATCTGAGGACTTTTTCTTTAATTTGGAAACTCCGGAAAACGTTGTTGAAGATGCGGCCGATAGTTCCCTGCGCGAAGTCATCGGTAAGAAAAGCCTCGAATCAGTCATTACGACGGAACGTCAATCAATTGAATTTGATGTGAAGCAGCTTTTGCAAACCATGCTCGACCAATTTGATTCCGGCATTGAAGTGACGGTTGTTCAGTTGCAGCGTGCGGAAGCGCCGCCCAAAGTTATCAAAGCGTTTGAGGACGTTGTAACGGCTGAACAAGAGCTAGAGCAACGGGTCAATGAAGGCCAAGCTTACAAAAACGAAGTTACGGAAAAAGCAGTTGGTGAAGCTGCTAAAATTGTTCAAGCCGCAGAGGCCTATAAATCGGAAGTTGTTTCGATTGCCAATGGTGAGGCCAGCCGATTCAATGCTGTGTACGAACAATATAAGCTTGCACCGCGCGTCACACGTCAACGTATTTATCTCGAAACTATCGAAGAAATTTACAAAGATGCCGACAAGATAATTCTTGATGAAAAAGCTGGGTCCGGTGTTGTGCCGTACTTGCCGCTTGACCAACTAATTAAAAAACCCGGAGGACAATAGAATGAAAAAGTCACTTCCAATTATCGTTCTTGCATTGATAGTCGCTGGCCTGTTTACATGCACCTATACCCTAAAAGAATGGGAGCAAGGACTTATCCTACAATTTGGTAAATATAAGCGTGTAGAAAACACTTGGACCTTAGGAGACGAATCTGACGCTGGCCTGAAATTCAAACTCCCATGGGAAAATGTATTGCGTTTGGAGCGCCGGAATATCGAAATCGATTTTGCTGCCGAAACCATTTATGACGTGAAGCAAAAACCGTTAGAGGTTGATGCGTTCATTCTCTACCAAATCGTTGACCCATTGGCCTATTATAAGGACTTGAACAACAGACCACGCGCAACCCGCGTATTGGATGAATTGCTAGATTCCTCATTGCGAGCCGTATTGGCCCGTGTGGATAGTGAGCAAATCATCTCTGGTGGTCGTTCTGAATTGATGGCTGAAATCCAGACAATTTCTAATCAGGTTGCAGCGGACAAAGGCTACGGTGTCGAAATTACCGATGTGCGGATCAAAAAAGCTGAACTGCCGACCAAGGTTGCCAATAGTGTGTTTGACCGGATGAATTCCGAGCGCGAAAAAATCGCTCGGTTGCACAGAGCTAATGGCGAGAAGCAAAAAAATGAAATTATTGCGGACGCCGACAAACAGGCAACGGTTATTCGAGCAACCGCAACAGGTGCAGCTCAAGCCATTCGTGGTGAAGGTGATGCGATTAGTAATAAAGTTTATGCGGATGCTTACGGCCAAGACGCAGAATTTTTTGCATTCTACCGTTCAATGGAATCTTATCGACGTGGCTTGGGAGGAAAGACAACATATGTGTTATCACCTGATTCCGACTTCCTAAGTTATTTGGATAACCAAGGCGGACCGAGAAGACGCTAAACCATGCCGTCTTGGGTTACCGTTCTAATCATCGCCATCGGCGGCGCTATGCTGATTGAAGGCTCGGCGTATGCCCTGTTCCCGAAGGGCATGAAGCGGGCTATGCGCGAGATATTGGAGATGCCCGAAAATCAGTTGAAAAATGGCGGCTTAATCGTTGCCATGATCGGCTTGGTTCTCATTGTTTTGTTGGTGCCGCGATTATGAGCATAATTTAAGCTTTATTTGCATGGGTTTTGCGCTATCGTGCACATATACCGGAGACAATTATGATTTTTCGCCCTTTATTAGCCGCCTTTGCCATGAGCGGATTTGCCGTTTTACCAGTGATGAGCGTAGCGCAGGACACGCCCTCCAAGCAGACTGCACAGACAAGACCACATGATTTCGTCGCGCTGTCCAAGCGCTTGTCGCCTTCCGTAGTTAACATATCGACGGCGCAGACCATTGAAATCGACAAAGGCAATCGCGCATTTCCCAAAGGCTCACCCTTAGAGAAGTTCAACGATTTTTTTGGTGATGGTGGTGATCGGAACCGTATTGCCCGCTCTTTAGGTTCCGGTTTCGTTATTGATAAAACCGGATTTATCGTCACCAATAACCACGTGATAGAAGGCGCGGACGAGATTGAAGTAGCTTTCCCCAATGGTGAAACTTATGAAGCCGAATTGATTGGCCGCGATCCCTCTACCGATTTGGCTGTGCTTAAGATTGAAGCGGGAAAGGACATTCCCGCCGTGAGTTTCGCTGGCTCAGACTCGGCCCAAGTCGGGGAGTGGGTCATCGCCATTGGTAATCCGCTGGGGTATTCCTCTTCGGTCGCTGCTGGGATTGTCTCGGCGCGGAACCGTCAAATGTCCATGACCAATTATGACGACTTCATCCAGACCGATGTGGCCATTAACAAGGGTAATTCCGGTGGGCCATTGTTTAATATGGACGGCGATGTGGTTGGTGTGAATACGGCTATTGTTTCTCCGACGGGATATAGTGTCGGACTGAGTTTTTCCATCCCCGCAGACCTTGCCATTTCTGTGACGGATCAGCTGCGTGAATACGGCGAAACCCGCCGTGGTTTTCTTGGTGTTCGCGTACAAAAAGTCAATAAAGGCATAGCCAAAGCCTATAAACTTAAAGAACCGCACGGTGCGCTCATTAGCTATGTCAATGCAGATAGTCCCGCAGAAAAAGCTGGGTTAAAACGGGGTGATTTAATTACTGCGCTCGGTGGTGTGAAACTAGAAGAGTCGAGTAAATTAGCCCGAATTATTGCTGAGTCTGAAATAGATGCGCCTTTGAAAGTCGACTATATCCGTCGCAAGAAACGTAAATCACTAAATGTGATTGTTGAGCGGCTCGAAGAGAAAGTCGCCAAGCAAGGCGGTGATAAGTCCGGTGATGACGATAGCGGTGTCACAAATAGTGTCATGGGCATCACGGTCGAAGCCATCACAGAGAAAATGCGCTCCAGAATGGGCCTTGACGATGATGTCACAGGTGTGCGCGTCACTAAAGTCAGCCTAAAGTCCATAGCACAAGGCAAGCTACGCAAAGGCGACATCATCATGGAAGTGGCGCAAGAGCAAGTAGAAGACTCCGAAGATTTCGCCAAGAAAATGAAAGCAGCATCCGAAGGCGAAGACGCGATATTGCTCTTGGTGAGCAGGGGCGGGCGTCCCGTGTTTTATTCGCTAGAGCCGGACGCTTAGGTAAATTACTGACTTGTAGGGTGGATTAGGCTTCTTAGCCGTAATCCACCATTAGTGAAATACGGAAGGTGGATTACGCGCAAGCACCCAAAGGGCATACCAAGGCGCTAATCCACCCTACATTCAGTTTTTATTTAACAAACTCATCATCACTATACCCCTGAAAGTACAGCGCCGTCGTTAAATCTGTGTGATTAATCGCACAGTGGGCGGCGTCGGCTACTATGGGCTTGGCGCGGTAGGCTATGCCTAGGCCGGCGGCTGTGATCATGGCCAGATCGTTGGCACCGTCGCCAATGGCTAGGGCTGTGGACGGGCCGCCCACGGACTTGCTGTGCTCTTCTAGGGCTTGCTTCTTGGCATCACGTCCCAATATGGGCATGCCGACTGTGCCGAGCAGGGCTTTCCCGTCATCATGTAGGGTATTGGCCTGATGGGTATCAAATCCGGCTTCTTTGGCAATGCGTCCGGTGAAATATGTGAAACCGCCTGACACAATCACTGTCTTGGCGCCATTGCCTTTCATGGTCGCTGCCAGTGTCTTTGCGCCTTTATTTAATTTTATTCTCTCGTGATAACAATCACTTAGGGCTTTTAACGGAAGTCCGTCCAAGAGCCCAACACGTTCGATAAGGGCTTCTTCGAAATCCAATTCGCCGCGCATGGCGCGTTCGGTGATGGCGGATACTCTGTCTTTGACACCTGCAAAATCTGCCAATTCGTCGATACATTCTTGCCCGATTAGCGTGCTATCCATGTCGCATATTAAGAGTTTCTTTTTCCGGCCTTGTGCGGGTTGCAAACAAAAATCGGCTTCTAATTTCTTACCCACAAGTGCCTTGGTTATACGGCCACGCAGATTGTCAGGTGCGTCTGTGATGATTATGTCCACGGCTTTGTCTTCGGAAAGCACATTGACGCTTTTCATGTGAACATCTGGTGTTTCGACACAAAAACTGGCGAGGAGCCTGAAATTCTCCGCGTCCTTTTTCCTTAAAACAAATGTTAAACTCTTTGTTGCTTCTGTATGGCTATTTGGGTCGGGCATGGCTAAAAGCTCTTCTATGAAAATTATTCACTGTATTGCAGGCCCTACGGCGAGCGGCAAGAGCGCGTTTGCTGTAAAATTAGCCAAACGTTTAGACGGAGAAATCGTCAACGCAGACGCCCTGCAAGTTTATAGCGAGTTACAAGTGCTATCAGCACGCCCAACCAGTAATGATATGGAGGGCATACCGCACCATTTATTCGGGCATGTCGACCCCAATGTAAGGTATTCGACGGGGCATTGGCTGCGCGAAGTCGATCCTCTCATCATTGATATTATAGCACGGGGTAAAACGCCGATATTGGTTGGTGGTACTGGGCTATATTTTAAGGCTCTCACAGAAGGATTAGCGGAAATTCCAAAACTACCGGAAAGCGCATTAGCGGATGCCCAAGCGGTACTTGATAATAACGGAATAGCCGCGCTGCGCGAACTAGCAGAGAACCGTGACCCGCAAGCAACAGCGAAAGTCCTCGGCAATGACCCGCAACGCCTTTTACGTATTGTGAGCGTCGCCCAAGGCACAGGAAAGCCGCTGAGCACCTGGCAACAAGAAACCCACCCCATTCTGCCAGCAGGTACTTGGAAAGGCATGGTAATATTACCCAAACGTGAACACTTGTACGACAAAATAAATGCGCGGTTTGCGGATATGATTAGGGAAGGGGGACTTTATGAAGCGAAGCGAGTATTAGCTCTCAATCTAGCCCCTGATTTACCAGCTATGAAAGCCATCGGTCTGCGTGAACTCACATCCCATTTGAACGGTGAAATCAGTCTAGACGAAGCCATAGAACTCGCCATGCGCCAAACCCGCCGTTTCGCCAAACGCCAATACACATGGCTGCGCGGGCAAATGCCGGATTGGGAGAAAATATAACTGGTTCACTCCGCGTTCAAATGGCCTGACTATTGCATGTAATGTAGAAACTAAACCATTACGGGACAGATGCGTAAATATTTAAACTCTATACTCTCAAAATACATGTTGATTATGTGTGCAATGTGCCTTGTTGGTACAGTTTTGTCCCATAATGTGTCATATGCCCAATCCTCTACGACAACGGAAAATATAAAATTAGCTGGCAATGCGAATGCGCGCGCTTTATTCGCTCAAGCCAAAAAATATCATGATGGCGACGGCGTTCAGCAAGATTTATCCAAGGCCCGCTTTTTGTACTTAAAAGCCGCGGGTATGGGCCATAATGATGCCCGCATTAATCTTGGGTATTTATATTTTATGGGCCAAGGTGTTGAACAAGACTATATCAAAGCGCGAAACTGGTATTTGGGTGCCGCCAATAACGGGGATAAGTCTGCGCAAGAGAATCTGGCCATGATGTACGAGCACGGTCTAGGGGTAGATAAAGACCCGACGCAAGTAAAATACTGGCGAGAGTTTGGCACCTCTAAGCCTGTGGCTGAGCTTAAAATTAAACCAAAAGAAAACACCGTACGTATTGATGATGTTGTGCCTGAAATTGTTTCTGTGCCAGAAGCAAAAGTTGCTGTTATAGCAGAGCAAAATCCCATTATATTGGTGTCTTCATCACCAGTGATTAGTAACATAGTACCTGATTTGCGAGTCTCCGACGTTTTGCATGAAAACGCCTATGCCGATAAATTGGGCATTCCGGTTTGGGGCAGTAATACACTAGTTGGCTTCATGTTACTTTTGGCGCTCATCACCGGAGCCTGGTTCGTTGTTCAATATGCCAAGCTCAAGGAACAAAAAAAAGCATATGTATTTGCTAAGGCATTTTATGCCCATCACCGTGATCAATTACGGATTAATTATTTGCGCTATCCAACACATAATAGAAAGCATGACAAGATTGATGATTTGTGGGCGGGGGCATTGTGTACACTGATGGTCAGATTTGCCCAAAAACAAGAGGGCAACCAAGGTCTAGTTGGTGAGCACAGTGATAAAATAGTAAAAGCCTTGGCGCAAAGTTCTTTCAAGGCCAGACAAGCCGTATTCCCATTCGTAAAAATTACGCAGCAAAAAATATTCGCAGACATACAAGCCTATGACTTCAAACCAAAGCCACAATTAACACCTCAACTCGTTCGACGTCCAAGGGCAAAAACATCCATAAAATCGGCAACTACCCGCGCAAGCAATGTAGTTAATTTACATGCTTCGCGAAATAAGAAGCCGCCGTCTATTCCACCTGAAAGCCTTTGGCCGGATTCACCCGGCTCTTAACTGCTATAATAAATCAACTATCTAATATTTCATTTGATATTATTGTAGTTTCTCGTATGGGGCAGGTTCACATCATTATTGAGGCTGAAGTTGGATTTTATTTTCGGATTTTTTAAAAACCGCAGCGTACTGTTCTGGATAATTCTAGTGCAGTTGTTCGTCTTTACGGCGATTACAATTTCTGTGGACTTCCAGCCAGAAGCCGTAGCCAGTTGGTTCGGAGCGTTCGCGCAATCTCCATTTGCTATACCAGCAGTCATTGGCATTTATACGTTGGCGGCATTTGTTAATGCACCGCAATGGATGTTGCACGGCGGTGTTGTCCTGACATTTGGGCCTGTCACAGGCGGTATCATTGCCTGGTTTGCCACAATGGTATCCGCCAGCTTTGATTTTTGGCTTGGGCAAAGGCTCGGCGCGGACAGGCTCAGCAAAATCAGTAAAGGGAAGATGACGACGATATTGAGGTTGATTAGAAGTCACGGCTTTTTGACGAGCATGGGAGTACGTATCGTTCCTACTGGGCCGTTTATTTTGGTGAATTTAGCTGCTGGTGTAACGCGGATGAAGTTTTCTCATTTCTTCGCCGGTACTGGTATCGGCATCATTCCTAAAATTGCTCTGGTGGCATCGGTTAGTGAAGGCATTTCAGGTTCGGTTACTGGCAAAGGCCCGCTTTATATTGCGATTGTTGTCGGCATAGCCCTGGTGTGGATGGGAATAATTTACCTTGCTGGCTCGCGCCTTAAACGTAAAATGGCGGTAGAGGCGGACTCTCAGCAGGACAGTGTTGAAAAGACTGCAAAAAAAACATCAAAATAGCTGTGTTTTGTGTTTACAGTCTTGCTTTTTTGCAACACTCCGCCCATTAATAATCAGAATCAATTTTTATATTGCGTGCCCTCTCATAGCTTTGAAATTTGTGTTGGAATGACAAGGCCGGGTCGCAATTCCATAGTCGGGAATTTTTATGTTATCAAGAATACTAGGTTTTCTATCGGCGGACATCGCCATTGACTTGGGAACCGCTAATACGTTGGTCTATGTCAAAGGACGTGATCTTGTTTTAAACGAACCTTCCGTCGTTGCTTATTCCACCAAAAACGGCCGCAAGGAAGTTCACGCAGTTGGTAATGATGCCCGCATGATGCTTGGCCGAACACCAGACCACATCGATGCCATCCGCCCGATGAAAGACGGTGTGATAGCCGATTTTGATGTTGCCGAAGTGATGATCGAACATTTTATCAAAAAAGTGCATAACCGTAGAAGTTTCGTCCATCCGCAAGTGGTAATTTGTGTGCCGTCAGGTGCAACAGCCGTTGAACGCCGGGCAATCCATGATAGCGCCGCACGGGCAGGGGCGCGTAAAGTCTATTTGATCCGTGAGCCTATGGCTGCGGCTCTTGGTGCTGGCCTGCCTATTCACGAGCCAAGCGGCTCCATGATTGTTGATATTGGCGGCGGCACGACTGAGGTTGCTGTTCTGTCCCTAGACGGGATTGTCTATGACCGTTCCGTGCGGGTTGGCGGCGATAAAATGGACGATGCTATCATCCAATATGTGCGCCGTACAACCAACCTTCTGCTCGGCGAAATGAGTGCGGAACAGGTTAAAAAAGAAATTGGCTCTGCACAAATGCCGGATGACGGTGAAGGTATGACCGTCCAGATAAAAGGCCGTGACTTGATGAACGGTGTCCCGCGCGAAATTCGTGTTACAGAAGCTATGATAGCCGAAGCATTGTCGGAACCGGTTGAGCAAATCGTTGAAGCCGTGAAAATTGCCCTCGAAGCCACGCCGCCGGAATTAGCAGCGGATATTGTTGATAAAGGTATCATGCTCACGGGCGGTGGTGCCTTATTGCGCAATCTGGATACAGAACTTCGCAACCGTACTGGTTTGCCAGTATCACTAGCAGACGATCCGTTAACGTGTGTTGTGCGTGGTTCGGGTATTGTTGTGGAAAATTTGGCCAAGTGGAAAGATGTATTGTCTACCGGATACTAGTTTTTAGATAGTCAATATGCATAGGCCAATAAGCATAGCCCTTTATGCAGTGGCCATGATGTCAGGAAGAAAATATGAGCAAAAGCGGGTATAATCGTCCGCAGCGCCGCCGAAATTTACGGCGCGGTATTGCTGCCTCTCTCATACTGATATGCGTTTTCATGCTACTCGCAGATCGTCAGCAAAAATCCATGCTCGCATCAGGACGCTTAACTGCCGATGATATCAGCGCAAGGATAATGGGTGTTATAGCAACACCCGTACGCGGCATTGAAGCCATGTTCACTGGGGCCGATAACAGGGCAAATGCCTACGAAGACAATATTGAACTGCGGGCCGAGGTGGAGAGACTTCGCGGCTATGAAAACAAAATTCTCGATATGGAAATGCGGGTGAGACGTTTCGAGGAAATGCTATCCATGGATAGTTCTTCGGATATTCCTGAAACCAAAATAATCGCCAGAGCCGTCAGCGAAAGCAATGGACCGTTCGTACATTCTGCATTGTTGAACGTAGGACGTAATAAGAATGTTGAAGCTGGCAATGCCGTAATGACTACGGACGGCCTATATGGCCATATTGTCCGCACGGGCGCAGTATCCGCACGCGTATTATTATTGAACGACCTCAGCAGCCGCATCTCGGTTATGTCCCAGCGCTCACAAAGCCGAGCTATCTTGGTTGGCAACAATACAAATAAGCCAAAATTAGGTTACGTGTCCCTAGATGCAGATTGGCAAGTCGGCGACAGGGTTGTGACCTCCGGCGACGGCGGCGTTTTGCCGCGTGGTTTGCAAATTGGCACGATTGGCGAAAATAAATCCAAAGATTTAGAAGTTGAGTTGTTTTTCCTAAACAAGCCGATTGATTGGGTTTGGGTCTATCCATTTATACCGACGGCTCCACCAAAAAATTTGCTCGATGCAACCTTGTCAGAGAAAGATGAGACTTCGGGTACACTTCCAGAAACCTCGCCAGAAACTCCGCCAGAAACCGCTAAGAACGGGGCTTCGGAATGATCCAAAAGGAATCTGCCAATCAAGTGAACTCGATCTCGCTGTCCTTGCAAGGGCTTGTGTTTGGCATGATATTAATCTTTCCGGCTCTGTTAAGCATGGATGTATTGGGCGGACATATTACGCTCAGCTTTTTACCAGTTGCCGCTGTATATTTATGGCCGCGGGCGGCGTCTTATTCGTGGTCGTTACCCGGCATTTTTTTAATCGGGCTCTCCTATGATATGGCAAGTGCGAGCCCTATGGGTATGTGGACGTTGGCATTTTTGATCTTGTTTGTAGTCTTGGGCGGGGGCATTGCCCATCCCGGCGGACTGAGTAGGGCGGTTGGTGGATTTAGTTTGAGTGTTCTCCTGTGCTTTATCGTAGTGCTCATTGTTGGCAGGTTGTTCATGGGACAATGGCCGCACATATTTACTCTGCTTGCCAACGCAGTCGCTAGCATCATTATTTTCCCGATAATTTATTGGATACGCAGCATGTTAATGATCATGCGCGGTCAACAAGATACACTAGGGTTGCGCGAATGAAACGGCCCCCAAAAGCTAACATAAACACAGCCAATATGATGAACAGGCGCGCGGCCATGTTGGGAATAGGTGGGCTGGCGGCATTTTCTGTATTAGCAACCAGATTGTATTATTTACAGGTTGTCCGCGCAGAAGATTATAAAGTTCTTTCTGATAACAACCGATTTAATTTCAATACGATTCTTCCAGAACGAGGCCGGATATTGGACAGGTTCGGCATACCATTAGCCACCAACAAGCAAGATTTTCGTTTGGTATTGGTTCCAGAGCGCGTTGAAAATATTGATTTGGCTCTAGACCGTATAAACCGGATTTTACCCCTAAGTAACCCGACGCGAAAACGTATCAAAAAAGACATTAAAAACAAGGCGAAATTTATCCCTGTACTCGTCGATGAGCATATTGACTGGCCGGTATTTTCCAAGCTAAATATTAATTTACCTGACTTACCCGGTGTTATTCCGATAGAAGGCAAAGGTCGCCATTATCCCCATGAAGGAGTTTTCGCGCATATTTTAGGTTATGTCGGCAAACCTAGTCCGGAAGCTTTATTAGAAGACAAAAATACCATGCTGCGCCAACCGACATTCCGCATGGGAAAAACCGGTATAGAACAATCGTATGACAAGGTATTGCGCGGCAGTGCCGGGCGAAAAAAAGTTGAAGTAAATGCGTTAGGCCGTACTGTGCGCGAATGGGATGATGATAAAATTCCTGCGGCTTCTGGCAAAGATGTATGGTTGACGCTGGACAGTGAATTGCAAACCTATGCGGCAGGATTATTCGGTGAAGAAAGCGGCGGTGCTGCCGTTGTAGATGTGGCAACTGGCGAACTGCGTACATTGCTATCCATGCCGACGTTTGACGGCAATTTATTTGTCTCCGGGCTTTCCAGCAAACAGTTCAAAAAAATGGATACCGATCCTAGGCGTCCGCAGTTCAACAAAGTAATCGGCGGCGGTTATCCGCCCGCTTCAACCTTTAAAATGGCCGTGATGTTGGCGGCGCTGGAACATAACGTAATTAAGCCAGAGGATCAGATTTTCTGCACCGGGAAAGTTCATGTCGGCAATCGCGATTTTCATTGCTGGCGCGGACGAAGAGGGCACGGATTAGTAAATATGCACGATGCACTACAGCAATCTTGTGATGTGTATTTTTATGAAATTATCCAAAGGCTCGGTATGGATAAGGTTAAACCATTGGCCGAGAAACTTGGACTTGGTCAGACCTATATGCTCGGGCTTCTCGGCCAGGCAAAGGGCGTAGTACCAGACCCACAATGGAAGCAGCAGCAACTTGGTAATGGCTGGCGAACAGGGGATTCTTTGAACGCCTCCATAGGGCAGGGGTTTGTCCTGAGCACACCGCTCCAATTAGCCGTAATGGCCGCAA
>Ga0209345_10005051_pt1 | contig 12458 bp, 8 predicted proteins | sample Cruoilmetagenom7_FD_187294 | JGI IMG/M metagenome (GOLD analysis project Ga0209345, IMG submission 187294) | Oil polluted marine microbial communities from Coal Oil Point, Santa Barbara, California, USA - Sample 7 (SPAdes) (version 2) | ecosystem: Environmental > Aquatic > Marine > Oil seeps ...
CTAAGTTTGGCGCATACGAATACTTAGCAGGCTCAGGTTGCATAAATTGTGCGGTCATATAACCGCGACAATTTATTTGAGCAACCATTAGTGAATTCCACAAAAAGCTTGTGGCATTCGGCATTGTTAATGGGCTGTCTAATTGAATACGCGCTTGCCCGTTTTGTAACTCGTTATTAAATGTATTGCTTGCCATTGTCTTATTTTACCGCGTCTGCTTGATAGTTACTTTTTAGTTTTAATTCAGCTTGTACTTGTTCTAAGGTTTTTTGACCGAGTGGGTAAAACCAAATACACACTACAGCTAACACCGCAAACACCGCTGGTATTAATGTCATTAACAGCACGATACCCATTTCGGATGCTGAATTTTGTACTTGGTTTGCCACATAACCTAATGATCCTAATAACCAGCCCATTAACCCACCGGCGATAGCACCCCCCAGTTTTTGCGCAAATGCTGCTGCGGAAAATACCATTGCAGTGGCGCGTCGACCATTTTTCCATTCTGAATAGTCCGCAGTATCAGCGTACATAGAAAATACCAATGGTGATTTAGGGCCTAAACATAAGCCAATTAATATCTGCACGGTAAAAATTAAAGGGATGTTTTCTTTTGGCACAAAGAAAAATAAAGCGGATAAAATAGCCACTAAGGACATTAATATAAGTAACAGTTTCTTTTTATCTACAAACTTAACTAATAAAGGGGTAATCGCGGCACCACACATTAAACTCAACATATAGGCCATAGAAAAAGAACCGATTAAATCTTCTCTTCCAACAAAGTACTTAAAGTAAAATGTACCTGAGCTACCTCTTAAGGTAATAGTTAACATAATAATTAAGGCAAGACTGAATAGAATTAACCATGGTTTGTTTTTGGTTAAGTCTTTGATGTCTTGTAATACCGGTGTTTTTTGTTCCGCTGGCGGAGAAATACGTTCTTTAGTGGTTAAGAAAGTAATGCAAAATAACCCAGCTGCAACCACACCATATAGTGCCATGGTTAATTGCCAACCAAGTATTTCATTACCATTGCCTAAATACGCAACTAAGTCAGGGGTTAAATACGCAACTAAAGTACCGCCGGAAAACGCACCAATAAAGCGAAAGCTGGTTAAGGTAGTTCGTTGGTTTGAGTCAGAAGTGATAACGCCCATCAATGCACCATAAGGCACATTTATAAAGGTGTAAGCTAACATCATGAATATATAGGTGGCGTATGCCCATACTAATTTTCCTGAGTCTCCGACATCTGGTACGGTAAAGGTCAATACCCCGGCTGCTGCAATTGGAATGATGCCCCACAACAAATAAGGCCTAAACTTACCGTACTTAGTAGATGTTCTATCTGCCATAGCTCCCATCAAAGGATCTGAAAACGCATCGATTAATCGAGTGACCAACATCATAGTCCCAACCGCTGTTGCTGATAAGCCAAATACGTCGGTATAAAAAATAAATAGGAATACATCAAATACGCGCCAATAAAAATTAGAGGCGACATCTCCACAGGCATAACCTACCTTTTCTTTTAAAGACAATGCATTTGATTGTTTAATAGTTGACCGATTCGTTTCCATAACAAACTCTTATTAGTATTATTTGCCAACTATTCAACCACCTTATGTAAGCGCTTACAAATTATTTTTTTGTAATAAAGTACTTTTTTTAACCTATAGCCCAGAGATAGCAGCCTACCGAGCTTTATAGAGTGTTAACTCTACAAAAACATTGTAATTTTACCCTTGACGACAATTATATTTTGCATTACTTTATGAATGTAAGCGCTTTCAGAAGATCTTAACCCCGTCCGATGTAAGCGCTTTCAGTGAAGACTAATTTAAAATATAAAATCACAACATCAACAGGAAAGTGCGAGAATAATATGAAAAATAATCGCTTTGTAAAAACACAAATAGCAACTAGCTTGTCTATCGCAATTGGCGCATTTGCAGCTCCTATTGTTGCTCATGCAGCGGACGAAGCTAAAGATGTAGAAGTTATCGAAGTAACAGGTATTCGTGCTTCTTTAATCAAATCAAGAGATTTAAAAAGAGATAGCAACGGCGTTGCTGATGCTATCTCTGCAGAAGATATCGGTAAATTCCCAGATACAAACTTAGCCGAATCTATGCAACGTATTGCTGGTGTTTCTATCGACCGTCAAAACGGTGAAGGTAGTAAAGTAACAGTACGTGGTATTCCACCAGAAATGAACTTAGTTACACTAAACGGCCGTCAAATGCCTGTAACTACCGGTAACCGCTCTTTTGACTTTGCTAATATCGCTTCTGAAGGTGTTAGTGGTGTTGTGGTAACTAAAACAGGTGACGCATCAGTCCCTACAGGTGGCATCGGGTCGGTTATCGACATTCAAACTCATAAACCACTTTCTCATCAAGGTACTAAAGCTTCGTTTGGTGTAAAAGCGGTAGCAGATACTTCAACTGAAGATGGTTCTATTACGCCAGAAATATCAGGCTTATATTCAACAACGTCTGAAGATGGCAAATTTGGTGTTTCCGTTTCTGCTAGTTACCAAAAACGTGAAAGTGGCAACGCTCAAGCACAAGTTGGTACAGGTTGGCGTTCATTCCCTGGCACTGCTGATACAGATTGGTCAGGTACTAATGCAACTTGGGGTGGTGTCGCTAAAGACTCAACTCAAACTAACCGTCCTGCTGATTCAGATATTTATTCGGTTCCTCAAACAACGATATATAAATTTGAAGAACAACAACGTACCCGTACCAATGCACAGTTAGTACTTCAGTATCGTCCAATTGACTCAGTAACGGCGACTCTTGATTACACTATGATGCAAAACGACATTGATGTTCAACACAATGACATCTCTGCTTGGTATAACTTTGGTACTTCAGAGAATATTTGGTCTGATGGCCCTGTGGCAACACCTTTAATTTATTCAGAAGATTACCCGTCAGCTTCACCTGCCGATTTATCAATGGCACGTGGTTTCTCAGCTAACCGTCACGAAAGTTCTTCAATTGGTTTAAATGTTGAATGGCAAGTTAATTCAGATTTAAAACTTGAATTAGACGTACATTCATCTGACGCTTCTAGAACCCCAAATGGTCAATACGGTAGCGCAGCTAATATGTCAATGGCCGGATTTGTCCGTACAAGAGCTGCAACTGACTTCACTGGCGATCGTCCAATCTTAGCGGTTGAAGGTGGTGAAAGTATACAGTGGGATGACATGCGTGTTACAGGTAGTACGTTTGGTAATTCACAAGACGCATCAGACGTATCTCAACAACAAGTTAATGGTAGTTATATTCTAAATGAAAAAAGCAGCATTGATTTTGGTGTTTCTTTAACTTCTGTTAGCAACCACTCTCAGGCAATTAACGTGCAACGTAATGACTGGGGCGGAATGGGTAATGACCAACCAAGTATCTTTACTGAAGATATGTTCCCAGTTGATAGTATCCAAGATCGTTTTGATACAACTGGTGGTAACTTCGACGGTTTATCAGGCAATATGCAAGCTCTAGATAGAATGTTTGTTTGGGACTTTGAAGCAATTCGTGCAATTGCTGCAGAGGCTTACACAACCTCTGCTGGTGCAACACCAGGTGATTGTGGCAACTTATTCTGCCCTTCTACCAACTATGGTGGTGATACAGACCGTTTAACTGAAGAAAACTCTACTGCTATTTACGCTCAGTATCATTACGATGGTGAGATGGCTGGTATGTATTATGGTCTACATGTAGGCGTTCGTTGGGAAGATACTGAAGTTGAGTCAACTTCAATTGTTACAGCACGTGAAGGCGCTGAGTGGGTATCAGCTAACGAAGTTATCCTAGGTGATGGTGGTCGTGTATTCCAAACGCAAACTGGCGGATACGATTACTTCCTACCAAACATTAACTTAAACGTAGATGTTACTGATGATGTAATCGTTCGTGCGGCATACAGCCAAACGATTGGGCGTCCTAATTATGCCGACATCCAAGGTGGAACCGTTGTTGGTTCATTAGCAAGAACAAGTGGAGCAAACGGTAGTGCGGGTAATCCAAACCTATTGCCACTTGAATCTACTAACTTAGATTTATCTGTTGAATGGTACTATAGCGAAACAAGTTATTTATCATTTGGTCTATTTAAGAAAGATACACAAAACTACATAGCTAACGTTGAAGAAAACTCTACGATTTACGGTATTGCTAACCCAGGTGATGGTGCTAAATATAACGAAGCTCGTCTTGCATTAAATACAACTGATGCTGTAGCAATTCGTGACTATATCTTTGCCAATTATCCAAATGACCCGTATGTAGATGTTGCAAACGGTATTATTACGGGTGATCCTGCTACGGATAATATTATGAATGTTGCGATAAACGTCCCAACTAATAATGACCGTAAAACACCAATTGATGGAATGGAATTCTCTATCCAACACTTATTTGGTGAAACAGGTTACGGCGTCATTGCTAACTACACTGCGGTAAGTACTGATTTAGAGTACGACGTTATGAACTTAGAAGACCAACCGGTATTAACAAATATCAGTGACTCAGCTAACTTAATTGCGTTCTACGACTTAGACGGCTTCCAAGCACGTATCGCATATAACTGGCGTGATGAGTTCCTTGCATCTCGTTACCAAGGTGATGTAGGTCCTTCTCCAATATTTGTTGAAGCTTACTCTCAAATTGACTTTAACATGAGCTACGACGTTAGCCAGGTTGAAGGGTTAACGGTTTTCTTTGAAGGTATTAACATTGCTAACAACTTCACACGTACTCACGGTCGTGCTGAAAAACAAGTGTTAAACTTAACAGAAACAGGCCCACGTTATAACTTTGGTGCACGTTATTCATTCTAATCATTAATGATTATGTGAATAACCTGTTATAAGTGTTAAATTGAATAAGTCGCTACGCCATATATTATGAGTAGCGACTTATTTTTATGTACCGCTTACCATCTAAATTATTACCCTAATATATTAAGGTTAGTCTTTTGTTATTTGACTAAGTCATTGTGATCACCTCAGTCGTTTAACCTTAAATTATTATGTGTTACAAATGTCATTATCAGTCACGTTTAACGTTGAAAAGCAGTAGGTAGAATGTGGATAATCTAATTAATCGAGTAATCATTGTCGGTGGTGGTAGTGCAGGCTGGTTAACTGCATGTATCTTGGCGGCAGAACTTGATTTAAGTAATTCAAATTACACTGTTACTTTAGTTGAATCTTCAGATATCAATCCAATTGGTGTGGGCGAAGGTACTTGGCCAACCATGCGAGCCACGTTAAAGAAGATTGGCATTAGTGAAAATGAATTTATTAATTGCTGTGATGCCAGTTTTAAACAAGGTTCTCAATTTAATGATTGGCAAGGTCGTACTTCCACTAATCCGGTTTACTCACAAGACAGTTATATTCATCCTTTTACCGTCCCAGTCGAATTTCAAAACATTAATTTAGCCCCACATTGGCAGCCCTACTCTGAACAAGTTTGTTTTGCAGATGCCGTTTCAACTCAAAGTGTATTAGCAAAACAAGGTAAAGCGCCTAAGTTGATCACTTCTCCGGAATATTCGTTTATTGGCAATTATGGTTATCACTTAGATGCAGGCAAGTTTAGCGGCTTATTAAAAAAACATGCAATCAACAAACTTAATGTGAAACATGTCATCGACAATGTCACAGAAATCCATAATGACGACTCAGGGTTTATTAATCATATAGAAACCGAGAAAAACGGAGCCATTGCGGGGGATATTTTTGTTGACTGTACTGGTTTTGCATCTTTGTTAATTGGTAAACATTACAATATTGACTTCATTAATAAACAAGACCAATTATTTAATAACACCGCAATCGCGATTCAGACCCCCTATGATGATCCAAATCAAGATATTGCCTCTTGCACATTATCAACCGCACAAACTAATGGCTGGATTTGGGATATTGGTTTACAAAGCAGACGTGGTGTTGGTCATGTATTTTCAAGCGATCACACAACAACTGACGCAGCAGAAATACAATTAAGGCAATACTTAACGCCTACTATTGGTATCAAACAAGCGGAAGCACTGCCAGCAAGAACCATTAATTTTACCCCGGGATATAGAGAAAAGTTTTGGCATAATAACTGTTTAGCCATTGGTATGTCCGCAGGTTTTATTGAGCCTTTGGAAGCCTCCGCGCTTGCATTAATAGAACAGTCAGCCAATTTCTTAGCCGAACAATTTCCTAAAAATCGTGCGATTATGCCCATTATTGCCAAACGCTATAATCAAACCACGTCCCAGCATTGGACTCAAATTATTGAGTTTCTTAAACTTCATTATGTGCTGACAAAACGTACAGACAGTCAATATTGGCTTGATAATGTAGATCCTAAGTCAATGCCAGATTCGTTAATTGAAAACTTAGAGTTATGGCAACATCAATACCCTTACCGATTAGACCAAGCGGGATATAATCCATTATTTCCAGCCGCCAGTTATCAATATGTGATGTTTGGAATGGGCTTTAAGTCAAACCCGATTGCCAAAAGACAGGACAAACAAATTGAACAACGCGCTCAGCAGTTGTTTAATGAAAATAGACTACGCACACAGCAACAATCAGCAGTATTAACCTCAAATCGCGATTTACTTAATAAAGTAAAAAAATTCGGATTTGCAAAAATATAACAATAACAAAAATTAAATAGGTGCTTCATGCCAAATCATACATTAGTCAACAACATCGACCATAAAGATACAAAGATCAACACAGAACGTTCAGCCGCCTACGGCGACGATATTTGGTTTACACAAACCTTCCCTGCTGAGTACCGAAGTGTTCAGGCTTATTACCCTATATTTTTTACTAAAGACGAAAATACAGGGCGTTTTTTCTCTGTTGCCTTGTTTGGGTTTCAACAAAATGAAAACTTATTCATCAAGGACAATCGTTGGTCAGTACCTTATATTCCATTAACTCATGCACGCACGCCGTTTTTAATCGGAGAACAAGCATTAATGGAAGATGGCATTGAAAAACATCAACGTGTTTTATTTTTGGATGAAGATCATCCTAGAGTTAATACTGAGCAAGGTGAACCATTATTCTTAGAATTTGGCGCGAATGCCCCATACTTAGAAAGCATGGCAGACATGATGGAAGTACTGCATCACGGTATTGAAGATCACAATGCCTTTATTGATATGTTGGTAGAACTTGAGCTATTAGAGTCTTTCACCTTAGACGTAGAACTCAATGACCGATCTCAACATCAGATGTTAGGTTTTTACACTATCAATGAAGATAAACTCGCAGCGCTTAGTAGTGAAGTGATTGCTAAATTGCATCAAAATGGCCACTTACAGGCGATTTATATGACCTTGGCATCACAATCTAATGTAACTCGTTTAATTCAATTAAAAAATGCGCAGCTTGGTCTGTAAAAGACTAAGCCTTTTTTAGCTTAGTTAAATTCCGGTTAAAGGACGATGATGTTAGATATTAAAAACCTGGTTAAAGAGGTCTTTTTACCTGCAGGTGAATCATTACCTGAGCATATAGTTAATGCGGCTGAACCCGTTTTACTGAAAGGCTTCATTAATCACTGGCCTTTAGTTAACGCTGGAAAACAGTCACAAGACCACGCTTTTGAATATATAAACAACGCCTATAACGGTCAGCCGATATCAGCGTATTATGCGCAGCCTGATGCCAACGGTCGGATTTTTTATAATGCCGACTTTAACGGTTTTAATTTTCAAAGTGCGACACTAGATTTGCCAACGGTATTAAACAAATTAAAAGAGGTACGTGATTTAGCACAGCCTCCTGCTGTGTATGTTGGCTCCACCAACATTCATCGTCATTTTCCTAGTCTAAACAGTGAAAATAACGTCACAATTGAAAACGCACAACCTATCACTAATTTGTGGCTGGGTAATAAAACTAAAATTGCCGCACATTTTGACTTCCCGAATAATTTAGCCTGTTGCGCCGTAGGTAAACGACGATTTACCTTGTTTCCACCTGAACAAGTTAAAAACTTATATGTTGGCCCTAAGGAGTTTGCTCCTGGAGGCCAAGACATTAGTTTGGTGAACTTTGAACAACCGGACTTAACAAAACATCCGAAATTTCAAACCGCTCTAGATAATGCGCTAGTAGCCAACCTTGAGGCTGGTGATGCTTTATTTATTCCTAGTATGTGGTGGCATCATGTTGAAGGGTTAACCAGCTTTAATGTGTTAGTTACGCATTGGTGGCGCAATAGTCCAGCGTTTATGGGCAGACCAGATAATGCAATCGAGTTAGCAATTTTAAGTATTAGGAATTTACCTCTGGAACAACGTCAAGCATGGAAAGCACTATTTGAACATTATGTATTTGATCATGAAGACAGTGACAATGCCCATATCCCAGAGCACGCCCAAGGTTGTTTAAAACAACCGATGACAGAAATTGAAGCTCGAAAACTCCGAGCTAAATTGTTAGAACAACTTAAACGATAATGAGTCACAATTATGAATGATAGTAAATCAACTAAGAATCCAGTTAAAAAGGTTGTTATCGCAGGCGGTGGAACTGCAGGCTGGATGGCAGCAGCTGCGCTAACTAAATTACTTGGTAAAAATATCGATGTGACTCTGGTTGAGTCGGATGCAATTCCCACCGTTGGTGTGGGGGAAGCCACGATTCCGACCTTACATATTTTTCATCAATTATTGGGCATAAAAGAACAAGATTTTATGGCGGCCACCAATGCCACATTTAAAATGGGTATCTCTTTTGAAAATTGGCGTGATGTTAAAAAAGATTACATTCACTCGTTTGGATTTTTAGGCCAAGACTGTTGGGCAGCGGGTTTTCAACATTTTTGGTTAAAAGGCCACCAACGAGGCATTGTTTCTGAAATTGGTGATTATGTACCAGAGCACCTTGCTGCACGAGAAGGTCGATTTGCGGTGTTAGCCAATCAAGCGTTAAATCATGCATACCATTTAGATGCAGGTTTATATGCCAAATACTTACGTAATATTGCTGAACAACATGGTATTACACGAGTGGAAGGTAAGATTGATAAGGTTAACTTATCTAATGAAAACGGCTTTATCGAGTCCCTAACTTTAGATTCAGAACAAGTAGTTGAGGGGGATTTATTCTTAGACTGCACCGGGTTTAGAGCCTTATTAATAGAGAAAGCGCTACACACTGGTTTTGAAGATTGGAGTCATTGGCTGCCTTGTGATAGTGCCATTGCGGTACAAACGGAATCTGTTGGTAAACCTGTTCCTTATACTCGTTCAATTGCTCATGAATCAGGTTGGCAATGGCGTATTCCATTACAAAATAGAACTGGCAACGGTTTAGTTTTTTGCAGTAAATATATGACGGACGATGAAGCCATCGCCAAGTTACGCGAAAACCTAGTTGGCACATTAAGAAATGAACCACGAGTGATCAAGTTTCAAACTGGAACACGCAGAAAACATTGGAACAAAAACTGTATTGCCGTTGGTTTATCTTCTGGCTTTATCGAGCCACTTGAGTCCACCAGCATTCATTTATTCCAACGCGCAATCGTAAGGTTAATGCAGATGTTCCCAAGCCAGGGGATCAATGAGTCAGATGTAAATGAATTTAACGCTCAAACTAAATTTGAACACGATAATATAAGAGACTTTATTATCTTGCATTACCACTTAACAGACCGTGAAGACACCGCATTTTGGCGTCATTGTAAAAACATGGAGATCCCTGATTCGTTACAACACAGAATGAGTTTATTTAAACAGTCCGGCCGAGTATTCAAAAAAGCGGAAGAATTATTTGGTGAAACCTCGTGGGTTCAAGTGATGTTAGGACAAGGTTTGATGCCTGAGCAATATCACCCAATAGTGGACCAAATGGATGATGCTGAATTAGAAAACTTTTTAATGCATATTAAAAATAATGTGAAAAAGAAAGTTGCCTCTTGGCCTGATCATTATGACTTTATACAACATTATTGTAAGAGTACGGTTAAGGCTTAGCCGATGTCTGCAGAGTACTTTACGCCAAACCCCAATATGCAAGTGAATGTGATGAGAATGGGCGTTGAACAAACGCCTTTGATCATCATTGATGATTTTGCATCGAGCACAGAAGCATTAAAAACGTTTGCCTATGAGCATGCCGAATACACACCAGATGAAAAAACCCTTTACCCTGGGGTTCGTAGTCCGTTACCAGACAGTTATATAATCAAACTACTTCAAGCGGTATACCAGCCTTTATACGGAATTTATGGCATTGAATTAAGTAAACGTGTAACACCATTAAGTTCGTACTTTTCGCTGCTGTCATTAGCGCCTAACGCGTTACATTTGTTACAACGTATGCCTCATTTTGATACCAACAGTTCAACCTGTTTTGCGGTATTACACTATTTGGCAGAAGGACCACATGGGGGCACTGGATTATATCGGCACAAACCAACCAAATTTGAACGTATTACCGAAGCTAGATGTGATCAATACATAAGCAGTGCAAAGCAGTATATTGAACAACATGGTGAACCTGAACCGGGTTATATCACAGGGTCCAACGACCATTTTGAAAAGTTTTATGAAGTGGAATACAAACCTAATAGATTAGTGATTTACCCAAGCAATTTATTGCACTCTGTAACGGTAGATAAAACCAATGACTTGTCGAGTGATCCAAAAAACGGACGGTTAACTGCCAATATTTTCTTTGAGTTTAAATAGCCGTTAAAGCTTCAATCAAAACGCAAACATTAAAGTGAGACATTATACTTTTTAAGTAATAACTGTTCTTTTTCCCCTTTTAAAGAGACACGTCCTTGCTCCCATATAGTAATTAATTTCTGTCTTTTCTCAGCTGGGATGGTTTTCGAGAAAATGGGATATTCTATTAACTTTATTTCCAACCCTGGACGTACTATTTTTAACTCATGGTTTAAATCTAACTGATTTAACATATGCTGCAGGACAAGTTCATTGTCAGCGTACACATCCACTCTATTTTCTTTGATCATGCGGAATATACGTTCAATCACATCATCATTTCCAGCAATCACTTCAACCATAGACGCGTTATTAGGATCGTCGATAAAACCTTGATAATCAGCACTCATTGAACTGTAATCCCAACCGGGCCCCGTTGCGATGCGTTTACCCTTTATAGATTGGATGCCTTGATAACGCCAGTCGTCTGCTTTTCTAACGACAAAGGCTGATTTATAAGCAAATGTTTCTTGTGCAGCAAAGTCAAATAACTGCTCTGCACTGTCTGAAATTAAGTACTCAGGCAACATATCACATGTTCCATCAGCAACCATTTCTAACCCTCTTGCTAATGGAACTTCATAATACTTTATGGTGTAACCTTGGGCTGTGTATATTTGTTCAACCATATCGATTATGACACCACGACGAGATGACGTTGCAGTGGGAAAGATGGTCATTGGTGCCCATTGGTCATAACAAACTTTTAGCGTTGTAGCATGAGCGGTATTAAATAGCGTACCTATAACAAATAGCGCAGTGATAAATAAGGCGTTTGCTTTTTTACGACAAGCTCGTCTAGTTCTCCACACAATTTCGCCCCTTATCTTTGGCACCATACAGTTTTAAATCGGCACGTTTAAATAAATCACCAATAGATTGTTCTTCAAGATAAGAAGTTTCAACGCCAATACTGACGGTATAGTTAACTTGTTTACCTTCAACGTCCAATATTGAACGAGCAACCTCAGCCCGTATTTTCTCGGCGATATTGAGCGCATCTTTTTCATCAGTATCAGGTAGATATACTGCAAACTCTTCACCGCCAACACGGCCAATTAGGTCTGATTTTCTTACCAAGGTTTGTATAGTGTTAGTAAAATGAACAAGCACTTGATCACCAATAAAGTGACCATAGGTGTCATTAATGGATTTAAATAAATCTAAATCCATTAATACAAACGATGCTGGAGATTTTTGTCGCTGGGAAAGAGTTAGTAAGTGCTGAGCCGTTTCAAAAAAGCTGCCACGATTTAACACCTTTGTTAGCGAATCTCTAGTTGCTAACTCTTTTAGTTTTTCATTGGAAACTTGCAATGCAGCCGTTCGTTTAGCAACCGCATCTTCTAACCATGCCCGTTTAGCTTGTTCATCTTCCAATAGTTGTACTTGATCAGCTTCGATAGCCGAAAGCATATTATTCATATGTTCCTGCAATTGCCTTATTTCGTTATTTTCAATATCAGGCAGCGCAATCCGTTTACTTATATCTTGACTCATCTGAACGTCATTAACTTGAGACATTAATCCTTTCAGTGGCGTTGCAAGATAGCGATTAAACGCCCAAATAAATAACCAAAACAAAATAGTTAACTTTAAGAAAGCGGTCATAATAATCAATGAAAAGCCAAACAATACGCGGTCTAATACTATTTCAGATGATGAGTACAGAA
>Ga0209345_10005052_pt1 | contig 12458 bp, 13 predicted proteins | sample Cruoilmetagenom7_FD_187294 | JGI IMG/M metagenome (GOLD analysis project Ga0209345, IMG submission 187294) | Oil polluted marine microbial communities from Coal Oil Point, Santa Barbara, California, USA - Sample 7 (SPAdes) (version 2) | ecosystem: Environmental > Aquatic > Marine > Oil seeps ...
ATCTGTTCCGCGTTGGCGGGACCGTCACGGCTGGCAACGCCTCGGGCGTGAACGACGGGGCTGCGGCCCTTGTTCTGGCCTCGGAAAAGGCAGCCAAAGCGCACGGCCTCACTCCCATCGCCCGCGTCCTTGGCGGGGCGGCTGCCGGTGTCGCCCCCCGCATCATGGGCTTCGGCCCTGCCCTGGCTTCGCGAAAACTGATGGTGCGGCTCGGGATGGAAGCAGACGGTTTCGACGTGATCGAATTGAACGAAGCCTTCGCCAGTCAGGCCCTCGCCACCCTGCGCGATCTAAGGATCGCCGATGACGATCCCCGCGTGAACCCCAATGGCGGCGCCATCGCACTTGGCCACCCCTTGGGCATGTCCGGCGCACGGCTTGTGGGCACGGCGGCGTTTGAACTCAAGCTGACAGGCGGGAAGAAAGCACTCGCCACCATGTGCATCGGCGTCGGTCAAGGCATCGCCATCGCACTCGAAAGCGTCTGATCAAGTGTCGATCCGGCAGCGAATTTCCCGCTGTCGGCCCACCCCAATGACCTGAACACAGACACTCGCACCCCAAGTGTACGCGCCGAAGGCATCCTGCTCGAATGCTGCCGCCCGCCCTTCCGCGACATGCTGGCAACATGCCCCGCCTACAACGTGACACGACACGCTCAGGCAGTACCTTAAGTCGGGTCACGTCCCAAACCCATCGTCTCCATGTAAAACGGCGGTCGCACACATTTTTTACCCCGCAAGAGGAGAAAATACTTCCTTACTCCAACGAAATGGCACGCGTTTTGCGTCTCTCTTTGTGGCCGTCACTGTGACGTAACCTTCAGTTTATCTGACTCTAGGGAGGAGACCAGAAAATGAAACTATTGACAGGAGTAACCGCCTCGATCGCGCTATCGGCAGGCATCGCCACCGCCCAAGACGTGTCCGGCGATACGGTCAAGATCGGCGCCATGGTCGACATGACCGGCGTCTATTCGGCGAATGGTGGCATGGGCGCGGTCCTCGGTGCCGAAATGGCCATCGAAGATTTCGGCGGCAAAGTGAAGGGCAAGCCGATCGAACTACTTTCGGCCAACTATCAAAACCGGGTCGACGTGGCATCCAACCTCGCGCGCGAATGGGTCGATCAGGAAGGCGTCGACATGATCATCGAGTCCACCGACTCGGCCGCCGCCATTGCCATTCAGAACATCGGCAAGGAAAAGAACATCCTGACCGTTGCCGCCGGATCGGCCTCAACGGCGCTAACGAATGAGGGATGCACTCCGACCGGCATTCACTATGTCTATGACACCTTTGCGCTGGCAACCGGCACCGGCAACGCCATCGTCAAGAGCGGCCTCACAGACTGGTTCTTCATCACAGCCGATTACGCTTTCGGACATTCGCTGGAAGAAAACACCGCATCCGTTGTCAAGGAACTCGGCGGCAACATCGTCGGAACCGTCCGTCACCCGTTCAAGGCAACGGATTACAGCTCGTTCATTCTTCAGGCCCAGTCCTCGGGGTCGGATGTCGTGGCCTTTGCCAACGCCGGTACCGATTTCAGCACCGCGTTGAAACAGGCTAGCGAATTCGGCGTCGTTCAGGGCGGTCAGACGACCGCGGGCATGCTCGTGTTCCTCACTGACATCTACGCGCTCGGCCTCGATGTGGCTCAGGGTCTGACCTACACCACCGGCTTCTACTGGGATTACAACGACGAAACCCGCGCCTTCGCCGAACGCTTCAAAGAGCGTCACGGCAGCATGCCCACAATGATCCATGCCGGGTTCTACTCGGCTGTCACACATTACCTCAAAGGTGTCGAAGCCACCGGCACCGACGATACCGCGACGGTTCGCGCGTGGATGGGCGAGAACCCGATCAACGACTTCTTCGCCAAGGATGGCTACATCCGCGAAGACGGCCGCATGATGCACACGATGTATCTGACACAGGTCAAATCGCCCGCGGATTCGCAGGGCGAGGATGACGTTGCCAAGGTTCTGCGCGAAATTCCTGCCGAAGAAGCCTACATGCCGCTCGCCAAAAGCACATGTTCGCTCGTGAATGGCTGATATATCCCCAAAGCGGCGCCTTCGCTTTCGAAGGCGCCGCCAATCTCCAAGGAAATCGATCCCATGACATCCCGCAATGATGACAAGGCCGATTATGTTCTCACGGCCAGGGGCTTGACCAAGGTCTTCGGGGGCATAAGGGCCGTAGACAACGTGGAGCTTTCGGTGCGGCGCAATTCCATCCATGCACTGATCGGTCCCAACGGGGCAGGCAAGACGACCTGTTTCAACCTCCTCACGAAATTTCTGACGCCGACCAGCGGCACCATCACCTATGAAGGCGAAGACGTAACCAATCTCGCACCCGCCGCTATTGCCCAGAAAGGGCTGGTGCGGTCGTTTCAGATCTCCGCCGTGTTCGGTAATATGACCGTTCTCGAAAATGTCCGTCTCGCGCTTCAACGCCGCCTGCACGGTCGCTCTTTCGATTTCTGGCGCTCCAGCAAATGCCTGATCTCGCTGGAAGACGAAGCCATCCAGCTCCTCGAAGACGTCGGGCTTGAAAGCGTCCTTCATGACCGCGCAGGCGACCTGCCCTATGGGCGCAAACGAGCGCTGGAAATCGCCACAACCCTGGCGTTGGAGCCGCGTGTTCTGCTTCTCGACGAGCCGCTGGCTGGCATGGGGCAGGAAGACATCGGTCGCACATCGGATCTCATCAAACGTGTCGCGCAAACGCGTACCGTTCTGATGGTCGAACACAACCTTTCAGTCGTCGCCACGCTGTCCGACCGCATCACCGTCCTCGCCCGGGGCGCGGTGCTTGCCGAAGGCAACTATGCCGAAGTGTCCGAGGACCCGGCCGTCGTGGAAGCATATATCGGAGAGCCGGATGACACATACGATTGAGTTTCCACAGTCGGGCGCATCCCGCCCCAAAGCGCAAACCATGCTCGAAGTTCGCGGATTGAACGGCTGGTACGGCGAAAGCCATGTACTGCATGATGTAGACCTGACCGTCAACAAGGGCGAGGTCGTCACCCTTCTAGGCCGCAACGGCGCCGGAAAGACAACGACGCTCAAGGCAATCATGGGGCTTCTGAAGTCCCGCAGCGGCAGCATCCAGTTCAATGGCACCGAACTCATCGACATGCCCGCCCGCGAAATTGCCAAGCTCGGCGTCGGATACGTCCCCGACGACCGCGGTATTTTCGGCAGCCTGTCTGTCATGGAGAACCTGCTTTTGCCGCCACAAGTGGCCGAAGGCGGCTTTGACCTGCACGCGATCTACGAATTGTTCCCGAACCTTCAGGAACGTCTGGACAGCTACGGCAACAAGCTGTCGGGCGGGGAACAGCAGATGCTGTCCATCGCTCGGATTCTTCGCACGGGGGCCCTGTTCGTTCTCATGGACGAACCTACCGAAGGACTGGCCCCCGTCATCATTCACCAGATCGGCCACACAGTCCGGCGCCTCAAGAAAGCGGGGTTCACGATCCTGCTTGTGGAACAGAATTTCCACTTCGCGCGCAAACTCGCCGACCGCCACTACATCGTGCAGGAAGGCAAGGTCGTCGACCAGTTCCGAAACGATGAAATCGCGGGCAATCTGGAAAAAATTCAAGGCTATCTTGGCATATAAGGAAATTAACCATGTTCGAGCTATTGGGAATTCCGCCTCAGGCGCTTTTTGGCCAGGTGCTCCTTGGATTGATCAACGGGTCTTTCTATGCGGTACTCAGCCTTGGCCTCGCGGTCATTTTCGGTCTTCTAAACATCATCAATTTTGCGCACGGGGCCCTCTACATGATGGGCGCATTCGTGTCGTGGATGCTGTTGACCTATTTGGGCATACCGTTCTGGTTCGCGTTGGTGATCTCGCCCATCATAGTGGGGGCACTCGGAATGGTGATCGAACGCACCATGCTGCGCCCGCTGCATGAACTGGATCACCTTTACAGCCTGCTACTGACCTTTGGTCTAACGCTTGTCATCACCGGGGTGTTCCAGAACTTCTATGGCGTGTCGGGCAAACCCTACCCCATCCCGGCGGCACTGTCCGGCGTCATGAATCTCGGGTTCATGTTCCTGCCGATCTATCGCGGCTTCATCATCGTGATGGCGGTGATCGTGTGCTTCGCCACATGGTTCCTGATCGAAAAGACCCGACTCGGGTCCTACCTGCGCGCCGCGACGGAAAACCCCGAAATGGTCAGCGCTTTCGGGATCAACGTCCCGCTCCTAGTCACTCTGACCTATGGCTTCGGCGTCGCCCTTTCCGCGTTTGCGGGGGTGCTGGCGGCCCCGGTCTATTCGGTTAACCCGGTGATGGGCAACGACCTCATCATCGTAGTGTTCGCGGTCATCGTGATCGGCGGCATGGGTTCGATCATGGGCGCGATCATCGGAGGCTTTTCTCTGGGCCTTGTCGAAGGGCTGACCAAGGTCTTTTACCCCGAAGCCTCGACAACGATCATCTTCATCATCATGGCGCTTGTTCTGCTATTCAAACCCAGCGGCATCTTCGGGCGGGAGGTTTAAATCATGTCAAAACAAGCCGAAACATCGAACCGGAACACGGCAATTCACCAGGGCCGCCTCCCGCCAAACACCCGCGCACGCATGACGCGGCATCACATGGTCATCTTTGCCCTGATCGGGCTGTTCGTGGTGATCGCACCGCAATTCCTGTACCCGGTCTTCGTGATGAAGTTGCTCTGCTTCGCGCTGTTCGCGATGGCTTTCAACCTGATGCTGGGGTTCGGCGGGCTGCTGTCCTTCGGGCACGCCGCCTTCTTCGGCAGCGCGGCCTATGCAGCGGGCCATGCGGCCAAGGTCTGGGGCTGGCCCCCGGAACTGGCCATCGCCTTCGCGGTGCTGGTCGCCGCCCTCATGGGCGCGGCCTTCGGGTTCCTGGCGATCAAAAGCCGGGGCATCTACTTTGCCATGATCACGCTAGCCTTTGCCCAGATGGTCTATTTCTACGCCCTCCAGGCGCCCATCACGGGCGGCGAAGACGGCATGCAAAGCATTCCGCGCAACGCTCTGTTCGGCCTCGCGGACATGTCCGAAGACGGCTCCTTCTACTGGATGGTGGTGGCCGTCTTCTTTATCGGTATCCTGTTCATGTACCGGGTCATTCATTCGCCCTTCGGTGAAGTCCTCAAAGGCATCCGCGAGAATGAACCGCGCATGATCTCGCTGGGCTATCAGGTGCAGCGCTACAAGCTGATGACCTTCGTGATCTCTGCCGGCCTATCGGGTCTTGCCGGGGGCACCAAGGCGCTTGTCTTCCATCTGGCATCGCTGGTGGATGTTCACTGGACCATGTCCGGCGAAGTAGTCTTGATGACTCTGATCGGCGGCATGGGCACCATCTTTGGCCCAATCGTCGGCGCGGCGGTGATCGTGGCCATGCAGAACTACCTGGCCAATCTCGGATCGCTTGTCCTGATCATCCAGGGGGCCGTGTTCATCGTCTGCGTGCTGACCTTCCGCGAAGGCATCGTGGGCGTCATCGCCAAATGGCTGAAAACACGCCTCTGAATCAAAGCGCGGTCCGCCCCTCCACCGGCGGGCCGTCCCAACCTTCCCCCAATCACCCAAGGCGAACACATGGCAACACCATTGGACAATATCCGCGTACTTGATTTCTCCACCCTTCTGCCGGGGCCAATGGCAACGCTCTTCCTGGCCGAAGCCGGTGCCGAAGTAATCAAGATTGAACGCCCCGGACGCGGCGAGGAAATGCGAAGCTACTTACCGAAATGGGGCGAGGATAGCGCCAATTTCGCTATGCTGAACCGGGGCAAGAAATCAATGGCGCTGGATCTCAAGGACCCCGCCGAGCGCGACCGTCTGATCCCGCTTCTGAAAGACGCCGACATCGTGATCGAACAATTCCGCCCCGGCGTGATGGCCCGGCTGTGCCTCAGCTATGAAGAGGTCGCCGCGATTAATCCCGGCATCATCTACTGTTCCATCACCGGCTACGGGCAATCCGGGCCAAAGGCCGCGCGCGCCGGGCATGACCTCAACTATATCGGCGACAGCGGGTTGCTGGCTCTCGCCTGCGGCACATCCGACACGCCTGTCATCCCCCCTGCGCTGATCGCGGACATTGCCGGGGGAACCTATCCCGCCGTATTCAATATCCTTCTGGCGCTGCGTGAACGCGACCGCACCGGCAAGGGCGGGCATATCGACATCGCCATGAGCGACAATCTTTTCACGTTCATGTATTGGGCGCAGGCCGAAGGCCAGACAACCGGCAAATGGCCCGGCAACGGCGACTCTCTCGTGACCGGGGGCACATGCCGCTACCGACTTTACCCGACCCGCGACAACCGCTTTGTCGCCGCGGCCCCCCTCGAACAGAAATTCTGGGACATCTTCACCGAAACCATCGGGCTGGATCCCGCCCTGCGTGACGACAGCAAGGACGGACAGGCCACCACTGATGCCGTGGCCCGCATCATCAACGCTCATGACGCCGATCATTGGCAGGCGCTTTTCGAACAGGCCGATTGTTGCTGTTCGGTGGTGCAATCCCTAAAAGACGCTCTTTCCGACCCGCATTTCAAAAGCCGCGGATTACTGGACCGTCAGGTTGAAAACGCCTCCGGCGATCGCACCATGGCGCTGCCCGTGCCGGTGGTGCCGCAATACCGCACATCGCAGGAAACCTCCCGAGCTCCGGCCCTTGGGGCCGATAACGCCCTGATGCATCAATCTGCGTCCCCGGTAACAACGGAGAATTCCAGATGAAAGCCGTTCTCGTCCGCAATTTCGGCCCCATCGAAACGGCCCGCGTCGAAGATGTCCCTAGCCCGGCCCCCGGCCCCGGCGAGGTTGTCGTCGACCTGCACGCAGCCGAGGTGAACTACCCCGACATTCTAGTGATGGAGGGCAAGTATCAGGTCAAACCGCCCTTGCCATTTTCCCCCGGCAAGGCCGGGGCAGGGGTGGTCTCGGCCATCGGCCAGGGTGTCAGTGGCCTGAAGCCGGGCGACCATGTCGCCCTTCAGGCCGAATACGGCACCTTTGCCAGTCAGATCGTACTTACCGCCGACAACTGCCACCCGATGCCCGACGACATGCCGTTCAGGGTAGGGGCGGCCCTCGGCCTCGTCTACCAGACCGCGCATTTCGCGCTAATCGAACGCGCTGCCATGAAACCCGGCGACACGGTGCTGGTGCTGGGCGCGTCCGGCGGTGTCGGATCGGCGAGCGTGCAACTGGCCCGCGCATTAGGCGCCAGCGTGGTGATCGGCGGTGTCAAAGGCGCGCGCAATGCCGAACTGGCACGCGCCGCCGGATGCGACGAAACGGTGGACCTTACAATGGACAACCTGCGCGACGGGCTGCGCGAAAAGGTCCGTGCGGCCACCGGCGGGCATGGTGCCGATATCGTTATTGACCCGGTTGGCGGTGCCGTGACCGACGCCGCGCTGCGGACGATGGCATGGTGCGGTCGGCTGGTCGTCGTTGGCTTCGCCGCCGGGGACATCCCGACGATCCGCACCAACTATTTGCTGGTCAAGAACATCTCGGTGACAGGCCTGCAATGGTCGGACTACCGCGAGCGCGACCCGGATGGGGTGCATCGCGTCCAGCAGGATATCTTCACTCTCTGGTCCGAGGGTAAACTAACGCCGCAGATCGCCGATACCCTGCCGCTTGCTCAATTCGCAGATGCGCTGAAACGCTTGCAAGAGGGGCGCGCGCACGGCAAAATCATTCTGATCCCCTAAACCCGGATAACCCGTGCCGCAGCTCAGGCCGGCGCGGGGCTGCGGCAGGGCGGTTCGTGCAGCACGAATATCAGGTCATCATCGGGATGGGTCGGATATAGCTGCGCCACCAGAGGATCGTGGCCGGGGATCAGGCGATCATAGCCCCCGGCAAGCTCCAGCACCCGGTCATGCCCATCCAGCGCCTGCCCCACATGCATGGTGATCGGAAACGGGCTGCCAAGCGCGACATTGTCGAAAAAATGCGCCGTGTCCGACGCAAGGCAAAGCTGCCCCCGCTTCGTGTTGACCGTCACCGCCTGTAGTCCCAGCGAATGTCCGGGCACATGATGCAAACCTACACCTTCGGTTAATGCATGTGCCCCGTCCACGAAGTCGACCCGCCCTGTATAGTTTTGCGTCACCATCTCCAGCACGTCTGACAATTCGAACGGTGCGCGGATCAGATCGTGGCGCATGTAGCGCCCGGTCGCAAAACGCATCTCTTCTTCTTGCAGAATAAACCGGGCGTTCGGAAACAGGTCAAGATTTCCGGCGTGATCGTAGTGTAGATGGGTGATGACCACCGTATCCACATCCTCCGCCCGAACCCCAAGCGCACGCAACCCGTCGCTAGGGCACCGCTGAAAATCCCGCCCGCGTTCACGTGCCCGCACTTCGCTGAATCCAGTATCAACCAGAATGCATTGCTCTTCGTTCCGGATCAGCCAGACGTAATAATAGATCGGCGCAGGCCCGTCATGCGGGTCCGCGCCCAAAAAATAATCCGAAGAGGGTCGGATCGAGCGGGCATACTGAATGGCGTGAACTTCGAATTCAGGGATAATCGTCATGACTGCAGCCTTTCGACATGGCGCAACGCGTTCAGGAAATGGGGCCGAAACTCCGTCGGGTCTTCGATCATCGGAAAATGACCAAGCCCGGACATCTCGTCAAACCACAGGACATCTGACTTGACCGCACGGCACAGGCTGCGGGTGGCGGCTGGCGATGCGGAATAATCGTAGCTGCCCGTCAAAAGGGCCAGCGGGCGAGCACTGTCACGCAGCGGCCCAGCGATGTGCGCGCCATCGTATTCCTCGCTGTAATATGCCAGATCGCCCATGTAGACGCCCGGTCGCGCCTGTGCGTAGATCGCGCAGGCCTCGTCACGCTGGCGCTGCGGACAGGCCGGCCCCAGCATGGCACGCACATAGGCGGGGTTGTGCTGGCTGTCGGCGATGCGCGCATCGGTTAGCAACTCACTGCGCCGCCCTGGCGCGTTCATCGGCGCCTCCAGCGCGATACACCCGCGCACCAGATCGGGGCGTCGCGCCGTCACCGTCAGCGCCATGGTCGCTCCCATCGAACAACCGACCAGTATCACGGGCGCCCCGGCCACTTCCACAATGAACGCACAGACCCACTCCAAATAAGCTGCTTCGCTCAGCCGGTAATCCACTGTCACCTCACTGCCATCTTCGCCCGAGGACAATCCGTGCCACGGCAGGTCAAACGCCATCATCCGGTACTTGCCCTGCAATTCGGTATCCGCCAGTTGGTGCAGGTACTGGCGGCTATCGGCCCCGGCGGTATGCAGGAACACTACCGGCTGCCCCGCCCCGGACTCAATCCAGTGAACCAGCGCCTCCCGCCCTCCGACCCGGCGCAACAGCATCCGTCGCCCGGCAACGGATGCACTGTCATGGACAAATCCATGCCCTTCGAAATAAGGCGCCGGGGGACGTGCCAGTTCGATCAGCCGTTCCAGCGCCGCCAGAGCCTGCGCCTGCGCCACAGGCTCGGCGGTGATTTCCAGCCCCGTATCATGGCGCAACAGGGCCCCGAATGAATGGCTGCCCGGCGGCGGGTCCGCCCTCGCGACCTTATCGAACGCCCCCTGCGGGCCTTCGATCACGATGTCGGGCCGCTCCAGTTCCTCCACTTCGAGCGCGCGCGGAGCATCGCACAGCAACAGCCCGTACTCCCCGTCCGAAGACCGCAAAGCAAGCCGCAGGGACAGACCACGGCACTTCCACGCAAAAACGCGATCCGCCGCAGCCCACCCGATCCAGTCCTTCAGGTCAAGCGCCATCGCGCACGGCCAGCATTTCGAGATAGCTGAAAATCTCGGTATGATCGGCATCTTTCTCCAACCCTTCCCGCGCGGCGCTCCACAAATCGCTGACCTCTTTGACACAGGGCAGATCAAGGCCCTGACTGGACGACAGGGATTTCGCCAACGCCACTTCCTTGGCCATCAGGTCCAGCGAGAAGCCCGCCTTGCGGAACTCGCCGTTCAGCACGAATTGCTTCAGCTTATTTTCGGTCGAGTTGTTACGCCCGGTCGAGATATTCTGCATCACGTCATCCCGCTTCAGGTGTAGGGTCTTGTCAGGGGGGGAAGTCATCATGACGCCATATTCATCATATTGTCGCACAATCTGTCAATATGTGGATCCGCCGCAAAAGCCAAAGCTCGCATGGCAGCGCTACGATAACCGGATTGTCGTTAAAACGGGACGCCTGCGGGCCTGCGCCTACCGGCGGCGCATCTGCTGGTTCAGGCACGCCCGTGGCGGCAGCCCACCCTACGCCGAAACGCGACGAGAAATTGCTCATGCTGGTATAATCGAAACGATCTGCCATGCCTTTGATCGGCTCTCCGGCCAGCAAGGCCATACAGATACGCTCGAACCGCCGTGCCAAGGTTGCAGGCGCCAGAAAGCAAAAACCAACTTCGCCAAAAGACGAGACAAATACCAGATTGAAGTTGTGAGAATTTCGGGATTCCTTCATGAATCGTCGCACTGCGGGTGAAACGATAAACAGAACGACGAGCCTACCTTAGACATCGGCCACGCAGACCGAGAAGATTTGAAACATGGGTGGAAAACAGTGCTCTCATAGAGCCTTAACGCTCGACAAGATCGGCAACAGGTTACCCGAAATCGGATTGCAGTGCTTCCCCCACAACCCCCGCATCTTCCAGCTGCTCCCGATCCGGCAAATCGCGAAGGCTCTCTAACCCGAAGGCGACCAGGAACTGCTCGGTCGTCACAAATGTATAGGGCGCCCCAAGTTGGGGCGACCGCGGCCCGGTCCCGATCAAATTCCTCGCATGTAGCCGACCGATCAGGTCACGGCTGATTTCCTTGCCAAAGATGTCCTTTAGCCCGTTGCGGGGGATCGGCTGGTGATAGGCGATGGCTGCCAGCACCGCGACGTCGAATTCACTCAGATCCAGCAATTGATCGCCAACATCTGCAGCGAGGCGGATCGCTGGGGCATAAGGAGCCCGCGTCCGAAACATCCACCCACCGGCAACTTGGGCAATTTCAAAAGACCGTTCACCGAGGTCTACGGAAAGGTCCTCAACCAGCAGGTCGACCGATGCACCCTGCCCCACCACCCGCGCCAAATCATCGCGTCCAACAGGCGACGCACTGGCAAACAACACCGCCTCTATCCGGCGCATCCACTCGCGCCAACGTAACTCGGTCGGAAGGTCGGCAAGCTCGCGGTCGAGCTCTGACGCGGGGCGATCTTTTGCCATACCTAAACTCCGTAGAGCCGAAACGTGTCGCGGCCGGTGAGTTCGCGCACGGCCCCCAGCTCGACAAGCCGGTCGCAAAGCCGCCGAGCCGCCCGCGATGGCAAAGGCAGTGCAGCTGCTGCCACGGCGTCGCGCGCCAAAAACATCCCCACGGCTTCTCCTGCCCCCTTGGCGCGCAGCTTCGGCGCAACTGCCTTGACATGCTCTGCCCGCCGCGTGAGATCGGCCGCAAGGCGTGCCGTCTCGACCGCCGAAGCAATGAGAGCCCGATGACAGGCGAGGCGAAGGTCATCACCTTGTTTGCGCAGGTCCCCACGTCTTAGGCCCGGGGCCAGCAATGGTATAAGATGTTTCCATCCGAGCGACTGAGCGAGGGACGCCTCCGCCAAGATCAGGGCCAGCGCTTCTGCCCGCGGTGTCTCCATCAGAACCGTCTCCAGTACCATCGCCGCGCGAGAGACCGGCGCCCCCTGCCCCGTATTCAGCCACGTCGCAATCTGGCCCGGCTCGAAGGTCGGCAGGGCGCGGCCGAGAGCCTTAACCGACACTGTGCGTTCAGTGGCACGCCGCCAAGACAAGTAGATCTCACCCGCCGGTCCGGGCAGGTCGCCGGGGCTCAGCAGATGGAGCAAGTCGCGCAGTTCCCTGGCCCGCTCCGGGCGGCCAGAGAACGTTACACAGGCCTCGGTTGCACGCAGCGCCAAGCGGTCCCGCAACAAAGCTTGGGGCACCTCCGCGCGTCCGAGCACAACATGCAGATGGTTCAGCGCCGCGCCCGACAAAAACGCAACATCTTCAAGGGTTTCAGCGCGTGCAGAGGTGACCCAGGCAGGCATCCGTTGTAACGTGTCGAGGTCGCTGATGTGATCTAGCCGGGCGAAAGTCATGCCTGAAGCCTACATCAGCTCGGCGCTTTTTGCCAGGAAATAGCGACCAAACCGCCCCACCTTGTCGCTCTCATCTATGTCCAATAAGTTTACATTATCGGACATATTTGCATGACCTCACTGACATGACAGAAAACAAACGAAATCCGCATCTACTAGAATCGAACAGGGTGCTTCCAAAAGAGATGCAGGAGGATGAAATATCGTACATATACGCTCTGGCGCGCACCTATGGCAAGGCGTCGACCGTAGGCAACACCGACAATGTTTGTGCCAAAGAC
>Ga0209345_10005053_pt1 | contig 12457 bp, 10 predicted proteins | sample Cruoilmetagenom7_FD_187294 | JGI IMG/M metagenome (GOLD analysis project Ga0209345, IMG submission 187294) | Oil polluted marine microbial communities from Coal Oil Point, Santa Barbara, California, USA - Sample 7 (SPAdes) (version 2) | ecosystem: Environmental > Aquatic > Marine > Oil seeps ...
CCGATCTCTCGCCTCCAAGGTTTCGATTGACGAGAATTCGTCGAAACTGCTGGCGGGCACCGGCAAGCTGGACACCCATTTGCTGGTCGTGGCGACATCGGATCGCGGCCTTTGCGGGGCCTTCAACGCCAATATTGTCAAGGAAGCCCGCGTAACGGCCGAGCGCCTGATCGCCGAAGGCCATAAAGTGATTTTCTATATGGTCGGTCGCAAGGGCATTCCGATCATCAAGCGGTTCTATCCCGGCCAGATTCTGAAGCATTTTGACACGTCCAATGTCAAAACGCCCGGCTTTGAAGAAGCCAAGGCCATCGCCGAAGACCTGACGACGCTGGTCGAAGAGGGCAAATTCGACGTTGCCCATCTTTTCTACGGCAAGTTCAAGTCCGCGCTGGTGCAGGAACCAACGGTCCAGCAGATCATTCCGATCGCAGTTGCAGACGGCGCAGTGGCCGAATCCGGCGGCGCGGTTGAATATGAATCGGACGAGGAAGAAATTCTCGCCGAGTTGCTGCCACGCAATCTGACGACCCAGATTTTCGGCGCGTTGCTGGAAAATATGGCGTCGGAACAGGGTGCATCGATGACCGCAATGGACAATGCGACCCGCAATGCCGGCGACCTGATCGACAACCTCACGATTGTTTACAACCGCAGCCGCCAGGCCGCGATTACCACCGAATTGATTGAAATTATCGCTGGCGCTGAAGCGCTCTAAAGCACGTACGCAAGGAAACGTAAAAATGGCAAAAACCAAAAATGTAGGCCGCATTTCACAGGTTATCGGCGCTGTCGTCGACGTAACCTTTGATGGCGATATTCCGACAATTCTGTCGGCTCTGGAAACCGACAATAACGGTAACCGGCTGGTTCTCGAGGTTGCTCAGCATCTCGGCGAGAATACTGTTCGTACCATCGCCATGGATGCGACCGAAGGCCTGACCCGCGGTCAGGAAGTCACGGACACCGGTTCACAAATTCAGATGCCTGTTGGTCCTGAAACGCTTGGCCGGATCATGAACGTGATTGGTGAGCCGATCGACGAACGTGGCCCGATCGGTAGCAAAGCGACCGCTCCTATTCACGCAGAAGCCCCTGCTTTTGTCGACCAGTCGACCGAGAATGAAATTCTGGTGACCGGCATCAAAGTCGTCGACCTGCTCGCACCTTATGCAAAGGGCGGCAAGATCGGCCTGTTCGGCGGCGCCGGCGTGGGCAAGACGGTGCTTATTCAGGAACTGATCAACAACATCGCAAAAGGCCATGGCGGTACATCCGTTTTCGCCGGTGTTGGTGAGCGTACCCGTGAAGGTAACGATCTCTATCACGAATTCCTCGACGCTGGCGTTATCGCCAAGGATGCCGACGGCAATCCGAAGTCGGAAGGCTCTAAAGTGGCACTGGTCTTCGGCCAGATGAACGAACCTCCAGGGGCGCGTGCCCGTGTTGCTCTGTCCGGTCTGACCCAGGCGGAATATTTCCGCGATCAGGAAGGCCAGGACGTGCTGTTCTTCATCGACAATATCTTCCGCTTCACCCAGGCTGGTTCGGAAGTGTCCGCACTGCTCGGCCGTATTCCTTCGGCTGTGGGCTATCAGCCTACCCTGTCAACCGACATGGGCGCGCTGCAGGAACGCATTACCTCAACCAACAAGGGTTCGATTACATCGGTTCAGGCCATTTATGTTCCTGCCGATGACTTGACCGACCCTGCACCGGCAACCTCCTTTGCCCACCTCGACGCCACCACCGTTTTGAACCGTGCGATTTCCGAGCTGGGCATCTACCCGGCTGTGGATCCGCTCGATTCCTCCTCGCGTGTTCTGGAACCCCGCGTTGTTGGTCAGGAACATTATGATACGGCCCGTGCCGTTCAGGAAACCCTGCAGAAGTATAAATCCTTGCAGGACATCATCGCCATTCTCGGCATGGACGAGCTTTCGGAAGAAGATAAGCTGGTTGTCCAACGTGCCCGTAAGATCCAGAAGTTCCTGTCGCAGCCATTTCACGTTGCGGAAGTCTTCACCGGCATCCCTGGCAAGTTCGTTGATCTCGAAGACACGATCAAATCGTTCAAGGCGGTTGTCGACGGCGAATATGATCATCTTCCCGAGAACGCCTTCTACATGGTCGGCGGCATCGAAGAAGCGATCGAAAAAGGCAAGAAAATGGCGGCAGAAGCGGCCTAATCCATTAAATCCCTCTCCCTCACGGGAGAGGGCCTAGGAATTAAAAAGACATGGCAAACCTGCATTTCGAACTCGTAACCCCTGAGAAGCTCGTCCGGTCGGATGATGTGTTCATGGTGGTTGTCCCCGGTACCGAGGGTGACTTTGGCGTGCTCGCCAATCATGCACCTGTGATGTCGACGATCCGCGATGCCGATCTGCTGGTCTACGCCAGCGAAGGCGCGACGCCGGAGACGATTTCCGTGCAGGGCGGATTTGCCCAGGTCGACGAAAAAGGCCTGACGGTTCTGGCAGAAGCCATTTCCTGACCGAGGCCCTGCCTCCATCAAGGAGGTCGCCCTGCCCTCGCTACGCCGAAGCAGCAACCCACTGAAAATTAATAGTAGTTCTTCTGTTATCGCGGTGCCGTTGATCGGATCGCCGAGGACAAAGATGCTGATTGCCGTCGCTGTTAGCAGTTGAATATCCAAAATCGCCGCATCCGTAGTCCAGACGACATCTTTTCCTTTGAAAACCAACCGGAAACCCCGCCAAGGCGACAAGAGCCAGCGTGACGGTTGCTGCCATCCGTCCGGATATATGGTCAGCGTTCAAAATATTGTTTTCGATGCATTTTTTGGCCTGAAGCCCGCCTGTTATGGGGCAGGCCCCAACGATAATATTCTCAATCTTCCCGATACAACGCAATAAATTTTGCGGTTTATTAACCAATTTCGGGGAAAGAGGGCATGTATCTTGTGATATCAGTGAAATCGGACAGAACAGCATGAGCGCATTTGGCAAGAAAAATGGACTGGGTGGCGGCAAGCCATCCTTTGGTGTCGCCAAACCGATGAACGGTGGCGGCAAGAAAACTGCCAAATCAAATTCTCCCGAAGACAATTTGGGAGGCAATCAATTTCCTCCCCTGGAAACCATTCCGCTGCCAGGCGAGGGTGCGCCAGAGCCAGCCCCCGCTCCAGCCGCTCCTGAACAGAGTGATGCGATGGCGCGGCTTTCCGAACGGTCACAGCCAATGGCGGACGGTGGCGACAAGGAAGAAGGCTTCGGAGCTTCTGTCCACAAAATCAAGGAACAGGTGCTTCCTCGTCTGCTCGAACGCGTCGACCCGGAAGCGGCTGCAACCCTGAACAAGGAAGAGCTGACCGAAGAATTCCGTCCGATCATCATGGAAGTCCTGACCGAGCTCAAACTGACGCTCAACCGGCGCGAGCAATTCGCACTGGAAAAAGTTCTGGTCGACGAGCTTCTTGGTTTCGGACCGCTGGAAGAGCTTCTGCAAAATCCGGACATTTCCGATATCATGGTCAACGGCCCCGAACAGACTTATATCGAAATCAAGGGCAAGCTTGAAATCGCGCCAATCCAGTTTCGCGATGAGGAACATCTGTTCCAGATCGCTCAACGGATCGTCAACCAGGTCGGCCGCCGTGTCGATCAGACAACGCCGCTGGCCGATGCCCGCCTGAAAGACGGTTCGCGTGTGAACGTGATCGTGCCGCCGCTGAGCCTCAAGGGTACGGCGATCTCGATTCGTAAATTTTCCGAGAAGCCGATCACGCTCGACATGATGAAAAACTTCGGTTCGATGTCCGAAGAAATGTGCACCGTGCTCAAGATTGCAGGTGCCTGCCGCTTCAACGTGGTTATCTCTGGCGGTACGGGTTCCGGTAAAACGACCATGCTCAACGCCATGTCCAAGATGATCGATCCGGGTGAACGCGTGCTGACGATTGAGGATGCCGCCGAACTTCGCCTGCAACAGCCGCATTGGCTGCCACTTGAAACCCGCCCGCCCAACCTTGAGGGCCAGGGCGCGATTACCATCGGCGATCTCGTCAAGAACGCCCTGCGTATGCGGCCTGACCGGATCATTCTCGGCGAGATTCGTGGCGCGGAATGTTTCGACCTTCTCGCCGCCATGAATACCGGCCATGACGGTTCCATGTGTACGCTTCACGCCAACAGCCCGCGCGAGTGTCTCGGCCGTATGGAAAACATGATTCTGATGGGCGACATCAAGATTCCGAAAGAGGCGATTTCCCGCCAGATTGCAGAATCTGTCGATCTTATCGTTCAGGTCAAACGTCTGCGCGACGGTTCGCGTCGTACAACCAATATTACCGAAGTGATCGGGATGGAGGGCGACGTGATCGTGACCCAGGAATTGTTCAAATATCAATATCTTGACGAGGATGCCGAGGGAAAAATCATCGGTGAATATCAATCCGCCGGCCTGCGCCCCTATACGCTCGACAAGGCGCGGCAATATGGATTTAACCAGCCGTTGCTCGAAGCCTGCCTGTAATCTTTCCCGCTATTCGGTCGAGATAAATCCCAAGCCGAAAGCCATGGATATGCCGAAGGTCAACAGGGCCAGAGCGGTGATTGTTGACCAGGGCATGAATCCGACATCTTCGATGTCATCGCGATTGTTGCGGCGGCGGTTGCCGATCTCGGCAATCACGGCAACCGTCCCTGAAAGACCGCATAGCACAATCCACAGCGGTGGCATCAAAAGCTCAACCCTTGGCCAGCATATTGATGATACCGGAAAAATCCTTGCCGCCCTGTCCTTCTGCTTCGGCATATTGCTCATAAAGCTTCGCGGCTTCAGCACCCATGGGCACTTCTGCTCCGGCGCTTTGCGCCGCTTCCATCGCCAGACGAAGATCCTTGAGCATCAGAGCAGCGGCGAAACCACCTTCATAGCCATTGTCTGCCGGGCTTTGCGGACCCACACCGGGTACCGGGCAATAGCTCGTCATTGACCAGTTCTGTCCCGAAGCTTTTGAGGAAATATCGTAGAAATTCTGCAAGCCCAGGCCCAGCTTCTCGGCCATCTTGAACGTCTCGCAGGTTGCGATCATCGAGGCGCCGAGCAGCATGTTGTTGCAAATCTTGGCCGCCTGCCCCGCGCCATTGCCGCCGGCGTGGATCACCGTCTTGCCCATGTCGGACAGGATCGGTTCGGCCCGCTTGAAGCCCTCGTCACTGCCGCCGACCATGAAAGTGAGCGTGCCACCATTGGCCGCCGCGATACCACCGGATACTGGCGCATCCACCGGTACAAGGCCCTTGGCCTCCGCCATGGTAGCCACATCGCGCGCACTGTCGACGTCAATGGTCGAGCAATCGATCACCAAAGTGCCGGGATTGGCGTTGATGACGATCTCATATTCATAGACCTTGCGGACATGCGTGCCGGCGGGGAGCATGGTCACCACCGCTTCCATGTTTTTCACGGCTTCGGCCGCATCGCTGACCGGATGACAGCCTGCCTCACCGGCTCGCGCCAGCGCTTCGCCGGACAGGTCAAAGGCATGGACGTCATGCCCCGCTTTTGCGAGATTGGCCGCCATGCCGCCGCCCATATTGCCAAGGCCGATAAATCCGATTTTCATTTTAGTCTCCAGTGATTGTCAATCTTGCAAAGCAATCCAGCTTCAACAGGTCCAAGCAGCAAAGCTTACCGGCCCTTCCAGTGCCCTTCGCGTTTTTCGATAAACGCGGCCATGCCTTCTTTCTTGTCTTCGGTGGCGGTCAGAATCTGGAACAGACGGCGTTCGTGGACCAATCCCTGCTCGAGATTATTTTCAAACGCCGCGTTGACCATTTCCTTGTTCACCTGCGCGGCCATCGGCGGCATCGAGGCGACGAGTGCAGCTGATTTGAGCGCTTCGTCGAGCAATTCATCATGCGGCACCACACGCGCTACCAGGCCGGAACGCTCAGCTTCCTCGGCGTCCATCATCCGGCCGGTCAAGCACATTTCCATCGACTTGGCCTTGCCGATCGCGCGAGTCAGGCGCTGCGAGCCCCCCATGCCAGGCGCAACGCCCAGCTTGATCTCGGGCTGGCCGAATTTCGCCTTGTCACTGGCAATGATATAATCCGCCATCATTGCAAGCTCACAACCTCCACCGAGGGAGAAGCCATTGACCGCAGCAATCCACGGCTTGCGGGTCGCCTTGACGATATGGCTGGTCCATTTGGCGAAGAAATCCTCGAGATAGAAATCGGCTGCGGACTTGTCGTACATTTCCTTGATGTCCGCGCCGGCTGCAAATGCCTTGTCACCGGAACCGGTGAGCACGGCGCAATGCTGACTGTCATCAGACTGAAACGCGGCAAAAGCATCGATCAGTTCGTCCAGCACCTGGCTGTTCAAGGCGTTAAGTGCTTTTGGCCGATTGAGGGTAATCAGGGTAACCGCACCTTTTTTCTCGGTGAGGATCGTTTCGTAAGTCATAGGGGCTTCCATTCTTCTTTTTCTGGCAGGGGCGCGAAAATCGCATCAATCCATTCGTCGGTCACCTCTTCAGGCGTCGCCGGATCCCATTTCGGATCATTGTCCTTGTCTATGATCAGCGCCCGGACGCCTTCGAGGAAATCGTGCATCACCAGCACATGATAGCCGATGCGATATTCGTTGCGCATCTCGTCGGCGAAGCTTTCCATTGCCGCGCCTTCTTTCAACTGGCGCAACGCCACCTTGCAGGTCTGCGGGCTTTTGGTACCCAGCGTATCGCGCTCCTTGAGCGCCCAGTCACCGTCATCGGCTTCCAGTGCGGCAAGAATATCTTCAAATCGATCAGAGGCAAAAAACTTGTCGATCTTGTCGAGGTTTTTCGTGATCCGGGCTTCGGGAACATTACCAGAGAGCTGCCCCAATATTCCTTCGATACGGTCGGGTTTTTCCGCGATCCGCTGCTTGGCTTCTTCCAGGGCTTCCGATGGAAGATAATGGGTAGCAAGCCCAGCTTCCTTGCACTCGGCGCCATCCAGACGCGCTCCGGTCAGCGCAAGAAACTGTCCGAGCCTTCCTTCCAGCCGGGAGAGATGCCAGCCGCCGCCAACATCGGGGAATAGCCCGATCCCGGTCTCCGGCATGGCAAAACGCGTGTGTTCCGTTGCCACACGATATTGGGCGGGTTGCGAAATGCCGACGCCACCTCCCATGGTGATACCATCCATGAATGCGACCATCGGCTTGGGATATTCAAACATCAGATGGTTGAGCTGATATTCCTTGTAGAAAAACGCGCGCCCCTCCTTGCCGTCCTTCATCCCGGATTCGCGCAACATGGCGATATCACCGCCAGCGCAAAAGCCTCTGCCTTCGCTATGATCAATGATCACCGCTTCGACTTCGTCGTCATCCCGCCATGCGAGCAGCGCCTCGGTCATCCCGAGACACATGTCGAGGTTGAGCGAATGGATGACTTTGGGCCGGTTCAGGCTGATATGACCAACCCGTCCGGTCTTTCTGATAATGAGATCTTCTGTCATGTTTTTCCTATTAGCGAAGCAGTTCACGCGAAACGATCATCCGCATGACCTGATTGGTACCTTCCAAAATGCTGTGCACTCGCAAATCGCGCCAGAAGCGTTCGATCGGATAGTCCTGCAAATATCCATATCCACCAAAGAGTTGCAGCGCATCATTGACAATCTTGCTGCCATTGTCCGTTGCCAGCCGTTTGGCCATGGCCGCGAATTTCGTTTTGTCGGCCGCGCCTTCTGTCACCTTCGCCGCAGCGAGATAGAGCAAGGCCCGTGACGCTTCCAGATCGGTAGCCATATCGGCGAGCATGAACTGGGTGTTCTGGAAATCGCTGATCGCTTTGCCGAATTGCTTGCGCTCTTTGGTATAGGCGACGGATTCATCCAGACAACGTTGCGCGCCACCCAGCGAACAGGCGCCGATGTTCAAACGCCCGCCATCGAGCCCCGCCATCGCAATGCGAAAGCCCTCGCCCTCGTCGCCGACCCGGTTTTCGGCGGGCACGCGGACATTGTCGAAATTAACCTGGGCTGTGGGCTGCGAATGCCAGCCGAGTTTCTTCTCCTGCGCGCCGAAATTGACGCCTTCCATGTCCTTTTCGATGACAAGGCAGGTCACACCCTTTGCCCCATCATCGGACGTACGCGTCATGGTGACGTAAATCTCGTTTTCGCCGCCGCCGGAAATAAACTGCTTCGATCCGTTGACGATATAGTCGTCTCCGTCGCGCACCGCCTTGGTCTTTAGCGAAGCCGCATCCGATCCAGCCCCGGCCTCGGTCAAGCAATAGCTGGCAATTTTTTCCATCGGCACCAGATCGGGCAAATATTTGTCTTTCACCGCCTGAGCGCCAAATGTATCGATCATCCAGCTGGCCATATTGTGAATTGAGACAAAGGCGCTGGTCGAGGGACAGCCATAAGCCATGGCTTCCATGATAATCGCCGATTCAAGCCGCCCGAGACCAATGCCGCCCGATTCCTCGGACACATAAATACCCCCAAAGCCGAGGTCGGCGGCTTGCTTTACCGTGTCGCGCGGGAAGACATGCTTCTCGTCCCATTCCGCCGCAAAGGGCGTGATCGCATCGGCGGTAAATTTCTGCGCCATTTCCTGAATGGCTAGCTGATCTTCGGTGAGCGAAAATTGGTTCATATCGGGTTCTTGCTTTTTGCCATTGTTGCGGCGGTTGATTCGGTGCCCCGCATTACCCGCAAGATATTATCTCGGGCAATCTTTGCCAAGTCGCCAGCGCTATAACCACGCCCGGCCAGTTCAGCAAATAGTGCGGGATAAGTTGAAACATCGACCATGTCGTCGGGCGTAAAGGAGATTCCGTCAAAGTCACCGCCAAGACCGATATGATCAATGCCAGCGACAGCACGAATATGATCGATATGGTCGGCCACATCTTTCACGGTTACCGGCGGCATCGGATGCGCGTCACTCCAGTCCTTGAGATAGGCGGTTCGGGCCGACGCATCTCCGGGATATAGAGCAGCGGCGCGGGCCTGTTCGGCCTTTTCCGCAGCGGCCCAGTCCCGGTTCTTGGCATTGATGTAAGAGGGCACAAAAGTGACCATCACCACCCCGCCATTGGCCGGCAACCGTTTCAGAACCGAATCGGGTACATTGCGGGAATGTCTGGTTACCGCATCGGCAGAACTATGACTGAAAATCACTGGCGCCTTCGTCACATCGAGAGCGTCATTCATTGTGGCTTCGGATACGTGGCTGAGATCCACCATCATCCCCAGCCGGTTCATTTCCTGCACGACGGAAACACCGAATTCCGACAGGCCGTCGCTTTTTGGCGCATCGGTCGCGCTATCGGCCCAGTCGAGCGTCTTCCAGTGGGTCAGCGTCATATAGCGGGCGCCCAGAGCATAAGCCTGGCGTAGCACGGCGAGCGAATTGCCAATCGAATGGCCGCCTTCCATACCAATCAGCGAGGCGATACGTCCGTTTTTTCGGGCAGCGGCAACATCCGCCGCGGTCAGGGCGAGTTGCAGATCATCGGGATATTCATCGACTAGCCGGTGCACGATATCAATCTGCTCGATCACCCGCTGGACGGCCTCAAATTTCGGTAGTGCGGGATCGATCCAGACCGACCAGAATTGCCCCCCGACTCCGCCTTGCTTGAGCCGGGCAATATCGGTGTGCATCGGTTTCGAACCGGTGCCAAAGGTTGGCAATGTGTTGCGGAAGTCAAATTGGGAAAAATCGCTGGCGAACCGCTCGGCAATCTGTTCGGGCGCGTCATTATGCCCGTCGATCACCGGGTTTTTGGCGAGCACCTCCTGTGCAATCTGCTCGGGCGTTTGAGCCAGCACCGATTGTGCTCCCAGCGCAGCGACGCCCATAACCAGACCACGGAAGATGTTGATGTTTTTCATGCACCAAGGTCTAGTCGCGCAGGACCCTCTCGGCAAATAGCTTTTTTGCTACTTTTTGATCATTGCGTTGATACCAGCGGTTTCCGATATTGCGCTCGGCTGCGAGCATCTGGATGCGGGTCCCGTCGGCGAATGCAACATCCGGTTCCATATAGGCAATGGAATCCCGAAAAGCTTCATCGGCAGAAACAATGGTCCAGCCCTGCTTTTTCAAAGCCGCTGCCAGATCATCGACAAACATCGCCGCCAGATCGGTCTCATGCAGCAATATCATCTGCACGGGCGCCCTGCCCAGAGTCCGCCGGGCGAGATCATTGGAAAATTCGGCCGACTCCACATAGGATTCGACAAAAAGATCGCGCAGCGCGTTCCAGTCCATAATCTTTCCAGCCTTGGCCGCAGAGATCGCCATATCCTCAAGATACCAGTCCGACGCATCGACAGTGACATAGCCGTTCATCAACCCGCGCTGTTTGAGACCGGCACGGACCGCATCGCGTTTGGCCATGTTTTTCTGTCCCTCGTCCAGAAACGGAAAGCGGAACCAGGGCCGGTAATTGGGCTTGTCTTTGAGCCATGTCTCTGCCGCATCGATATCGGCGAGAAATGTCGCTACCGGCACAGAAGAAAGCTTGCTGTGATTGGCAGTGTGGTTGGCGAGGACATGACCTGCTCTCGCATAGGCCGCGATATCGGCCGCATCATTGTCATAAGCCGTAATCCGGCCAGTATTGATGAAAAAAACCGCTTGTTCAATACCCCCCGTGCGAAGCGCCTCTATCAGCAGTTTCGGGCGTTCATCGGGTTCGAGAAAGGCCCCGGCTCCGCGCGGTGCATCATCAAAGCTGAAGGCGATACGTTTATCCGGGACGGCGACCGAAACGGACGAAGCCACCGGCTCTTTCGCGCCATATTCCGGACGCCAGAAAGCGAATAAAGCCATCGCCAGCAACATTGATGGCAGGAACACCCGTGGCGACAGCGCTAGCACCGCTCCGGCCTTAAAATGGTCAAGCTGACACTCATGATATTTGTGTCCGCCCGAAATGCCCGAAAATCCAGTATTTCGAGACGCTTGTCCTGATTTGAAACTCTACCGCGATCAGGTCTTACCAGGGTTTACCCCATGGTGGGAATGACAAAGGCATCCTTGTTGCCGCCGTCCGCCGTGCCATCGGGCCAGCGCTGGGTGATCGTCTTGACCTTGGTCCAGAATTTCACGCCTTCCATGCCGTGCTGGTTGGTGTCTCCAAATGCGGAGCGTTTCCAGCCGCCAAAGCTGTGATAGGCAACCGGGACCGGGATCGGCACGTTGATGCCGACCATGCCGACATTGACCCGGCTGGCAAATTCGCGGGCGGCGTGTCCGTTGCGGGTGAAGATCGCGACGCCATTGCCATATTGGTGCTGGCTCGGCAGCGCGAGCGCTTCCTCGAAATTCTTCGCGCGAACGATCTGCAGCACGGGGCCGAAAATCTCTTCCTTGTAGCTTTCCATGTCGGTGGTGACATTGTCGAACAGGGACGGTCCGATGAAGCAGCCGTCCTCATGGCCCTGCAGCGAGAAGCCGCGGCCATCGACGACCAGTTCCGCGCCTTCGTCGACGCCCGTCTGGATCCAGTTTTCCACGCGCTGTTTATGGGCCGGATTGACGACCGGCCCGTAATGGGCTTCTTCATCGGTCGAAATGCCGACGCGCAGTGCGGCCATGGCCGGGATCATTTTTTCGCGCAGACGATCTGCGGTGTCTTCTCCCACCGGAACAACCACCGGCAGCGCCATGCAACGTTCGCCGGCCGAACCAAAGGCAGCACCAGACAGATCATTCACGACCTGATCAAGATCAGCGTCTGGCAAAACGATGCCGTGGTTTTTCGCGCCGCCCATCGCCTGCACCCGTTTGCCGGCGGCAACACCGCGCTGATAGACATAATGGGCGATGTCGGAGGATCCGACAAAGCTGATCCCGCCAATGGCCGGATGATCAAGAATGGCATCAACCATTTCCTTGTCGCCTTGCAAACATTGCAAAATGCCTTCTGGCAGGCCCGCTTCCAGCATCAGTTCGACCAGCCGCACCGGTACCGACGGATCACGCTCGGACGGTTTCAGGATGAAGGCGTTGCCGGTGGCGATTGCCGGACCGAACATCCACATCGGAATCATCGCCGGGAAGTTGAACGGGGTGATCCCGGCGCCAATGCCGATCGGCTGACGCATCGAATAAACATCAATGCCAGGGCCCGCGCCCTGCGTATATTCACCTTTGAGGATATGCGGAATGCCGCAGCAGAATTCGATCACTTCCAGTCCGCGCTGAATATCACCCTTCGAGTCGGCGATCACCTTGCCATGTTCGCGGCTCAACAATTCGGCCAGCTCGTCCATATGCGCTTCGACGAGTTCCTTGAACCTGAACATCACCCGCGCCCGCCGCTGCGGGTTGGTGGCTGCCCATGCCGGTTGCGCCGCCAGCGCCGCGTCTACCGCCTTGTCGAGTACCGCCGCATCGCCCAGATCGACCTTGCCCTGGATACCGCCATTGTTCGGATCAAAAATATCGCTCTGGCGGGACGCTGGTC
>Ga0209345_10005055_pt1 | contig 12452 bp, 11 predicted proteins | sample Cruoilmetagenom7_FD_187294 | JGI IMG/M metagenome (GOLD analysis project Ga0209345, IMG submission 187294) | Oil polluted marine microbial communities from Coal Oil Point, Santa Barbara, California, USA - Sample 7 (SPAdes) (version 2) | ecosystem: Environmental > Aquatic > Marine > Oil seeps ...
CTGCAGCCACGGCGTATGGCTGCACGCTCTACTGCAACACGTATGGCTTCGCTTCTTGGTGAGAAAGTAGGGCAGCGTGTGGGCTATCGCGTGCGGATGGAAAGTCGTATTTCCCGGCATACAAAAATTGAAGTGGTAACGGAAGGCGTGCTCACGCGGATGTTGTTGGACGACCCCGCACTCGAAGGTGTTGGTCTGGTTATTTTTGATGAATTTCACGAGCGCCACCTGGAATCGGATGTGGGCTTAGCGTTTTGTTTGCAAGGGCGGATGCTTTTTCGTGAAGAGATCAACCCGCTGAAGATTCTTTTAATGTCCGCCACTCTTGACGGGGTCAAACTGGCGGGTTTTCTTGACTCTTCCCCCTTGATACGCAGTGAAGGGAAGATGTACCCCGTGAGCCTGGAATACGGGGTAAGTCCAGCCGTGGGGCAGCCTGTTATTGAAGCGGTGGTGCGTACTACTCTCGATGCGCTTAAACAACATAGCGGCAGTGTATTGGTTTTTTTGCCGGGTCAGGGCGAAATCCAAAAGGTAAAAGAACAACTTGAAAAGCGTCTGGCAGACGAATTCAAAACAACAACGGACATTTATCCACTGTATGGTGCCTTGCCCTTGGAAGAGCAGCAGCGCGCTATTGAACAATGCAGCAACAATAAGCGGAAGGTGGTTCTCAGTACCGATATTGCGGAAACCAGTTTAACCATCGAAGGCATTACCGTTGTGGTGGATAGTGGCCTAAAGCGAGTGGCGGAGTTTGACCCGAATAACGGTATGAGCCGTTTACATACACGCCGCATCTCCCACGCCTCCAGTGTGCAGCGAATGGGACGGGCGGGGCGATTGTCGGAAGGGGTTTGCTATCGTCTTTGGAGTGAAAGCGAACAAGAAACGCTGCAGCCTTATGATTCACCAGAGATTTTTCAAGCAGACCTGTGCCCGCTCGTATTACAGCTATTGAGCTGGGGAGTCGCTGACCCGCTAGAGCTGGATTGGCTTGATCCGCCACCCAGCGGCCCGTTTAATCAAGCGTTGGATTTATTGTGCGCACTGGGTGCTGTGTCGAAGAATAAACAAACCAATCAGCCGGTATTGACGGATCACGGCAAGGCCATGGCGTCTTTGGCCTTGCATCCCCGCTTGGCGCATATGCTGCTGTGTTCCGACATGCAAGGTTTGGCAGGGGAAGGTGCTTTGCTTGCGGCCTTGCTTGCCGAAAGAGACCCGCTTCGACAGCAGGGCTGCGACCTTTTTTTACGTATGCAGATACTCAAAGCGGAGACTCCCAGTGCAGCCAGGCACCGTGGCTGGGTGAATCGAGTTAAGCGGCAGGCCGAGATTTATCTTCGTCAAATTAGGGCAAAACAAGGCGTAGAGGCTTGCAGCATCCATTATTCTGACGCACTGGGTTATCTCGTTGCCTGCGCATTTCCAGATCGAATTGCCAAACGCCGAGCCGGAATGAGCGCTTCCCTATGGCAACTTAGTGGCGGCTCAGGTGTCGAGCTAGCGGAAGAAGATGCACTCGCGCAAGAAGACTGGCTGGCCGTGGCGGAAGTCGGAGGAATGGTTAATAGAAGCCGGCAAGGGCGGATTGGCAAGCAGGATAGAATTTATCTTGCGGCGCGTTTAAACCCGGCCTTATTTTCTGATCAACTATCAGATTTGGTAGTGTCCCGAGAAGTGGTGGAGTGGGATAAACGTACGGAACGATTTATAGCAGAGGAGCAGCGCTGCATTGGCAAGCTGATTTTTCAAAAACAAAGCCTGAAAGACCTGCCACTAGAAGCGAAACGGGCGGCCCTCATTGAAGTAATCAGGCAGCGTGGTACGGAATTCCTGCCATGGACTGATAATCTGCGGCAATGGCAGGCGCGGGTGAATCTGGTTTATCAACATCTCGAAGAAAAACACGAATGGCCCGACCTTTCTGAGGCAGCCTTACTGGGTTCACTGGAGACATGGCTAGGGCCATACCTGAACGATGTGAATTCGATGAAGGATATCAGTAAACTAGATTTGCCATCCATTTTGAAAGCTTTGCTGCCCTGGTCGCTGTCGCAGCAGCTGGAAAGCCTGGCTCCTGTCGTTTATCGCGCCCCAAGTGGCTCAAATATCTCCATCGATTATCTTCAGTTTCCGCCAGTTCTGGCGGTAAAACTACAGGCAATGTTTGGCTGCGCTGAAACCCCGAGCATTATTAACGGTAGAGTTAAAATGCTTGTGCATTTGCTGTCACCAGCGAGACGCCCTTTGCAGGTCACGCAAGACCTAGCCGGGTTTTGGGGGAACAGCTACAACGATGTTAAAAAGGAGTTAAAGGGGCGTTATCCCAAACACCCCTGGCCAGATGACCCCATGAGTGCTGTGGCGACAAATAGAGTAAAACCTAGGCACTGATTTATTGCGAGACGCCCAAACCAATTAATCTCCGTTTTTGTAAATGACCGAGTTGTTAGCATGACACCTATCCAGTTAAATATTTTTGCCAGCCGCGTTGAGTCTATTTGTGATGAGATGGGTGAAATCCTCAAGCGCACAGCGCTTTCTTCCAATATAAAGGATCGCCTCGATTACTCCTGTGCTTTGTTTGACGCAAAGGGACGACTCTTCGCACAGGCGGCACATATTCCCGTGCACCTCGGTAGTATGGCTTTTGCCATGGAAAAAATAGTCAGCAGCGTCGAGTGGGCCCCTGGTGATATGGTGATGCTGAATGACCCTTTTTTAGGCGGAACACACCTGCCTGATATTACCTTTATTGCGCCGCTTTTTATTGAGCATGGGCCTAAACAGCAATTACAGGCCTTTGTGGTAAACCGTGCGCACCATGCGAATATCGGTGCTGCTTCGCCAGGCTCCATGCCTCTTTCTACCATGCTGGAAGCTGAAGGTATTATTATTCCACCTACACATATTGTGAAAAATATTCGGCTGGATGAAGCGCGTTTGCTGGAAATGTTCTGTGAGAAAGATTCTCTGGAGGCGGGGGCGCGTCTACATATACTGGGTGATTTTACGGCCCAGGTCAGCGCTAACCGTGCTGGATGTAGCGGCCTTGCAACGCTAATAGATAACATGGGCACGGAAGATTTTGAAAGCGGGGTGAGGGCGCTAAATGATTACGGTCGCCGCCTTGCTGAGCACACCTTATCCGCTATCCCTGATGGCACCTATCGTTTTACCGACTATATGGATGACGATGGTTATGGACACACAGATATCCCCATCCAATGTGAGCTAAGAGTCAGCGCATCGTCCGTGGTACTTGATTTTAACGGCACGGCTGAACAGGTTGCGGGCAACATTAACTGCCCCATATCGGTGGCAGCAGCAGCGGTTTATTATGTCTTTCGATGTTTGATGCCGCCCCAGACCCCCGCCTGTTATGGCACTTTTTCAGCAATTACCTTGCAAGTGCCGGAGGGCAGCCTTTTGAACGCCAATCGCCCTGCGGCAGTGGCTTCGGGTAATGTGGAAACCAGTACCCGCGTCGTGGATGTCGTGCTGGGGGCCTTGGCCCAAGTGCTGCCAGAACGCATACCCGCAGCAAGCCAGGGCAGTATGAATAATATCGCCATGGGTGCAAGTGGTCGCAAACGTTGGGATTATTATGAAACCCTGGCAGGGGGCACCGGCGCTAGCTCAAGTGGCCCAGGCCTTTCTGCACTGCATAGCCATATGACGAATACCCTGAATACACCCGTCGAAAGCCTCGAAATGCACTATCCACTAATGATTGATCGTTACGCCATTCGTGCCGGCTCAGGTGGTAAAGGGCAATTTAAGGGTGGAGACGGCTTGGTACGCTCCTATCGCTTTCTTCGAAATACCGAAGTGACTCTGCTTACTGAGCGCCGTCGTTGCAGCCCCTGGGGCTTAGCGGGCGGTCAAAGTGGGCTAGCGGGTCTAAATACTTTCAACGGTCAAGCGCTGGCTGGTAAGTGTCAATTTTCGGCTAAAACAGGCGATATACTGAGCATTCAAACCCCTGGCGGGGGTGGGTGGGGTGAATCCACAGAAAGTTAATGGTTAGAAAAACCTAAAGATCGTATAAAATACGCCAGGTGAGGGCGGGTAACTCAGCATCGCACGGGGCGTGTAACACCCAGTTTTGGCCTCGTGCCATCTAAAAGGCAGAGTTTTCTGTCACTTTTTCCAGTAATAGAGAGGTAACTATGGACATCATGCAAGTGATTGAAGATCAAATTAAAGGCAATCAGGTCATTCTTTATATGAAGGGTACGCCTCAATTTCCTCAGTGTGGGTTTTCTGCACGAGTTGTTGAAACATTAACTCCCTATGGTGTCCCCTTCGCTTACGTGAATATTCTCGATCATCCAGATATTCGTGCAAACCTGCCAAAATACGCAAACTGGCCTACATTTCCGCAGTTGTGGGTAAAAGGCGAGCTTGTTGGCGGTTGCGACATTATTATCGAAATGGCGCAAAAGGGTGAGCTTGAGCCGATTGTTAAAGAGGCCGGCGGAGAAGCTGCTGCTGCAGAGTAAGGTAGACACCACTAAAAAAGCGCACTAAATACGTGCTTTTTTTCCAACCCTGCAGGTGGTAATGTTTCCATCTGAAATAAAATCAGATTGAATTTGATCATCACATTGGCTTGCTGTAAAAACGTAGCGGCTCTCTGTGAAATATTTTCTGTATCGAACTTAAACAAAAGGAGAAACCCTTATGGGCGTACTAGTAGGAAAACAAGCACCTGACTTCACAGCTGCTGCCGTAAAAGCGAATGGCGAGATTGTCGATACGTTGACAATGTCTTCTGAAATCAGTGGAAAATATGGATTGCTTATCTTCTACCCACTTGATTTCACTTTCGTTTGCCCATCTGAGCTGATTGCTTTGGATCACCGTATCGAGCAATTCAAAGCCTTGAATGTTGAAGTACTGGGTATTTCTATCGACTCACAGTTCACCCATAACGCATGGCGAAACACTCCCGTAGAGAACGGTGGTATCGGGCCTTTGGGTTACACCCTGGTGGCTGATACAACACACGAAATCTGCCAGGCTTATGATGTAGAAGCTGAAGGCGGCGTGGCGTTTCGCGGCGCGTTCCTTATCGATAAGGATGGCCTTGTACGCTCTCAAATCGTCAACGACCTACCATTAGGCCGTAATATGGATGAGCTACTGCGTTTAGTGGAAGCCCTTCAGTTTCACGAAGAGCACGGAGACGTTTGCCCAGCGGGTTGGCAGAAAGGCGATAAAGGTATGGATGCATCTCCTGACGGCGTTGCATCTTATTTGGCCGATAACTCCGACAAGTTATAAGGCAGAGTACTTCACTGTACTAAAGTGTTAGATAAAAAAAGGCAGCTTCGGCTGCCTTTTTTTGTGGGCGGAAGTAAAAGGGCAGTTACTAGAGGCACACGGAAGAACCCATCGAAAATGGCGAGTCTGGGGTAACTTGTGATAGCCCAATCTAAATCGTACAGCCTGATCTCAACTTTTAAACAGAGCATTTGGCGCAGTTGAATTGTGGAACTTAAGGTTATCCAAATATGCCATTTTTTGACGGATTCCATATAGAAAACTAAAAACTGGACATCCAAGCCTGTGCGGCTTATCGCTTGATAGATAAGCCTGTGTGAATCCATTCGACTATGGCATCTAATAACCTGCTTATCTTGAGCCCTCACTGCCTTGGGTTTCGCTTGCTATTCTGAATTAAACCGACCTTTAAATTATCAGCTTGATAAATAACCTTGCCCTTATGAATGACCTGGCCATCAGCAACCCCTATAGCCAAAGGTTTAGTGATAACACGTTTAATCTGAAGCAGATAAGATATGGAGCCTGCATCCGGGAATATTTGCCCGCTGAATTTAACTTGTCCAACACCCAAAGCACGGCCTTTACCAGGTAAACCAGACCAACCGAGAAATACTCCTAGCAGCTGCCATAATGCATCAAGCCCCAAGCACCCTGGCATTACAGGGTCATCTCGGAAATGGCAGGGGAAAAACCAATGATCAGGGTATATTTCTAACTGTGCTTTTAGTAATCCCCGATCGTAATCGCCACCTTTTTTTGAAAGGTAGCTAATCTCGTCAATCATTAGCATTTCCGAATTTGGTAGCTGAGCATTTCCTTCGCCAAAAAAGCCTCCTTCCCCCATTTCCAGAATTTGCGACTTTGAATACTGCATCCAGGTCTCCGTTATTTCATATTAAAAAATATATCGGAGTTAATCATCCCTGCTTAGAAAGCGTTTCTATTGTATAAATCGGACGTAAAGCGGTTAAAAAATGGTACAGGGCTTTGATTCAACCTAGCTTTAAACTCTTTTAGTAAATGAGCCTGATCGAAATAACCTGTTTCCAATGCTACTTTCAAGGAGTTTTCTGGCTCTTCAGATAGATATTTGCATGCATGCTGAAAGCGAATAGTTTGCGCAAACGATTTTGTACTTAGCCCTGTGTGCTGTTGAAAAAGCCGATTTAGGTGCCGACTGCTTACGCCAACATGAGCTGATAAATCTTGCGTAATTTTAATATTGCCAGAAGACTTATAAATACAATCAAGCGCTTGATCAAAAACATTGAGAGGTTGTCGTGCTTTCTGCTGTAATAGCCATTTGTCACAGATCTTAGCTCGAGAGTGAAAGCCTGCGTAGTGAAAAATAGTTTCATGTAGGTGCGTAATAAATGGAGAGGGCAGAAATTTTCCATCTATCATCCCGCTTCCTATTTCGTTGATATTTACCCTAAACAAATGGCGTAATGCGCCTGGAAAGAAGCGAATTCCAAAATATTCCCCTGAGGACGGCAGCTTAAGCTCTAGTGCTCGGGTAAGGCCTCCAGATATCATCGTTCCATATTTACTAACATAAAGTGCTTGGGTTCCATCAGGTATTACCGGATAGTCAGATATCTTTGGTGTACTAATTTGCAAATATGAATGAACAATCCCCCTCAACCCTGGGCTTACCGGACATTGCTGCATTTTAAATGAGAAGCTCCGCAAACCAGTATCAGTTAGCAAGGGCTGAAAGGGAGCATAAAAATTTTTCATGGCGAGTTTGAACCTAATGCCACGTTTGTGGGTGATTTTCAGACGCATGCCTTTTCATCGGTCCAGTTCCTAGCGTTTTAGAGAAAATGTTTAATATAGACGTAAACCCTGCAACATTAAATGGTTTCTCTATTTTCCAGGTGATTCAAAGGTGCCATTCGTCTATGGGACATACCGATCAAAGGGGTCAGATCAAAGGGGTCAGAGCAATTGATGTTTTGAATTGAATCCAGTCAGAGTGGGAATGGTTGCACATCCTGCTGGATACCCTTGGTCTAGCTATCAATACAACGCGCTAGGCAAACCAATAGAACTGATAACGCCGCATTTTCTCTATCAGGGCCTGGCAAAAAGAGAAAAGACCAGACAAAAGCAATACACCACTCTAATTCACAAGATGATACCGGACTATACACTCGAAGAAATACGCCATTCGATTAACCCAGCCTGGGTATTCGGTGATGAGCGGTTTAAGCAGCAAATAGAAAACAAACGGGCAGACGTGCCTCACCGCGAGCAAGGGGAGGTGACAGGAGGTCAGAGGAATATCGGGCAAAGAGCTGATACTCCTCTGACCCTTTTGGTTGAGGGACTGAGAAACCCCTCAAGCAATATTTTCTAGATAGGATGAACACGAACAGGTAGCGTGGCGTAACCTTTTATGAGGTTAGAGTAAGTACGCTCTGGCTCACCCATGACCTCGACCTTTTTAAAGCGCTTAAGAATTTCCTCCCAAAGTACACGCAGCTGCATTTCGGCCAGACGGTTGCCCATGCAGCGGTGGATGCCAAAGCCAAAGGAAAGGTGGTGGCGAGGTTTGTCTCTATCAATAATAAACCGGTGCGCCTCTTCAATGGCATCGCTGTCGCGGTTGCCTGAAATATACCACATCACAACCTTGTCACCTTTTTTAATATTCTTACCTCTAAAGGTAAAGTCTTCCTTCGCAGTGCGACGCATGTGAGCAAGAGGGGTTTGGTAACGGATAACCTCAGGGACCATCGTGTTTATTAGCTCTGGATTAGCCGTTAGCTTTTCGTATTCATTCGGGTTTTCGTTAAGGAATAATACGCTGCCTGTAATTGAATTACGGGTGGTATCGTTACCGCCGACAATGAGTAGGATTAAGTTGCCGATAAATTCCATGGGTCGCTCAGAGGCCATGTCTTTGGTTTCTTCGCTGCGCGCTAACATCGAAATCAGGTCGAACCTTGGTTCATCATTACCTTCGCGTTCTTTCCATAGCTTCAAAAATGCCGGAGCGCATTCCTGAGAAAGGATGCGAGATCGCTCTGCAAAGCTGCTTATGATGGAGTCTGGCCCAGGCACAGCAGTGGCAACATCAGACCAGTAAGTGAGCTTGCTGCGTTCCTCAAGTGGGAAATCAAACAAGGTGGCGAGCATCAATGTAGTCAGCTCGATGGACACTTTTTCTACCCAGTCAAAGGTTTCTCCTACTGGTAAACTGTCTAAGATTGTCCCAGCGCGCTCTCGAATGAGGTCTTCCATGTTGGCGAGGTTGCGAGGGGCCACTGTGCCTTGCACAGTACGGCGCTGATTGCCATGAGCGGGTTCATCCATGGCAATAAACATGGGAGTTTTAAAATCTTGTATGGGGTCAGCAATGCTGATCACAGGCTCTGATGAAAATATCTCGTGATTGCCATCAATGTCAGAAATGTCATCAAACTTTGTGATGGACCAATACGGGCCAAATTCAGAGTCTTTACAATAGTGCACAGGGTCTTCTTTTCGGAGCCGCTCAAAGAACCCCCACGAGGTATTCGAGCGATATAAATCCCTTTGAGAAACGTCGTAATCCTCTAACGGTATATCATAGGGGTCAATGCCCATCATGCTAGTACGCGCCTCGATGGGGTCATTAAGGCTGGTTGTGGCTTCTTCGGTAACTTCACTCATAACAGCGTCCTTTTTGTTTAAGTTATTGTGGATTAGAACTGAAATTCAGGTAGGTGTACGACAAGGCCATCCAGCTCATCAGTGATTTTTATTTGGCAACTAAGGCGGGAAGTGGGCTTGCGATCGGGGTTTAAGCTCATGATGGCTTCTTCGTTATCGTGTGGCTGGCCAACGGTCTTGGTCCATTTTTCGTCTACATAAACGTGGCAAGTCGCGCAGTTACACTCGCCTCCGCAGTCTGCATCTATACCTGAAACGAGGTTGTCTACCGCGATATTCATGACTGATAAGCCATTTTCCGCTTCGTGTACAATCTCTTCGCCATCATGCTGGATGAATGTGATTTTGGGCATAGTTCTATCTTCCCTATTTTTGTATCGTTGTTTTATCGTGGCGGTAAATAAACTGAGGGTGTTAGTGTGTGACGACCGAATCGGCAATGTCTGTCTCGCTATCCGCCAGTTTAATGGGATCCACTTCTTGGCCGTAGAATTTTCTTCCAGTCATAAAATCACGTGCGGAATTAACCGCATCGATGGCGACTAGATGGTTGTCTTTTAGATAAAAAATGGCAAACTGCTGTTGGGTTTTGTCGCCGCGTACGACTTGGCTATTGCTATCAGCTGAAAACCCAACCATTTGTAGTTTGAGTTCGTATTGATCTGACCAGAACCAAGGTACTGCGGAGTATATCTTTTCTTTTCCCATGATGTTAGAGGCAGCTACTTTTTTTTCCCCTGATCTATGGCGTTAGGAACGGACTTTAATCTCAAGCGTCGATTTAGGATGGGGTTCAGGTGGTTGGAGCAATCGCCAATGGCATAAATACTGCGCCAAAGGGATCAGAGTAATTGATAACGCCGCATTTTCTCTATCAGGGGCGGGGGCGGCAAAAACAGAAAAGACCAGACCAAAGCGATATGCCGCCCTATTTGACAAAATGATACCGGATTATATTATCGAAGAAATACGCTATTCGATTAACCGAGCCTGGGCATTAGGTGATGAACGGTTTAAGCAGTAAATAGAAAAACAAACGGGCAGACGTGTCTCACCGCTTGCAAAGGGAGGTGACAGGAGATCAGAGGAATACCGGGCAAAGAGCTAGCATCAATTACTCCGACTCTTTTGGTTGTTTTTTCTTGGTGAAACTTCGATCTACCGGCCGCTCGAAATGAGAAGCGAAGCAGATACTAACAATGGCTTTATAGAGTGGCGCTTTACTGAGGTCGGTATCGACCGATCTTGATTATAACTGCTTTCCGGTGGCTGTCATTTCCAAGGATTCTTCCTCCGGCCCCCTGACAGAGAGTTATCGGGTAAAAGCAGTGCATTTAACCGAGTAACAAATTTACATATATGTTTATGCGTATATAATAAAAACCATATATATATAGCTGAGTGGCAATTACGAAAAAACGTGTTAAGCGGGCGCATAAGCGAAAAGGAAACATCCTACGCATGAATCCCGTTCAGTTCTATAAATGCCTATCGGACAAAACCAGGCTCCGTACTATTACTTATTGAGATGGAGGGCAAACTTTATGTTTGCGAGCTAACAGAAGCTCTTGATGAGATGCAGCCCAAAATTTTACGTCACTTGGCACAACTTCGAAAATGTGAGCTATTGCTTGATCGCAGGCAGGGGCAGTGGGTTTTTTATCGCATTAATCCAGCATTACCAGAGTGGCCAAAATCTGTTTTATCTTCCACGGTTGAAAATAATCCAGCCTTTTTGAGCGAAAATTTGAAGCGACTAGAAGCAATGGGCGAACGACCAGAGCGCGCTAAGGCCTGCTGCTAAATTTATAAAGGAAATCATGGCACAAGTAAAAGTATACGGAGTCTCTAACGTACTTTCAAAATACAAGACCTTAATTTCGAAAGCAATTCATGAATCACTAATGGAAGCTTTTGGTTTACCTGAAAACAAATTGTTTCAGCGCTTTATATCACTAGATACAGACGATTTTTTCTATCCATCTGATAGAACTGAAAGATACACAATAATTGAATTATCAATATTTGAAGGAAGGTCAGCAGAAGCAAAGAAGCAACTTATTAAGTTGTTGTTTTTAAAAATTAGAGAGTATGCCGATATTGAAGTGCAAGATATTGAAATAACTATTTTTGAAACTCCAATGTCAAATTGGGGTATTAGAGGAATGCCTGCTGACGAATTGGTATTAAATTACAACGTTAAAGCCTGAAAACACAATGCAAGTGCATTCAAATTACAAAAGCCGCACAGCAGCGGTATGTTGCTTCTTACCGCCTGTGATCAACGGCGTTAAAAACGAAGCAACACGCTATACCTAGCCCCGTTGAAACCGTTATCAATGCATTAAAAGAAACAGTGCAGATATATTCGTTTATTTGAAAACACACTGTTTGAGGTGAGGATGAGCATTAAAGTGGGTATTAATGGCTTTGGCCGTATGGGGCGCTTAACCATGCGTGCAGCCTATGATTGTGATGACATTGAAATATTTCAAATTAACGATCCGGCGGGCGACGCCGCCACCTTGGCGCACCTGATTAATTTCGACTCCGTTCATGGTTCAATGACAACCATTCATGACATTACGAATACTCAAACCATATTGGATGCGCCCCATAAAGATTTGCGACGAGCCCGCGCTTGCGGAATGAGCTTGATTCCTACTACCACCGGTTCCGCAACTGCTATCACCCATATTTTTCCGGAGTTGAAGGGTAGGTTAAATGGCCATGCCGTGCGAGTTCCCCTTGCAAATGCGTCGTTAACTGACTGTGTGTTTGAGGTCAATAGCGCAACCACCGTCGATGAGGTAAATGGGCTATTAAAAGATGCTGCGAACAATGAGTTGAAAGATATTCTGGGCTACGAAGAGCGCCCTCTGGTATCCATTGATTATAAGACCGACCCGCGTTCCGGCATTGTTGATGCGCTTTCCACAATGGTAATCAATGGCACCCAAGTAAAACTCTATGTTTGGTATGACAATGAATGGGGCTACGCGAACAGAACCGCTGAGTTAGTGAGCTTAGTAGGGCGTTTGGATAAGGGGTAAACGTCCCATGGCTTGGTTTTTGCGACTATCTCCTGAAGTCCGCCAATATATGGTGGTGACGGGGAATTACTGGGCATTCACCCTGACCGACGGTGCTCTGCGCATGTTGGTGGTATTGTATTTTTATGGGCTGGGATACAGCCCCTTAGATATCGCCATGCTGTTCGTTTTTTATGAGATTTTTGGCGTCCTTACTAACCTCATCGGAGGTTGGTTAGGGGCTAGATTTGGTATTAACAAAACCATGAACATTGGTTTGTTTCTACAAATTGTGGCGCTCGCAATGTTGCTGGTACCCACCTCACTGCTAACTGTTCCTTGGGTTATGGCTGCTCAAGCCGTGTCAGGTATTGCTAAAGACCTGAATAAGATGAGCGCGAAAAGCTCCATCAAACTGCTGGTTCCTGCTCATGCACAAGGCCAGCTCTACAAGTGGATTGC